>Ga0265331_10000015_pt1 | contig 289934 bp, 268 predicted proteins | sample 41923metaG_FD_202088 | JGI IMG/M metagenome (GOLD analysis project Ga0265331, IMG submission 202088) | Rhizosphere microbial communities from Carex aquatilis grown in University of Washington, Seatle, WA, United States - 4-19-23 metaG | ecosystem: Host-associated > Plants > Roots >... | reverse complement strand
CGCAAGGCGACGAAACCGCCGAAAACCAGCATCAGCCTGCGCCGAAAAATCGCCGGATGGGACCAAGGATACCTAACCCAAGCCTTGGGCGCAGCGCCGCGTTAACCCGGATTCGGAGCCCTGCGCCCTCACCGCCGTCACCGCCAGCGCGTCGCGGGCAATTTCAGCGAGAACCGTGACATTGAGCAGCGAGGCGATCAGCGGCGTATCGGTTTTGGCCGGCGCCGGCGCGCCGCTGGTGCGGGTGAAATTCTCCGGGAATTCGCCGGCTTTCACGGGGCCATCGAGATCGTCGTTTTTCAACAGGAACGACTCGGACAGCCCCTCCTCCATCAACCGGGGCTTCAGCACCCAGGATTCGTAGAGCTTGGGAAGGTGATATTCGCGAAAGTCCTCACCCTTGGCGTTTTTCTTCGTGACCGCCTTCTGGTTGGCGTCGATCAGCGCCAGCGCGCCGATGGCGGCAGTGATGGCGCCGGCCGAGGCGCCGGCCATCACCTTGAGACCGACGCGATGGTCGGGAACCGAGCCGTCGGTCGACTCCGCGAGCGCCTTTTCCCATGCGTCCAGCGCCTCGATGAGAAAATCGAACACGCCGGCGGTGTAGGCGCCGGCCGAAACCGCGCCCGACATGGCGAGACCCAGATGAAATTCCTTGTCCGACCGCGCAGCCATGAGCCACTCCTGCTGAAATGAATTTCGCGCGGCATTTCGGCCCTCCTGCCGAAAGCCTGCGTGAGAATGACGCAGTCTCATGTAGCAAACAAGCACAAAGGCGCCGTGCAAGGCTTTTTGCACGCAGGCTTATTGCGCGCCTCAGGGGGCAGCGTCTCCGCGCACCCAGCCCTCTTTGGTTTGCGCGATGAAATCGGCGAGGCGGCCATCGGCGATCGCCGTACGCAAGCCGGCCATGAGATCCTGATAGTACCAGACATTGACCTGCGTCAGCAGCATCATGCCGAGGATTTCACCCGCCTTGACGAGGTGATGCAGATAGGCGCGCGAATAGTCCCGCGCCGCGGGGCAATCGGACGCCGGATCGAGAGGCGCGGGATCGTCCTTGTGACAGGCGTTCATCAGATTGATCTTGCCGAAGCGCGTATAGGCCAGACCATGCCGCCCGGCACGGGTCGGCATGACGCAATCGAACATGTCGATACCGCGCGCCACCGCTTCCACGATGTCGTCCGGCGTGCCGACGCCCATCAGATAGCGCGGCTTGCCTTCGGGAAGATGCGGCAGCGTCGTTTCCAGCATGTCGAGCATCACCTCCTGCGGTTCGCCCACCGCGAGGCCGCCGACGGCGAGGCCGTGGAAGTCCATGTCGGCCAGCGCCCGCGCACTCTCGATGCGCAGCGGCTTCACCGCCCCGCCTTGCACGATGCCGAAGATCGCTTGACCCGGCGCGCCCTGAAACGCCTTGCGCGAGCGCGCGGCCCAGCGCAGCGACAGCCGCATGGCGCGCTCGGCTTCTTCGTCGGAACACGGCAGCCGCACGCATTCATCGAACTGCATCTGGATGTCGGAGCCGAGCAGATGCTGGATTTCCATCGAGCGCTCGGGCGTGAGCACATGTTTCGAGCCGTCGATGTGCGACTGGAAGGTGACGCCTTCTTCATTCAGCTTGCGCAGCTTCGCCAGCGACATCACCTGAAAGCCGCCGCTGTCGGTAAGGATCGGCCGCGGCCAGTGCATGAATCTGTGCAGGCCGCCCAGCGCCGCGACGCGCTCGGCGCCGGGGCGGAGCATGAGGTGATAGACATTGCCAAGCACGATGTCGGCGCCCGCCGCCCGCACATCCTGCGGGAACATGGCCTTCACCGTGGCGGCGGTGCCGACCGGCATGAAGGCCGGGGTGCGGATTTCCCCCCGCGGCGTCCAGATTGCGCCGGTGCGGGCGGCGCCGTCGGTGGCGTGGAGCGTGTAGGAAAAAGCGGGAGCGTCGTTCATTTGGTCCGTTGATTTTGGTAAGGTGACCTACCACCGGAAAGCAGCGATGACAAAACCGATCGGCCCCCTCCCCCCGGTCCATCCCGGCGAGGTCCTGCAACAGGAGTTCCTCGAGCCGCTGGCGCTGACGCCCTATGCGCTCGCCAAGGCCTGCCATGTTCCGCGCACGCGCATCGAGCGGTTGGCGCGTTGCGAAACTCCGGTGACCGCCGACACGGCGTTGCGCCTCGCGCGGTATTTCGGCACGACACCGCAGTTCTGGATGAATTTGCAGTCCAACTACGAACTCGCCGTCGCAACCGACCGGACCGAACTCTCTCACATCTCGCCGCGCGATGCAGCCTGAGCGTCGGTCGTTCGCGAGCCCAGCGCCGCCAGCTTGACCACTTCATAGTCCCCGCAATCCGTCTCGTTCCACCACACCTTGAACCGCGCGCCGATCTTCATTTCGGCGTCGCGCACATCCGTGCGCCAACTCTCCATGCAGCGGGCGTCGAAATCGATGCGGCCGTCGCGGCGCAGGATGAAGGGGCGCGCGGACGCGCCTTCGGCGTCGAAGGCGCCGAACAGGTCCCAGGGACTGGCGATCCGCCCCTCCTCCGCTCGCAGATCGACCTGCATCCGCGCCACCTGCGGATCGTCGCGCCAGATGGCGATGAGACGAATGTCGCTCATCCGCGCTCCAGCAGGCAGGCGTCGCCGTAGGAATAAAAGCGATAGCCTTGCGCAACCGCATGGGCATAGGCGGCCTTCATGCGGTCGAGTCCGGCGAAGGCGCTGACCAGCATGAACAAGGTCGATCGCGGCAGATGGAAATTGGTCAGCAGCAGATCGACCGCCTTGAAGCGATAGCCGGGCGTGATGAAGATGCGTGTCCGCGCGGCATGCGCGCGCAATTCGCCGCTCTCCGCCGCCGCGCTCTCCAGCACGCGCAGCGCCGTGGTGCCGACAGCGACGATGCGCCCGCCCCGCGCGCGCGTTTCATTCAGCGCTTGCGCCGTCGCCGCGTCGAGCCGGGCGAATTCCTCGTGCATCACGTGGTTGTCGGTGTCGTCGGCCTTCACCGGGAGAAAGGTGCCGGCGCCGACATGCAGCGTGACCGCATGCAGCGTGACGCCCCGCGCGCCCAGCGCCTCGAGCAGACGCGGCGTGAAATGCAGCCCGGCGGTGGGCGCGGCGACCGCCCCGGATTCGCGTGCGAAGACGGTCTGGTAATCGCTTTCGTCGCGGGCATCGGTTTCACGCTTACCAGCGATGTAAGGCGGCAGCGGCAGCGCCCCGGCGCCTTCGATGGCGACGTCGAGCGCATCGCCGGACAGATCGAAGCGTAACACGGCCTCGCCGGCCTCGCCTTTGGATTCGAGACTTGCCGAAAAACCGTCATTGCGAGCGGAGCGAAGCGATCCTGAGCCATTGTCGTGGCTCCGGATTGCTTTGTCGCTGCGCTTTTCGCAATGACGCGAAAAATCGATCCGCTCGCCCACGGCGATCTTCTTCGCAGGCTTGATCAGCGCGCGCCATGTATCCGGCGCCAGCCGCTCGATCAGCGTCGCCTCGATCTTCGCCCGCGTCTCCCCCCGCGCCCGCGCCCCCGTGAGCCGCGCATGAATGACCCGCGTATCGTTCACAACCAACGCATCGCCGGGGCGCAGGAATGCGGGGAGATCGAGCACGCCGCGATCCTCGAGCGGCGCACCGGGCGCGACGACCAGCATCCGCGCGGCGTCGCGCGGCTCGGCGGGACGCAGGGCGATGTTTTCGGGGGGAAGGTGGAAATCGAAGAGATCGACGCGCATGGTTTACCGGTTTGGACTCGTGAGCCGCCGGGCCTTCGCTTCTTCCGCACAGGCGTATCGCTCGGCGACCTGCCTCACGGCAATACAAAAGGCTGTGAGGCGCCCATCGTGATCATGCTCCAGCGCTCGTTCCGCCGCTCTCCGCGCCTGACGGGCTGATGCCCATCTCACAGCTTTTGTGCGACGGAGTCTTGGTCCGTAAAGGCCGAAACGCTCAAGTTGCTGAATGCGGGAATCTACGAGATCGCGATGATTGAGATCGAGCATCCTTATCGTGTTTTTGGCCGCCACATCGGCGTTGTCGGCCGGATAGACTCTGCCATCAATGCGGTAGACGAAGCGTCTTTCGCAACTGCCATGAAGTGGCGACACGAAAACTTCGTCGTTCACGTCCGCCCTGTCTTTCAGTTTTGCGCCGTAGTCGAGATGAATCCCGTCGCCCGGACAACAGGCGACCATATTGGCGTATTCTATAGAGAATTCCCGATACTTCCAGCGCGGTCGCACATGTTCGATATGTGCATCCCGAGGCGTCGGGATAGCGCGCATCGTATAGGCGCAGAGAAACCCCTGCTCGATCAGCAATGCCAGCCTGATTTCATTTTTTTTTGGACAATTGTCGTACGTCAGAACATGCGTAGTTTCCCTGTTTTCTCTCTTCCAATCCCGTAAAGCTTTTGGCTCGTCGCCTTTGACGATATGCCTCATTCCGCCGCCTCGTCGTCGATATGCTCGGCGCGCCATAATGCTGCTTCGGCGCTGAGAATTTCTGGAATGTCCCCGACCTCGTCGCGCAAGTCCTTGAGCAATTGCGTTGCGCGCTCCAGTTCGACATCCTCTATGGCGTTGAACAATTCTGTCAGGTGCTGTTCAATCGCTTCATCGCGGGCAGGCGCGCCCATGATGATCTCAAGAACATCGTTGCTAGTCATCCCCAGCGACCGCGAGATTTGACGCTGTCCCGTCTCGGTCAAAACCACGAGCTCCTCCGGCTTCGCCTCGCCGATGATGATCGGGGAATGGGTGGTGGCGAAGAATTGCATGAGAGGGAAGGTCTTCTTCAGATTGGCGATGATCGTGCGCTGCCAGCGCGGATGCAGATGCAGGTCGAGTTCGTCGATGAGAATGACGCCGGGCGTTTTCTTCACGGCGTCGGCGCCCAGATGCGGGTTGAGAATGATGGCGCGCCGGGCGATGTCGGCGACCATGGCGATGTAGGTTTTCTGGCCGTCGGAAAGGGTGGAGTAGTTCATGACACGGCCATCCGCAAAGCCAATTGTGATATCCTGATCGTCACCGTCAAATCCTATACAATCCACCCCATCTATACACTCAGAAATTGCGCGCCTGACTACGTCTAAAAAGTTTATGTCAACATTTTTTACACGGATCGATGAGAGAAAGGTTTCAAAAATCTGCTTGAAAAACCAAATTTTTAGAGACGCACTTGAAGCATGAGCCTCTTGCCAACCACTTATTGCATCAGTCTTTACAATTTTATCAGAAATAATTGAAGGAACAAAAATTGCCTCATCCCCAAATGCAGCTCTATTTGTTCCATAAAACAGCAGAAGAGGATTGGTGCGCAAATTTTCAGAAGCAACAAAAAGTGCATTATGATTGATACTCATGCCATGATCATTCTGAAAAAGCAGAGAGCCTCCAGACATGTCCGCAGCTCTGTATCTTATTGACTTATATATATTTTCAAATAAGAATACCATCTCAATAATAAGTGGAAAATTACGCGACTTATTGTAAGATTTTCTGAAATTTCCAATCCCTAAATTTGAGATGGAATTAAACATTACTGTTCCGCATGTCTGCTTAATAGCAGCCAAAACACTCGACTTCCCGACCCCATTCTCCCCGATAATCAGATTGAACTGCGGATCGAACAGTCCGAGGTCGAGCGTCTCGAATCGGCGGAAGTTTTCGAGGTGCAGGGTCTTGATCCAGAAGCGCTCCGGCTCGACGGTGTGGTCTTCGCTCATGCCGGGGGTTCCTTGTTCTCTCCGCCACCCCGGCCATCCACGCGAGGCCGCGGCGTGACTGTGTCCCTGCACCCACGCAAGCGCGGGCATTCGTCGAAACTCAGGTCCGGCGCGGCGTGGATGGCCGGGACAAGCCCGGCCATGACGCGCCCCTGAAGGCACAGCCGCAGAAAAAAGCCGCAGCTCAGCTCAGCGTCGCCTTGATGATCTTGTCGGGATCCTTCACGGGTTCGCCGCGCTTGATCTTGTCGACGTTCTCCATGCCTTCGACGACTTCGCCCCATACCGTGTACTGGCGGTTCAGGAAGGGCGCGGCCTCGAAGCAGATGAAGAACTGCGAGTTGGCGGTGTCCGGGTGCGAGGCCCGCGCCATCGACACGGTGCCGCGCACATGCGGGGCTTCGTTGAACTCGGCTTTCAGATTGTCGTATTTCGAGCCGCCGGTGCCGATGCCGCGCGGGCAGCCGGTCTGGGCCATGAAGCCCTCGATCACCCGGTGGAACACGATCCCGTCATAGAAGCCCTCGGAGACGAGGCGCTTGATGTGGGCGACGTGACCGGGCGCAAGCTCGGGCTTCATGCGGATGACGACGTTCCCCTGCGTGGTCTCGAGCGTCAGCGTGTTGGTGTCGGTCATAGTGCCTCCTGTCGTAAAAGCCGTTTCGCGGTGCTCAGCTCTCGTCGCCGGCAACGCGCATCTTGATGATCTTGTCGGGGCCGTCGACCATGCCATTGGCGGATTTGGAGCCCTTCTTGATCTTGTCGACCACGTCCATGCCAGACACGACTTCGCCGAAAATCGTGTATTTGCCGTTGAGGTTCGGCGCATCGGCGTAGCAGATGAAGAACTGCGAATTGGCGCTGTCATTGTCGCCCGGCTGGCGGGCCATGCCCAGCGTGCCGCGCTTGAACGGCTCCTGGCTGAATTCGGCCTTCAGATCGAGATAGCGCGAGCCGTTCAGGCCGGTGCCGGTCGGATCGCCCGCCTGCGCCATGAAGCCTTCGATCACGCGATGGAAGACGATGCCGTCGTAGAAATGCTCTTTGGCGAGCTTCTCGATGCGCTCCACATGCTTTGGCGCGAGATCGGGCCGCAGCTTGATGGTGACGCGGCCATCCTTGGTGTCGAGATAGAGCAGGCGCTCGTCGGCGGCCTGCGCCAGCGGCGCGGCAAGGAAAACGGCGGCGGCGAGCGCGCTGGCGACGAAACCACGGCGATAGATGGACATCGATCCTCCCACTTTTGTCAGTTTTTCGTTTCGGTGCGGCGCGCGATGGCGCGATGAAGGGCCTCGATGGACGCCGCCGGCGCAAAGGCCGATACGTCGCCGCCGAGAGACGCGATCTGCCGCACCAGCGTGGCGCCGACATGTCGCAGGCCGGGCGAGGCCGGAAGGAACAGGGTGCGCACCTGCGGCGCCAGCGTCGCATTCATGCCGGCCATCTGCATTTCATAGTCGAAATCCGCGCCATCGCGCAAACCGCGCAGAATGGCCTGCGCCCCCTGCGCCTGCGCCGCGTCGACCACGAGCCCGGAGAAAGAGATCACCTCGATCCGACAGGCGGTCCCGGACGCGAGATCGGCGCAGACCGCCTCGATCAGCGCCGCGCGGTCCTCGAAGGACAAAAGAGGAACCTTGCCGTGATGGACGCCGATCGCGACGACGATGCGGTCGAACAAGGCGGCTCCCTGCCGGATCACGTCGAGATGCCCGAAGGTGAGCGGGTCGAAGGAGCCGGGATAGAGGGCGGTGCGAAGAGGCGCGGACATGCGGGGCATATAAAGGATTTCGCGCCGCGGGGCGAGCCCGTTGCGAGCGTCGCGCATCACGACGCGAAAGGCGGAGGCCGCGAAGCAACCCTGCGCAGTTTCGTTCGTTTCCTCTCCGGGCGGGGGAGCAAAAAGCGGAGAGCGGACCATGACCATCGAAAGCTTCGATCCGAGCAAGATCCCGATCTGGACGCCTGTCGAGGCGGCGCAGGCCTACGGCTCCAAAATGATGGAGTTCGGCGTCGCCAGCGTCGGCTCGGCTTTCGCGCTGATGGAAAAGATCAGCAAGGCCAAATCGCCGACGGAGGTCGCCGATCTCGTCGCCTCGCACACGCGCGGCCAGTTCGAGACCTTCGCCGTGCAGGTCGAGGAAATATCCGAGCTGATGCGCAAGCAGACGCGCGACGCTGGCGCCAGGGTCGACAAGGCCGCCAAAAGCGGCGCCGACGATGGCGTGCAGGCGGTCGGTCTCGGCGACTGAGGCCTATGGCTCCGGCGTGTCGCTCTTTTGCGCGGGCGGCAGCGGCGGCGCGGGCAGCAGCGGCGCGGCGGCGCCGGATTGTCGGATCAGCGCCTGCGCGTCGGGCGCCAGTGCGAATTCGTCGAAGCCGCCGGTCACGTCGAAGCCGATATGCGCGCCGCCGTCTCTTGGTCTGCCGGCGGCGTCGGCTTCGCTCGCCTGCGCCGTGATCGCGACGGAACGCTCGGCGACCTTCACTGCGCCCGAAAACGCCAGCGCGAACCCCGGTCCGCGCGCAACGCCGTCCTCCACAGCCGCGACGCCGCCAGCGACGACGAAGGTCGCCGCAGCGCGATCGAGCTGCGAGCGGCCGCGGCGGATGTCGAGCGCGCTCGACAGCGGGCGCTTGTCGATCCGGCGCAGCGCGCGCTCCAGATCGATGCCGATCAGTTCGCCCTGCGTCAAGGCGACGCTGGCGCGCCCGTCCAGCCGGCGCATCAGCGAGGCGACGGTGTCGCCGAAGGAATCGAGCGTGATCGTGGCGTCGAGCTGGCCGCGCAGGTCTTGGCGCCCCGCGGCGTCCCACAACACGCCGCCAGCGTCGACGCCACGTGTTTCGATGCTGCCCTGGAACTGCACGCCGCCGTCCCGCTCCAGCAGCGTCGCCCGCGCCGTGGCGGAGCCCTTGTAGGCGCCCGCGCCCGAGAGTGCGAGATCGAGCCGGCCATCGCGCAGGGTCATCGACAGCGCCGCGTCCGAGAGCGCAAAACGCGAGATACGGGCGTGGGCGGCGTCGAGCTTCACCTCGACATCGGCGCCGGAAAGGTCCGGCAGCGCCAACGGCTCCCGGCTCCAATGGCCGTCCGGTCCGGTCAGCGCCGGCGCATCGACCAACATGGGCTTCAGCGACACGAAGGGGCTGGCGAGCGCCGCCCGCAGGATCGGCCGGCCTTCCTCGAAGCGCAGCAACAGCGATCCGTCGAAACGGTTGTCGTCGGCGACGAGGCGCAGTTCGAAAAGCTGCGCCTCGCGCGGCCCGAACACCGCCTTGGACTCGAGTTCGACATTCTCGAACGGGCCCGGCAGGGGCGCAGCGAGGCCGAACAGGGCGAGCGCCTGACGCAGGGACGGAGAAGACGCGCTGAGGCGCGCGCTGTAACGGGGCTTGGCGCCCATCTGGCCGATGCCTTCCGCCTCGAACCGCAGGCTGTCGCTCGACACGCGCACCGTCACCGGCGAGGAATCGCCGCGCAGCACCGGCCCCGGCCGCGCCACCCAGACGACGATCTGCGGGTGATCGCCGCGCCAGTCGAAACGCGCGGTGAGGGTCGCCGAAGCGCCGATGCGCGGCCAGTCCAGCGTCGCCGCGAGGTGTTCGAACCGCCGCTCCTCGCCGCCCTGCTTCACCCGCAACGCGCCATCCTTCACGACGACGATCCCGAGCCGGGCGTTGTCGGCCTTCTGCGCTTCCACGGTCGCCGGCGGCGCGGCGGCGGCGCGCGAGGCGGCGCCGGCGGCGGCCAGCGGCCGACGGTCGAGATCGACATCGATGCGCGGGCGCACGAGGATCGTTTCGCCGATTTCCAGCCGCCCCAACAGCAGCGGCAGGATGGCGACATTGCCGTGCAGCGCCTCGGCCTCGATCACCAGCGCGCCGTTGGGATCGGCGAAGGCGATGTCGGACACGTCGATATGCGGGCGCGGAAAGGGAGAAAACGTCGTGCGGCCGCGCGCAGCGATGAACAGGCCGGACGAGGCCTGCATCTGCCGGGCGATCTCCTGGATCAGCGCCATCGTCGAAAACGTCCAGGGCGCGACGAGCCCGGCGACGCCGACGAGGGCGACAACGCCCAGCAGAGCGGCCAAAGCACGCGCCAGTTTCGGCCGCGACGCGACGAGCGCGCGCAGTCGGGGAATGAGGAGGCTCTCGGCATCGCGGAAGGACATTCCGTCTCGATGACGTCCAAGGGCGGCGACATCAAGGCGAAACCGCAGGAAAATCGCAAGCAAGGGTGTGACGACAAAGCCACAACCGCAGAGAATTGCGCCAAAGCCGCCTGCGTCGACTGGTCAACGCCGCATTTCGATGAAAGACTCGAAGCAGGCTCCTGCTTTGCCCGTCCGGAACTTTTCATGCGCGTCGCCCGTATCCTGCTTGTCGTTCTGGCCGCGCTGGCCGCCGCCGGCGGGTGGCGATCGAGCGTCGGCGCGCCAGGCGGCGCGGCCGGAGCGCAGGCGACAGTCTGCGTTCCCGCGCACTCCTCGAACCCGCTGGCGCCGCCGTCCGACGACCAATGCTGTCTCGCTTTCTGCGCCGCAACCGATGCGCCCGCGCTTTTGCAGACCGCATCCCTCGATCTCGACCGCACATCGGTCCTCACGGCGCCGACCGGCGTCGAATTGCTGGCGATGATCGGTGGCGCGGGCCGCAAATCGCACCGTGCGCGGGCGTCGCCGTTCGGCGTCTGACCGGCGCCCGCCTCGGCGCCCTTTCCCGAAAACGTCATGGCGCGGATCGATTCGCATCGAGCCCGACCCGCGCGCTTTTTCCTTGGGCGACACGCCCGGATCCGGATGTTCGATATGTCCCGTCACCTTCTCGGCGGCGCAGGCCTTGCGGCCATTGCGCTCGCTCTTTCCGTCGCGCCCGCGACGGCCCAGCAAAACCTGCCCAGGATCGAAATCGGCGCCGCCCGCGCCGGCCGCTCCACCGTTGCGCCGCATCATGCGGAGCGCGCGCGGCCCGCGCCTCGCACTGTCGCGCCCCCGACCGCCGTCGCCGCGCGCCCGGCGCCAGTTGCGGCTCCGGCGCCCGCTCCTGCCGCGAAATTTTCGCTTCGCGACGCGCCTGTCACCTCGTCCAGCAGCCGCAGCTTCTCCGGCGCCGAGGTGATGGCCCGGCCCTTCGCGCAGCCGGCCGAAGCGCTGGAAATCGTGCCCGGCCTGATCGTTTCGCAGCATTCCGGATCGGGCAAGGCCAACCAGTATTTCCTGCGCGGTTTCGCGCTCGATCACGGCAACGATCTGGCGCTGTGGATCGATGGCATGCCGATCAACATGCCCTCGCACGCCCATGGTCAGGGCTATGCCGACGCCAATTTCGTCATTCCCGAGTTCTTCTCGTCCGTGGATGTGCGCAAAGGGCCGTTCTTCGCCGACGAAGGCGCCTTCGCGTCGGCTGGCGCCGTGCACATGCAATATGTCGACAAGCTGCGCGACGGGCTGTTTTCCATCACCGGCGGCAGCTTCGGATGGAGCCGGGCGGTCGCCGGCAAGAGTGTCGCCGCGGGGGCCGGCGAGTTGATGATCGGCGCGGAAGGCAATCACTACAACGGCCCCTGGGAGCTTGCCGAGAACACGAAGAAGCTCAGCGGGTTTTTGCGCTGGAGCCAGGGCACGCAGGACAATGGTCTGTCGCTGACCGCCATGGCCTATTCCAACCACTGGAACGCCACCGAGCAGATCGCCCAGCGCAGCGTCGATCAGGGCTGGATGTCGCGCTGGGGCACGGAGGATCCCACCAATCACGGCAACGCCGAACGCTACAGCCTCTCCGCCCGCTGGAGCCGCGCCGACGATGACAGTTTCAGCCGCCTCGAGGGCTACGCCATTCGCAACACGCTGAACCTCTACAGCAACGGCGATTACTTCAGGGACAATCCGGCGCTCGGCGACCAGTTCCACCATTTTGACCGGCGGTCGATCTTCGGCCTCAACGGTCTGCACGGCTGGAAATATCGTGTCGCCGACATTCCGATCGAAACCCGCGTCGGCGTGCAGGGCCGCTGGGACGACATCCGCAATGGCCTCGAAGACACCTATCAGCGCAACGCCTTCGATCAGCCGCGCAACGACGCCATCACGGAAGGCAGCCTCGCGCTCTGGACCGACACCACGCTCCGCTGGACGCCCTGGCTGCGCACCTCGGTCGGCGGTCGCTTCGACTATTGGCATGTCGCCGTGAATTCGATCCAGAACCCGCTCGGCGCGCCGGTCATGGGCGACGGCAGCGGCGGCTTCTGCGTCGCGCCGTCCGATCCGGACAATTGCATCGCCTGGACCGGGCCGTTCAATTCGGGTTCAAAGAACATGACCATGGGCAGTCCCAAGGCCGGCCTCGTGCTCGGGCCGTTCAAGGGCGCCGAACTGTTCCTGAATTTCGGCGAGGGCCTGCAATCGTCCGATGGACGCGCCACGACCATCGGGCTCGATCCGCACAATGGCACGCAATGGGGCGACAGCGGTCTCATCCAGAAGGTTCCGCTGCTGATCAAGACCCGCGGCGCCGAGGCGGGCGTGCGCTCGCGCGGCCTCGTCGATGGGCTCGACACGACGCTCACCCTGTTCTGGCAGGATTTCGACTCGGAAAACCTGTTCGAGGGCGACTCGGGCTCAACCGTCAACGGCCGCGCCAGCCGGCGTTACGGCTTCGAATGGACCGGCAATTACGCGGTGTCCTCCTGGGCGCGGCTGGACGGTGAAGTGACTGCGACCCATGCCCGCTTCCGTGGATCGGACCTCGTGCAGCAGGCCGCGTGGCTCAACGCGGTGACGGGCGGCGCGGCGGCCGATCCGGTGTATCCGGCCAATCTGCCGGGCAATTCGCCCGGCAATTACCTCACCAACGCGCCGGTGATCGTCGCAACTGGGGGCATCGATCTGGGCGAGAAGACCGGCTGGTTCGGCGGGCTGCGCTATCGCTATTTCGGATCGCGTCCGCTGACCGAGGACGGGCAGATCAAGTCGCTGGCCGCCGGCACGGTGAACATCCGCGCGGGCTACCGTTTCGACAATGGCTGGAAGCTGCAGGCCGACGCCTTCAACATCACCAACAACCGCGGCGACGCCATTGCGTATGGGTATGGTTCGATCACCAAGGCGGAGATGTTCCTGTTCGGCCATCCCGGCGCGACAACCGGCGTGATGGACCGGCACTTCAAGCCGATCGACCCGCCGGCGTTTCGCGTGACGGTGAGCGGGCCGTTGTCCGGCGCGAGTGCAACGCCAATTGCCTCGATCCTGCAATGACATGTGCGAGGCGGCGCCCGCGCCGCCTCGCCCGTCGCCGCCTGCTCCATCTGCAAGTTGTGATGTAAAAGCCACGGTGCGGAATTTTATGCATCTTGCAGCGGATACAGCGTTCGAGTCCGCGGCTGGGCAACTGTTCTCATCGCCACGCCTGTGTCATTCATGCGCTTGCGGTTCGCATGCGGCGGACGCGAGACCTGCTGTGGCGTCGTATGATCCATCGTGGATTGTTGCTGAGCATATTGACGGCGCTCGCCCTGCTCCTGCAGACGGCGGCGCCCGCGCGGCCCGGCGCGGCGAGCGGGATGACGCCGATCTGCGCGACGCTTCATGCCGATCCGGGCGCGCCTGCGAGCCCCGTCGCCCCCGCGCATACGCATGACGATTGCCCGCTCTGTTCCGGCGTCGCGGACTGCGCCGCTCCGCCGCGCCTGCAATCTTCGGCAATCCCGCGGCGTGCTGTCGAAATAGCTGTTTTCGTGTTGCGGGTTTCGTCGCCGCCGACCGGTCCGCCCGGTCGGCGCCCGCCTGTTCGCGGCCCTCCTCCGACTGTCTGAAGCATCGACGGCGCCGGTCGCCGTCATCGTCCGCGTTCGCCCCGGCGGCGCGCGGCCCGCGCCCCTGCGCGGAAGGTTCGGACATCGCGCCCCGTGAGGCGCCTCGTGGAGATAGTCATGACCCCTGTCGTTTACGCACGCAGCGCTTCCGCCGCGGCGATCGCTCTCGCCCTGACCGCTGCGCCTGCCTCGGCGCAGCAGGCGCTGCCGACCATCGATGTCGGCGCGCGCCGCGCACCTTCGCGCCCCGCTCCGAGAGCCGCGGCGCGCCCGGCGCCCCGCGTCGTCGCCGCGCCGGCCCCCGCGCCCACGCCAGTGACGCCTCCACCGGGCTTCTCACCCGAAAAAAAGGCCCTCCCGGTCTATCGCGAGCCGACCGGACAGACCTTCACCTCGGTCGCCACCGCCGATCTGAAAGGGTCGCCGCTCAGCTCCGTGCGCGACGTGCTGCAGTACAGCCCGGGCGTGTCCTTCAAGGAAGGCAACAGCGCCTGGGACACGATGATCTCGATCCGCGGCTCCACCGCGCGCTTCGGCTTCGCGATCCGCAACATCGTGATGCTCGAGGACGGTTTCAGCGTGACGCCGCCCAGCGGCTTTTCCCGCACCGACGGCGTAGACCCGCATTCCTACGCTGCCTTCGACGTCTACCGCGGCCCCTCCTCGGCGCTGTTCGGCAATTTCGCCAATGGCGGCGCGGTCCTCATGCGCACCCGCTCGGGCGCGGAAATCGACGGCGTCGAAACCGGACATGAGTTCGGCAGCTTCGGAAACATCACCAATTACGTCGCCGTCGGCAAGAATACCGGCCCGCTCGACGTGTCCGCCTTCTTCAGCGACCGCCGCACCGACGGCTTCATCAATCACTTCGATGGCGACACGCAGAACGTCAATTTTCTTGCGACTTATCGCGCCAGCCCGACCGACAGGCTTGTGCTGAAGATCAATCACAGCGAACTCTTCGCCAACCAGTCGCCGCGCCTGTCGCTCAACCAGTTCTTCCTCAACCCGTATCAGAGGGGTTGCGCCCTCCTTCCGCCGACCGCAACCGCCTGGAGTTCGTCCTGGTGCGGTCAGGCCAGCCTGTTCGCAAATGGCGTTACGGGCGCGCGGGTGCAATCGAGCGCCAATGTCGCCGGCTTTCACCGCAACGACCGGCGCGACATCGTCGGACTGCGCTGGGAACACGACATCGACGCGCAGACGGTGCTGCGCACGCAGGTCGTCTATGACGACGGCAACATCAATCAGCCGACCGGCGCCACATCGGCGCTCAGCGACAGCCCGGCCATCACGGCGAGCACGGATGTGACGCGTCACGGCGGCTTGTTCGGGCGCGACTCGACCACGATGTTCGGGGCGTGGTTCTCGAAAATGAAATCCATGGGCTACACCGCCAATGTGTCGCCCATAGGCGACGGCGCTCCGGCTGCGATCACCGCGACAACCAACGCCATGCAGCAGAATCTGGGCGCGAGAGGGCGTCAGGAGGTGGCGCTGAGCGACACGGTCACCGGCGTGCTCGGATTCGGCGTCGAGATGAGCCGGCTGGCGGCGTTGCAGAACACTGTCAATTACGGCGCGCCCACTTCCGTCTCGCCGCCCTGGATCGCGATCCCGGTCAATCACACTTACTGGAACTTCGCGCCGGAAGCCTCGCTCGTCTGGCGGCCCGACAAGGCTTGGACGACGCATGTGCGGGCATCGAGCGGCTACGGCTCCCCTTACTACAGCCAGCTTTTCGTCACCGCCAACGGCGTTCCCGGCGACAATTCGAGCGTGACCACGCAGCGCAACACCGGCCTCGACGTGGGAGTGGACTGGACTCCGCGCGCAGATGTCAGGGCCAGCGTCACCCTGTTCCACGAGTGGTATCAGAACGAGCAACTCTCCCAGACCCCCGGCGCCGGGCTGCTGTCCTACACCTTCAATGCGCCGGGATCGGTGCATCGCGGGGTGGAGACGGCCTTCGAGTGGCGCCCGCTCGATGGCTGGCGCATTCTGGGGAACTACTCCTACAACAATCAGATCTTCACCAATTTCACCGAGCAGCTCGGCACTTCGTCGGGTCCCGCAGCCCAAGGCTGGTTCAATCGCGCCGGCAACAAGATTCCCGGCGTCGCGCCCCACGAACTCACCGCGCGTCTGGCCTATGACCAACCCTCCGGTCCGTTCAGGAACCTCGGCGGCTATGTCGAATATGTCTACAAGAGCTCGTACTATCTGGACAACGCCAATCTGCTGACGGCGCCGAGCTTTGGAATCGTCAATCTCAACATCCACTACGAACGGGAATTGCAGGAGAGCTTCCTGAAGAAGTTCAGCCTGTTCTTCGAGGTGCGCAACGTCTTCGACCGCAGCTATGTCGCATCCGCAAACAACATCACCAACTCGGTGTCCAATATCGGCGGCGTGGCCGTGCAAAATCCGTCGGGCGTTCTGGCGCAAAACGCTACCGGCGCGATCTATGCCGGCTCTCCGAGGGCGTTCCAGGGGGGCGTCAAATTCAAGTTCTGAGCCGTCGCCGCGCCTGCCCGGGCGCGGCGGCTTTTGTCCTCGTCCGACGGCAAAGGGCGGTGAGGGCATGGTCGTCGCGGCGCCGGAATTCATCGACAATGACGAAAGGGGTTCTCTTCGCCAGGCAATCGATCAAGGAACGCAGTCCGAGAAAAAGCCTTGGAGCCGGCGAGTTCGGCGATCGAACGCGTTCTAAAATCAGTGGGTCGACAAGATTTTTTGTATACGCGTGTTTGTCGTTTGCCGCACCGCTGGCCTCGATCACCCCGGCCGGATTATGCTGGCGCTCTCTCGCGCCCACGAAAGACCCCGTTGAAAGCCCCCAAATCCACCCCCCTCCCCTCCAAGGCCGAAATCCTCGCCTTCATTTCCCGCGAGCGCGAGGCCATGGCGAAGGCCGGGCATGTCGGGAATATCGGCAAGCGCGAGATCGCCCGCGCCTTCGGCATCACCGGCGACGACCGGATCGAGCTGAAACGGATGCTGGCGGAACTCGCCGCCGAGGGGGCGCTGGAAAAACGTGGCAAGCGCATTGCCCGCAAGGGCGCGCTGCCGCCGGTGGTGCTGGTCGACATCATCGGGCGCGACGGCGATGGGGAGTTGCTCGCCGTTCCCGTGGAGTGGGACGAGGCGCTGGGCGAGGCGCCGCGCATCCGCATCGCCGCCCCGCGCAAGCCCAAGCCGGGCCAACCGCTGGCCGGCGTCGGCGACCGGGCGCTGGCGCGCGCCGAGCCGGATCACGACGCCGGGCCGAAAGACCCGCCCTATGCGGGGCGGGTGATAAAGCTGCTGTCGCGGGCGCGCATGCGCATTCTCGGCGTGCTGCGGGTGGAGGCGAACGGCCGCGCCCGCATTGAGCCGATCGAGAAGAAACAGGCGAACCGCGAATATATCGTCTCCATGGACGATCGCGGCGAGGCGCAGGACGGCGATCTCGTCTCCGTCGATCTCGTCGGCAAGGACCGCCACGGCTTGCCGAAGGCGAAGGTGCGCGAGCGGCTGGGATCGCTCACCAGCGAAAAGGCGATCAGCATGATCGCGCTGCGGGCCCACGACATTCCCGACGTGTTCCGCCCCGAGACGCTGGTGGAGGCCGAAGCCGCCAGAGCGGCGACGATGAAGGATCGCGAGGACTGGCGCGACCTGCCGCTCGTCACAATCGATCCGCCCGATGCGAAAGACCACGACGACGCCGTCCACGCGGAGCCGGATACGGCGGAAGACAATGTCGGCGGCTTCGTCGTCACGGTCGCCATCGCCGACGTTGCTTATTACGTCCGGCCGCATTCGCCACTCGACAAGGACGCGCTGGAGCGCGGCAACTCCGTGTATTTCCCCGATCGCGTCGTTCCGATGCTGCCGGAGCGCATCTCCAACGACCTCTGTTCACTGCGCGCCCTTGAGGACCGCCCGGCCCTCGCCGTGCAGATGCGCATCGACGCGCGCGGCAAGAAGCTCTCGCATCGCTTCCACCGCATCATGATGCGCTCCGCGGCGAAGCTGTCCTATCAACAGGCGCAGGACGCCATCGACGGCAAGCCGGACCACACCACCGGGCCGCTGCTCGAGGGTGTGCTGAAGCCCCTGTGGGCCGCGCATCACGCGGCTGCGAAGGCGCGCGATCTGCGCGGGCCGCTGGAGCTCGACCTGCCCGAGCGGAAAATCCTGCTGCACAAGGACGGGTCGTTCGATCGCGTCGTCATTCCGCCGCGGCTCGAGGCGCATCGGCTGATCGAGGAATTCATGATCCTCGCCAATGTCGCCGCCGCCGAGACGCTGGAAGAGCAGCGCCAGCAGCTGATCTACCGCGCCCATGACGAACCCTCCAAGGAGAAGATCGCGGCGCTCTCCGAGTTTCTCGCCACCATCGGCGTGAAGCTCTCCAAGGGCCAGGTGATGAAGCCCGCGCATTTCAATTCGATCCTCGCGCGGGTGAAGGGCGCCGAGCACGAGAACATCGTCAACGAGATCGTGCTGCGCAGTCAGGCGCAGGCGGAATACACCCATGAGAATTACGGGCATTTTGGCCTGAATCTACGGCGCTATGCGCATTTCACCTCGCCCATCCGCCGCTACGCCGATCTGATCGTGCATCGCGCGCTGGTGCGGTCGCTGTCGCTGGGCGCCGGCGGCTTGCAGGATATTTCGGCGGCGGAACTTGCCGAGATTTCCGCGCGCATTTCCGCGGCCGAACGACGCGCCATGGCGGCCGAACGCGAGACGATCGACCGGCTGATCGCCGCCCATCTCGCCGATCAGATCGGCGCGCGCTTTTCGGCGCGCATTTCCGGCGTCACCAAATCCGGGCTGTTCCTGCGGTTGCTGGAGACGGGCGCCGATGGTTTTGCGCCAGCGTCGTCGCTGGGGCGCGAATATTTCGCCTATGACGAAGCCGGACATTCGCTGTCGTCGAAATCCGGCACATCCTATCGGCTCGGCGACTTCGTCGAGGTCCGGCTGATGGAGGCGGCGCCGATCGCCGGGGCCCTGCGCTTCGAAGTGGTCGGCGGCGGGGCGAAACGCGCGCCCAACCCCGCGGCGCTCGGGCGGCCGCGCGGCGGCAGGCCGGCGAAGCGGCGGGGATGAACGCGGCGGAGACGCCCGTCACCGCGCCTCCTGCGTCTTGCCCACCCGGACCGGCTTGTCCTTGCCGCAGGCGAATCCGCGGGCCGTCTCGTCGGCAAGCTTGCGGGCGAGGTCGTTGGCACTCGGGTTCAGATTGGCGTCGACATAGCCGACATGGCAGACGGGTCCCGGCGGCAGGCGGGTGACGACCAGCATCTGGCCGCGCGCCAGCTTCTCTTCGTGCGCGTTTTCGACCGGCCGGCGCATGAAATTCCAGCGGGCAATGGCGGCGAAAGGCTTGCCCGCAGTGTCGAGCCGCCATTCGATCGTGCCCTTGTCGACATCGTTGAAGCCGGGAAGCGTCTCGCCCGCCGCCGGCTCCCTTTCGGCGTTCGGGCCGAAACTCACATAGGTCCGCTGGTCACCGGCCGAGACGACGACGGCGATGCCGGCATGGCCGGGGCAGCGCCACGCGCCATAATCCTCTTCCGCCCGCCCGGCGGAGATTCGCTTGCAGGTCTTGTCGACATCGAATGTCGACCAGGCGGAGAAGTTCTCCTGCGCCTGCGCTGCGAGGGCGATCGGCAGGAGGGCGAAGCACATCGGGCCAGGGTGCAGGCGCATCGTCGAAAACCCTTTCTGGCGGCGCCGGGACAGGGCGCGCAGGTTCATCTGTCCGAAGCTATTTTTTCGGCATCCGTCCCGATGCGAACGGCGAATTTACCTTTCGTTCCCACACTGCGCCATCCTGTCAGCGCGTTCCGGAAACCTCGTCGATGCAATTGCGACATCTCGCCAACCGTCTCGTCCCACCCACCGTCGCCGAGACGCCGACGTTTCCGGCTGCGCCCGTCGCCGCTGCGCGCGCGCCAGAACCCGCGCCTCTCGCGGCAAACACGCCCGATGCGCGCGCCGTTCTCGCCTCGCTCGGCGATCTCGTCTACGAATGGGACATCGTCACCGACCGGCTCGTCTGGAGCGGCGATCTGGAGAAATCGCTCGGCGCCGTCGCCGGAGCCGATCTCTCCTCGGGCCTCGCCTTCGGTGAGCGCCTCGCGCCCGAAAGCGTTTTGTCGCGCTATGACGCCATCTTCAGATCGGAGATTGCCGACGAGGGCGACGGCGTCGCCTTTCAGGCGGTCTACGCCCTCGCGCCGCCGCGCGAAAGCGGTTCCGCCGACATCGTCTGGATCGAGGACAACGGCCGCTGGTTCAAGGGCGAGGACGGCAGGCCGGCGCGCGCTCACGGCCTGTTGCAGATCGTCACCGAACGGCGGCGCCGGGAAGTTCATCTCGCGCGCCATTCGCAATATGACGCGCTGACCGGGGTCATCAACCGCGCCCACATGGTCGAATGCATGCAGCGTGCGCTGGTGCAGGCCGAGCGCAGCCGCAAGCCTTTCGCCGTGCTGCTGGTGGCGCTGGAAAATCTGTTCTCGCTCAACCGCACCTATGGCTACGACGCTGGCGATCAGGTGATCGCCGGTCTCGCGACGCGCCTGCGCGATTCGGTGCGCGCCGTCGATCTCGTGGCGCGGCACGCGGGCAACAAATTCGCGGTGATGCTCGATTCCTGCGACAGCGATCAGGCGAAAGCCGCCGCGACGCGGCTGATCGAGGTCGTCGCGGCCGAGCCATTCGAAACCTCCGCCGGCCAGATTCCCGTCACCATCCGCATCGGCGGCGTCGTTGCGCCGCGCGAGGGACGCAACCCGCAGGCGCTGTTGCAGCACGCGGAAGAAGCGCTCGACGTCGCCCGACAACGCGACGGCGCCCGCTATATCGCCTACACCGCCTCGCTTGCGCGCGAAGACTCGCGTCTGCGAGCGCTTCAGGTCGCCGACAGCATCGTCTCGGCGCTCAACGACCGCCGCGTCGAACTCGCCTTCCAGCCGATCGTCCACGCGGCGACCGGCGAGATCGCCTTCCACGAGGCGCTGCTGCGCGTAAAGCTCACCGACGGCTCGACAGTCACGCCGTCCAGCATCCTGCCGATCGCCGAAAAGGCCGGGCTCGTGCGCCTGCTCGACCAGCGGGTGATGGAGCTCGCCATCCGCCGCCTCGCCGACGATCCGGCGCTGCGGGTGTCGGTGAATTGCTCGCTGGGCAGCCTGATGGATCCGGAGTGGCCCGATCGCCTCGCCAACGCCGTCGGGCTTCTCCCCGGCCTCGCGGAGCGGCTGACGGTGGAGATCACCGAGACCAGCGTGATCGAGGATTTCGAGACCGTCGCCAATCTTCTCGCCTTCTGCAAGAAGCTCGGCGTGAAGATCGCCATGGACGATTTCGGCGCCGGCCACACCTCGTTCCGTAACCTGCGCCGGCTGGCCTTCGATCTCGTCAAGATCGACGGGGCCTTCGTTCAGAACATCGCCACCTCGGCCGACGATCGCTTTTTCGTGCGCACGCTGACCGATCTCGCCCGCCATCTCGGGCTGAAGATCGTCGCCGAATGGGTCGAGGACGAAGATACCGCGCGGCTGCTGCGCGAGTGGGGCGTCGATTATTTCCAGGGGGCGCTCTACGGCAGCGCCGCCGCCGACCCGGCGAATGGCGCAAAAGCCCCCGAGCCGCGGGCGGCGGGGTTCTGATCCGAATCGCCGCGGCGCGAATAGAAAACATGAAAAAACCGGGGATCGCCCTCACGATCCCCGGTTTTTCTTTACGCGCGGAGGCGGCCGCCTTCCGACCTCAGAACAGATCGATCGGCAGGCCGGGATCCCAGGGCTGCTCGCCGCGGCGGGGCAGCGTTTCGCCGCCATGCCAGCTGCGCTGATGGGCAAGCACCGGGTCCTGATTGTAGTAGGTCTGCTGCAGCATGTAGCGGTTGGTCGAGCCGACCGGAACCACCGTCCCCGGATCGAGGAAGCTGCGGCGCTCGACGATCAGCGGCCGGCGGCCGGCGACATGGGCGCGGTGCTTCGCCAGCGCGTCGCCTGCGGCAAGGACGAGACCCAGACAGGCGAAGCCCGCAGAGAATCTGGTGAGAATGCGCATTGTCGAGCCGCCTTTCGGTAGAATTTCTCTGACCTTATAAAGGGAACGCCGGGAAAAGCGAAACCGTTCCCCCAAGCGCCGTCCTTTTCCTGCCAGCGAGGCGCGCTCAGTGCGCCCCCTTGGCCTTTTTCACCTTCGCCGGGCTCTTCACGTCACCCTTGGCGTCGCCCGAATGCGCCTCTATCCAGGCCGCCTTGTCGCCGCCCGGGGCGGCCGCCACGCAGCCCTGCCCGCGGGCCAATTCGGCGTCGAGGAAAAAGGCCTCCAGCGCCTTGTTGGCCCCATTGGAGACATAGTCCAACCGATCGAGCACGCAACTCATCGTCGCGCGGTCGAACGGCTTGCCCGCAGCGCCGCAGCCGACGCCGGCGATTTCCAGCGGCGCCTTGCCGCCGACCAGACGCACTGCGAGGCAGGTGCGGTCGGCGCCGCCCTCCCCGGCCTTGCCGAGCCGCATGTCCGCCGCCTCGAAGGCGCCGAATCGCGTTTGCAGCGGGCTGGGCTTGCCGATCTTGACCACCGGCAGGCCAGCTTCGCGGGCATGGCGGGTGAGATCGAGATAAAAGTCCGGCGCGCCGGCTTTCGCCGCGCCCGGCGTCGTCACGTCGAGCCGCAGATAAGGCTCGGCGCCGCCATACTGGCCGAAGGTGAAATTGTCCTCGCGGCCATCGCCCTCGAGCTTGCGCGCCGCGACGGTCTTGTGGAGGCTGGCGAATTCCGCCGGCGCGAGATCGAACCCGCCGAGCGGCTTCACGCCGGGGACGGCGCCGGTCCGGGCGGCGAACGCAATGGGATCGGCAACCGGCGCGCTGTTGGCGGCGGCGCCAGCCGCAGCGGTCTGCGGCTCGGACGGCTTGCCCGAAAACAGCGCGAAACCGGCGAGAACGACGAGCGCTCCGGCCCCGATGCCGAGGGCGGCGACGACGCCGGCCGGACGCGGATAGATCGGCCGTTCGAGATCGCTGGCATAGTCCTGTTCGTAGGCGGTGACGCTCATGACGCAACTCCACGGGCGCGCCACTGAGGCGCGAACGTTCACGATGTGCGATCATTTTGCGTCGCATCATCAAAATTAAAGTTACCGAAATCTCGCAAGCTCCGAACATGGTTGACGAAGTCTTGACGCCGCGCCTGCCCGGAACAGTTTTGCACAGGCCGGCAAAAGCCGTCGCCGCGCGCTTGCGCCCACGAAAAAACCCCGCTATACGCACGCCCACCCCAGCCGCTGCGGCGGCATGGATGAGGGCGCGTAGCTCAGCGGGAGAGCACTACGTTGACATCGTAGGGGTCACAGGTTCAATCCCTGTCGCGCCCACCATCAAAATCAAACGGTAACGAAAAATCTGGCTCCGGTCGCGATCCGGGGACAAGAACGGCGGCGGCTCTCGCTGCCCTTCCCCAAAGGGACACAGCGCCCGATCGGGACGCATAGCGTCCGCCGCCCGAACAATGACGCTCTCGTCTGCCGCGCGCGTCGGTTCCTTGCGGGACAACGCCCAGGCCCCGGGTCCGCTCCCACGCCCTTCGCGCCAATCTGGACGCATCGGAATCAGACGCCCGCCTTGCGGGGACAGACATGGAGGCGCGCGGGGCCGGCCGGCGCGGTCGAGTCGGAAGGCATGGCGTGAGGAAAGAACATTTCATGCCGGAACGCTTGTCGTTACGCGCAGCAACCCGGGGTCTGTCGCCCTGAACGCTCTGATGCCGTTCCAAAGCCTGTGCAGCGACAGGAGACGTGACGCGGCCCATTTTGCTGCGGTGCAGCTTGAAATTTGTGCGACGCAACACACATAGGGAGCAAGGCTGACCGCTGACGACAAATACGGGGCCAAACTCTTGCTCGCGGGTCGCGAGCGGACGATGGAGACTGCAAATGAAAATGGCAAAATTTGCTGCGGCGGCAATTTTCGCTGCGCTATGCCTCGAAACCACGACCCTGAATGCCCAGGAGCCGAGGATTCCAATAACCGTAAAACCCTTGCACGGAATTAGCCTCAGCGCCGGACCGAAATATGTATTGAGTTATTTTGCCAATGAAGCAAACTCATGCAACACTACTATCATTATCTCCGACAAAGATAATGACGGCGGTGCCAAATATGACTATTCGCGCTTGCAAATACATATAGATACAAACAGAGAAATGCTGCTTGACGTAGATGGAAGCAAATCACTCGCTTTCAGCTGCGCCAATTCGGGATCTACAATGACAGTATCCCTTGTCGAGCGGATCGCCTTATTTCGCTCTGAAGAGTAATATCAAAAACAAAGACAATAAATGCGAGTCGCCCGGCCGATACATCCCCGGTTGCGGGCGCTCGCTTTTGATGAACAACGCGCCGGCCCGAATCAACGTTCCGAGACCGGCGGTCGCTTCAGCACAACGGCGACAGCCTCTGCTTTTTCAACCGGCGCTTTGCGGATGTTATTTCAACGCGACTCCTCCCGTCGGCGAACCATCCGTGGCGTTGCCGTTGATGGCGTTGTTGCCGAAGGAGAGGATCGACCCGCTGCTGGCGTATATGCCGACGCCGTTGCCGTAGATCCGCATCTGCGACAGGCTGACGGCCGCGCTTCCCGCAGTGAGCACGCCGTAACTCCCGGTGCCCGAAATCGTCGAATTCGTGAGATCGACCGTGCTCGGAGCCGATGCGTTGTAGGCGATGACGCCGTAGTTGACATTGTTGGCGAAAACACTGTTACGCACCGAGACCGCGCCGCCATCGGCGACGCCGAGCCCGAAGCTGTTCGCTGTCAGGGTCACGTGGTCGAGCGAGACGTTGGCCCTGGAGCCGGCGTCAGGCGTCACGAAAATCCCCGCGCCCGCCACATTCCCCGAAAAAACCGTGTCGCGGACCTCGACGGACACGGTCGAGTTGCTGGTCGGCTGCACGAGCATCCCGTGATTTCCGAATTCGTAAAAATAGGAATCGCTGATCAGCAGATTGGAGGGGCCGACGGTGTTGACGAACACGCCATTGGCGGAAGCCCCCTTGAGATTGCCGGCGCGCACATTGCGCAGTTCGAGCCTTCCCTGACCGATGAACCGGATGCTGAAACCGGACAATCCGGCATTGTCCAGCACCAGCCCGTCGATGACCACATGCGAATTCGCCGGCGTGGCGACAGTGATGATGCCGAAGGGCGCCTCCCACTGGCCGCCGGGGCAGGAAATGGTGACGGACTGGGAAATGATGGTCCCGCCGTAGACGCCCCTGTTGAGACAGATCACTTCGCCCTCCGCGCCAGCGACAGAAAGGGCCGCGGTCACGGAGTTGCACGGCGCGGCGGACGTGCAGGTCGAGCCGCTTCCCGTCGCAGACAGGTAGGCTGTGTTCCCGCTCGCGAGAGCTGACGAAGCGGGCAAGGCAAGCGCCGCGGCTGTGATGGCGGCGTGGACGGAAGCATGTGAGAACGCAGGACGATTTTTCATGGCTCATCACCTCGTTGGAAGGCGAGTGAAGTCAGCCCGGCCGCCAGCATGTTTGCAAAAAAGCGAGCCTCCGATGGCGCGCGACACGAACCGCGCGCGACTAAAAAGCTCGCCGCCACTCGTCAGATCAGCGGGCAGGCCCTTGCGGTTGCGCGGACGTATTCCCTTGGGCGGGCGCGTTCGACGTGTGATTGCCCGGCATGTTCCGATCCCCCGACGGCGCTGGTGAAGTGGGCGGCGCCGTGGGAATCGGAGGAATGGGGATGGGCGGGGATGAGCGCGTCTGCGCCAGGGCGATGGTCGCGCAGGACGAGAGGGCCAAAACGATGCAGAACTTTTTCATGCGTGTCTCCCTTGGCTTTCGATGTGGTTATTTCAGTGCAACGCTTCCTGTCGGCGCGCCGTCCGCGGTGTTGCCGTTGATGGCGTTGTTGCCGAAGGACAGGATGGTCGACCCGCCGCTGGCGAACACGCCGACGCCGTTGCCGTAAATCCGCATCTGCGACAGGCTGACGGACGCGCTTCCCGCAGTGAGCACGCCGTAACTCGCGGTGCCCAAAATCGTCGAATTCGTGAGATCGACTGCGCCTGGACCCGTTGTGTTGTAGGCGATGACGCCGTAGCTGACATTGTTGGCGAAGGCGCTGTTGCGCACCGAGACCACACTGCCGTCGGCGGCGCCGAGCCCGAAGCTGTTCCCGGTCACGTTCACATTGTCGAGTTCGACGATCGCCGTGGAGCCACTGTTCGGCGTCACGAAAATGCCGCCCGACGCATTGCCGGAAACAATCGTGTTGCGTATGACGACGGCCGCTCTGGACTTGTTGGTCGGCTGCACGAGAATGCCCGAACCGGCATTGTTCAGAAAGGCCGAGTCACTCACGACAACGTTCGCCGGCCCGTTTGGCTGGACGATCAGACCAGCGTTGGAGTTGGTCGACCCGGACGCACGAACATGCAGAAGCTCCAGCGTCCCCTGCCCGATGAAGCTGATCGCGTTGAAGCCTGAATCGCCTTCGTCGGCGAAATACCCCTCGATGATCACTTTCGAATTCGGCGGCGTATTGACGACGAGCACGCCAAACTGCGGAGCCCACAGTCCGTCGCCGCAGGAGATTGTCACCGAAGCGGAGATCGTCGCCGTGCCGCCGAAACTCAGGTAAGCGCCCTTGTTGAGGCAGATGACCTGAGCTGCGAAAGGCCCTGCCGCCGCAAGCGCGGAACCGATGTCTCCACAGGGGGCCGAGAGCGTGCAGGCGCTGCCGCTGCCTGTGTTGGACAGGTACGCGACCGCAGCTTTGGCAGACGTCGCAGAGTGAACAAAAGCGCACGCTGCCGCGAGCGTGAGAAAAAAACGTGATTTCATACTGTCCTCCTGAAGGATACGACGAATGTATACGCATTACGACTGGCCCGGAAGTGTTCCAGCGCACATCAGGAGATGAATTTTGAGCAAAAGAACCGTCTACTCGAGCCAAATGCGCAAGTAAATAAATAGGAGAATCTTGCAAAACAGCTTATGCGATAGTGTGGCGCCGCACTCAGGATTGCGCCAGACGTGCGCCGGTTGCCGAGGTCTCGCCGCCCTCTGCCTCGAACTGCTTTTCGGCCTTGTGCTCTCCCAGCTTCTGACCCAGCGCCGTGAAGTTGATGTCGGCTGTCCTGGCCGGCGCGAACGCGCCGCCGCCTATCCCCTCGCGTGACGAGATTGGCGAGGCAGCGAACCGCGGGGTTCCACTTGTCGAATTTGAGTCCCGCGCAGGCGCCGGTTATCTTCATGCCGATCCGAGGGAATCGAAATGACATCGCCCCATCGCGTCCGCGTGCGCGTCTACTACGAGGACACGGACTTCTCCGGCCTCGTCTATCACGCCTCCTATCTGCGCTTCATGGAGCGCGGCCGCACCGAACTGCTGCGAGATCTCGGTCTCGCCCAGAGCGCGCTGCTCGCGGGCGCAGCCGGAACACCGCTGTTTTTCGTGGTGCGGGCGATGGACATCGATTTCCGGCGCCCCGCGACGATGGACGATCTGCTGGAGATCGAAACCACTGTGGCGGCGATCGGCGGCGCCTCGGTGGACATGGCGCAGGCGGTGGTGCGGAACGGCGAGACGCTCGTGGCGGCGAAGGTGCGGGTGGTGTGCGTGGAGAATGGCAAGGCGCGCCGGCTGCCGTCCGATGTGCGCGAGCGGTTCGAACAGGCACCCCGAAGCGTGTGATGCATCGCAAAACGGCTCGCCAGAATCTCCCCGCCCGGCTAATTTGGAACCACCAGCGTCGGTAAAGGCCCTCCCCGTCTTGCGCCGCACCCGCCCCAGAAAGGGCGAAATGTGGCGCCAAGCAGCCGGACGGCTGTTTTTCGCCGCATCGCGGCGTCTCGCCGACCAGACCGAGAGTTCGAGGACAAAGCATGAATCCCGCTGACGCCGCGCCATTGGCCGCGCAAACCGATCTGTCCATCTGGAGCATGTTTCTGGGCGCCCATATCGTCGTGAAGATGGTGATGATCGGTCTGCTGGCGGCCTCGGTCTGGTGCTGGGCGATCATCATCGACAAGACCATCCTTTTCGCGCGCACGCGGCGGGCGATGGACAAGTTCGAAGAAAGTTTCTGGTCCGGGAATTCGCTGGAAGATCTTTACACAAGGCTCAAGGAGCGTCCCTCCAGCGGCATGTCGGCGCTGTTTCTCGCCGCCATGCACGAATGGAAGCGCTCGTTCCAGAACCCGTCGGCCTCCTTCATGGGCCTGCAGGCGCGCATCGAGAAGGTGCTGGACGTGTCGATCGCCCGTGAGGTGGAGCGGCTCGAATCCAATCTGCTGGTGCTCGCCACCGTCGCCTCGGCCGGCCCTTTCGTCGGTCTGTTCGGCACGGTGTGGGGCATCATGACCTCGTTCCGGTCGATCGCCGCCTCCAAGAACACCTCGCTGGCGGTGGTCGCGCCCGGCATCGCCGAAGCCCTGCTCGCCACCGCCATCGGCCTGTTCGCCGCCATTCCGGCGCTCATCGCCTACAACAAGATGCAGGGCGACGTGGCCAAGACCCAGGCGCGGCTCGAAAGCTTCGCAGATGAATTTTCGGCGATCCTGTCGCGCCAGATCGACCAGCACGCGTCGTCCGGCCGTGACCGCGTGGCGTGAGCCGATGCGCGCCTCACTCACTGTGAACCGACGGAGATCGACTTTGAACCGACGGAGATCGACATGGGCATGAGCGTTTCCGCTGGCGGGCGCAAGGGCGGGCGGCGGCGGCGCGGCGTGCCGCGCTACGGCGCCATGGCCGAAATCAACATGACGCCGTTCATCGACGTGATGCTGGTGCTGCTGATCATCTTCATGGTCGCGGCGCCATTGCTCGCCACCGGCGTCGCCGTCGATCTGCCCCAGACCAAGGCCGGCCCGCTCAACATCGACCAAAAGCCGGTGTCCATCGCCATCGACGACAAGGGCCAGATCTTTCTCATGGATCAGCCGGTCGAGATCGGGCAGTTGCTCGAGAAGCTGAAAGAGGCCGCCAAGCAGGGGTTCGACGAGCGCATCTACATGCGCGGCTCCAAGGCCGTGAATTACGGGCGTATCGCCGAGGTCATGTCGCTGGTGACCACCGCCGGCTACAAGAAGGTCGCGCTGGTCACGGAGCAGGACAGGAAGTGACGGCCATGGCCGACGTCGCCCGTCGATCGTTCGCGCATCCCGATCCGCCCCTGCCGGCGCGGCCGGAGGCCGACGACGCCGCGCCGCCGCTGGCCGTTGCGCTGAAATCGCCGAGGCCCGGCCTGCCGCTGTCGGCGATCGTCCATGTCGGTCTCGCCGTTGTCGCCCTGTTCCTGTTGAAGGACGGCCGCAAATTCGAGGATGCGCAGGAGGCGATTCCCGTCGAGGTGATCGCCGACGGCGCTTTCAAGCAGATCACCAGAGGCGAGCGCACGGGCAAGCAGGCGAAGCCCCGCGTCGATCGCGTCTCCGACGAGACCGAAACGAAACCGCATCCGCCGCTGGCCGAGGCGAAGAAGGATGTTCCGACCCCGCCGCCGCCGCTGAAACGGCTGAAGGATCCCGGCGAGGACGACGCCGCGCAGGAGAAGAAGCCCCAGCGCGTCGCCGCCCTGCCCCCGGCGCGCCCAAAGGCCGAGCAAAAACCCGAGCCGAAGCCGAGGCCCGCACCGCCGGTGCGGCCGAAGACCAGTTTCCCCAACCCCGAGCGCGAGGAGGTGGAAGCCGAGATCGTGCGGCCCAAGCCGCCGCCAAAGCCAAAGCCCGAGGCGAAGGAAACGCCGACGCCGCCGAAGCCCGAAAAGCCCAAACCGCGACTGAAACCCACGGAAGTCGCGAAGCTGCTGCGCGACAGCAAGACCGCCGAGGCTGCGGAAGGCGATGTCGCGGACAAGCCGCAGAAAGCCGTCAAGCCCAAATCGGGCGCCGAGTCGCAGCGCCACAAATTCGACGCCGCCAGCATTTCCGATATGCTCAGCCATGAAGCCCCGCAGCGCCGCGCCAGCCGAGGCCGCGAGGCGAGCAGCGAGGCGGCCGCCGGCGCGCCGACGGGCGCCGCGCCGAAGCTGTCGACGCTGCTGCAAGGGCGTATCGACGCCTACACCATCGAGCATTACGGCCGCTGCTGGCGGGCGGCGCTGTCTCTCAACGCCATGCGCTACGTGCCGCGGGTGGAGTTCAGGCTCACCCGCAGCGGCGCGCTGGAGGGTGCGCCCAGACTGCTCAATCCCTCGAACGAAGCGGTCGAGCGGGCGCGCGGCGAACAGGCGCTGGCCGCCGTGCGCCGGTGCAGTCCCATGCCGATCCCACCGGAATTCGAACCTTATTTCGACTACTGGCATGTCACGGAACTCGATATGAGAGAGGACATGTGACGCCAGCAACGAAACGCGCAGGACGCCCATGACCCTTTTCACCCGCCGCTCCGCCCTGCCCCTTCTCGCGAGCGCCGCGCTCGCCCCGACGCTGGCGCGCGGGCGCGTGCTCGATCTGCGCGCCGGCGGCGGCTTCCGACCCATCGAGATCGCCGTCACGCCCTTCTCCGGTGACGAGACCGCCACACTGGTGACGCAGGTGATCCAGGCCAATTTCGGCCGCTCGGTGTTTCTGCATCCGGTCGAGGGCCTGCCGAACACGCCCCTCGATCCTGATCACGCGCCGGATTTCGACGTCTACCGCGTCCAGGGCGCGCAATTCGTGCTCACCGGCCGGGCGCAGCGCTCTGCCGACGGACGGCTGAAGACCGAGTTCCGCCTCTATGACGCGGCCGGCGGCGAACAGGTCGCCGGGCAGCAGTTCGTCACCGAAACCGGCAACGCCCGAAGAGTCGCGCATCTCGTCTCGGACGCTGTGTTCACGCGGCTGACCGGCGAGAAGGGTTTCTTCGATACGCGCATCGTCTTCGTCGACGAGACCGGCCCCAAGGACCGGCGGCGCAAGCGCCTCGCCATCATGGATCAGGACGGCGCCAATGTCCGCTACCTCACCCGCGGCGAAGACCTCGTGGTGACGCCGCGCTTTTCGCCCTCGTCGCAGGACGTGACCTACATGTCCTTTGGCGCCGACGGCGAACCCAAGGTGCTGCTGATGAACATCGAAAGCAGCCAGCGCGAGGTGGTCGGAAATTTTCCGGGCATGACCTTCTCGCCGCGCTTCTCGCCGGACGGACAGAAGGTGGTGATGTCCCTCTCGCAGGGCGCCGAGACAAATCTCTACACGATGGACCTGCGCTCGCGTTCGACGACGCGGCTCACCGACACGGCCGCCATCGACACCTCGCCCTGCTATTCCCCGGATGGTTCGCAGATCGTGTTCGAGAGCGACCGCGGCGGCTCGCAGCAGATTTACGTGATGGGCGCCCACGGCGGCGACGCGCGGCGCATTTCCTTTGGCGGCGGCCGCTATTCGACGCCGGTGTGGTCACCCAAGGGCGACTACATCGCCTTCACCAAGCAGGACAAGGGCAATTTCGCCATCGGCGTGATGAAGACCAACGGCTCGGACGAACGCATCCTCACAGAAGGCTTTCACAACGAAGGCCCGACCTTCGCGCCCAATGGCCTGTTCCTGATGTTCTTCCGCGAAGGCGCCGGGGCCAGCGGCGCGAAGATCCACATGGTCGATGTGTTCGGCCGCAGCGAATTTCCGGTCCCCACGCCGAGCTGGGCGAGCGACCCGGCCTGGGGTCCGTTGCAGGACTGACGGAGCTCGCGCCGAATCGAAATACGCGCTTCCGACGGCGTTTTCGGCGCATATCGCCAAAAGATCGTGATCCTGTTTTCATAGGCAATTATCGCTAACGCGATCTTTACACGGTCAGTTTACATTCCGCCTGACAAGTTCCTGTTACCGAGCTTCGCAGGTCCTCATGGATTCGACTCGTAGTCTCCGGCTGCGCCTTTGGCGCGCCCGTTTTTTTTCGAATGGGTCGCGCCCGCGTCTCGCGTCGCGCCGGGGCGGCGTCACCATCGTCTTCGCCTTCAGCGTCCTGCCGCTGCTGCTGATGTCGGCGGGGGTGATGGAATACACTGCCGCGGTCAAAGCCAAGAGCGCCCTCAAGAATGCCGCCGACTCGGCGGCGATTTTCGCGCTCAACGACGCCTCGCAGCGCATCAAGGCCAACTATAGCGACTGGCAGAGCCACGGGTCGGGCGTCGCCGGCAACACGTTTTTCAGTAATCTGCGAAGCTCGGGCAACGTATCGATCGACGCGCCGAGCGTCGTCATCACGCGCGCCGACAATCAGCTCACCGCGACAGTGACCTACAGTGCGACCTATCGCGCCAGCGTGCTGAAACTGGTCGGTCTGAACAGCATGTCGATCGGCGGAACCGTCCAGTCGACGATTCAGATGCCGCTGTTCACGGACGTGCATATCGTCATCGACAATTCCGGATCGATGGGCATCGGCGCGACCGCTGCGGATCAGCAGACAATGGTCAACGCCGTCGGATGCGCTTTCGCCTGCCATCAGAACAATATCTATGGCCAGACCGACAATATGCCGGCGATCCGCGCAACGGGGGCTCAGCTTCGCCTCGATGTCGTGAAAAGCGCCGTCAAGACCGCGCTCGGCGTGGTGAAGGTTTCGCCCGGCGCGGCGCAGGTCCGCATCGCGGTCTATACGCTCAGCAACACGCTGACGAGAACCTACGCGCCGTCCTCGAACATCGACGGCGCCATCGCCGCCATCGACGCGATCGACATCTCCAACGCGGTGAACCAGGGCGGCACCAACATCACCCAGAGCCTGCAGAACCTTTCGGCGCTGCTGCCGACGACAGGCAATGGCTATACGGCGGGTTCGCCGCGCGGCATGGTCATGCTCGCGACCGACGCCGTGCAGAACATCTGGATCGCGAAATATTCCTCAGGGCCCGGCTCGCTGTTCATGATCGATCGCGATCCGAATTTCCAGACCTATGCGCCGGCTCAGGATTTTCCCGATCAGCTCGCCGACGTCACCCTCGAGGGCATGGATCCCAGTCAATGCACCCCGATCAAGAACAAGGGCTATACGCTGATGACGCTCGACATGCCCTATGTCACGCCGCCGACCGGCGTCGACCCCGGCAAGAAAGAGATGTTCGATTTCATCAACGGGTCGCTGCTGACGGCGATCCCCACCAACATGGCCAGCTGCGCCTCCACGACCGGCAACGCCTTCGTCGCCAATTCGCCTCGCGAGATCAACGACGCCATTTCCAGGATGTTCGAGAACGTCGGCGCCCTGCCGCTGCGTCTGGCGCGCTGAGAACTTCGATCTCCGACAAAGCCTTCGGCGCCGGCCGATATTCACTGAAGCAGTTCTTCATCCGGCGCCGCTCGTGCTAGAACGGACTGCATGAACAAGCCAGTCCGCATCGAGGAAAGCTGGGGTCGCCATCTCGCGGGCGAGTTCGCGCAGCCGTGGTTCGCGGAGTTGCGCGACTTCGTGCGCGCCGAATATGCGAGCGGCGCAATCTACCCGCCCGCGGCGCAGATTTTCCGCGCCTTCGACGAATGCCCGTTCGACCGCGTCGAGGTGGTGGTGTTGGGCCAGGACCCCTATCACGGCCCGGGCCAGGCCAACGGCCTGTGCTTCGCCGTCGGTTCCGACATGCCCGCTCCGCCCTCGCTTCAGAATATCTTCAAGGAGCTCGAGAGCGATCTGGGCAGGCCCGTGTCGCGCGATCCCGATCTCACGCGCTGGGCGCGGCAGGGCGTCCTGCTGCTCAACGCAACGCTCACCGTGCGCGCCGGACAGGCCGGGTCGCATCAGAACCGCGGCTGGGAGCGTTTCACGGACGCGGCGATCGCCGCGCTCTCGCGCGAACGCGAAGGACTGGTGTTTCTGCTGTGGGGCAATTACGCGCGGCGCAAGGGCGCCGCCATCGATCGCAAGAAACATCTCGTGCTGGAGTCGGCGCACCCTTCCCCGCTGTCGGCGCGCAGCTTCTTCGGCTGCCGGCACTTCTCGAAAACCAACGCCTGGCTCGCGCAACAGGGCAAGACGCCGATCGACTGGTGAGCCGCACAGTGTCCCGTCGGGGCGTCAGAAAACGATCGGCGCCGCCTTTTCGAGCCGGTATCGGCCCGTTTCGGATTTGCTGAGCGGATCGTATCCGAGCGCGAATTCGAGCTTCTTGTGCAGGCGCGCCATGTCCGCATGCAGCTGGGCGAGAAGCCTCGCGTCGTCGGCGAACATCCCATAGGCGCGGAAGACGAGTTCGAGTTCGTCGAGTCCTTCGGGTTCAGCGGCGAGACAGGTGACGATCAGATGCTCGCGGCGAGTCAGGGCCAGAAGCGAGATCCAGCCGGGATCGCACACGCCGGACAAGGCGGAAAAGTCGGCGGAGGGGCGCTGATCGCGCGAACGAGAGGCAGACATGGGCTGAAATTCCGTATCATGAGGCACATGAACGGCTTTTTGACAATTTCGATCGCTTCCTCAAGTAACCTTCGGCACCCGGCGAGGGTGACTTAAGTCTTGGCGTGATAAGAATTTTCGTCTATTTTCCGCCCTTTGGGCGAGACGCCCGTTCTGCGTGAGCACCCGATTTCCTGCCGGCCCAAAGGGTCGGACCAGCAGGATGGGTTTCGAAGGCGGATGCCGATCGATCAGCCCTTGGCGGCCGCCGCCTCGTGGACGGCCGCGAGCTGAGCGTCGGTCTTCGCGACATTCTTGAACGAGTCGCGCTCGCAGACGCGGGCGATGTAGCCGGAAATCACCGGCGTCGCCTCGACAATGCCGAACATCGAGGTCCAGTTCAGCGCCGATCCCCACAGGATGTCAGCAGCGGTGAAACGCTCCCCGAACAGCCACGGCCCGGCCGCGAGCTGCGTCTCGATCAGCGTCATCACCGCCTCGAAACTGCCATAGGGCGTCATGCCCGGCGCGCCGGGGTCGAGCTTGCGATAGCGGTCGATCACCGCCGGCTCGAAAGCCGAGCCGTAAAAGGCCAGCCAGCGCAGATACGGCCCGCGCAGCGGATCGCCGATCGCCGGCGCGAGCTTTCGCTGCGGGAAGGCGTCGGCGAGATAGATGTAGATTGCGACCTGTTCGGTGACGAGCGCGCCATTGTGAACGATGGCCGGCACCTTGCCGAGCGGATTGACGGCAAGATACTCGGGTTTCTTGTGCTCCCCGATCTTCATGTTGAGCACATGCAGCCGGTAAGACGCGTCGAGTTCCTCGAGCAGCGCCAGCGCGCCGGACGAACGAGTGCGGGGAGAATGGTAAAAGGTCAGATCGGTATCCGTCGTCATGGGCAACCTTCCGGTCAGAGTGGCGAGGATTTGTCCGACAAAAGTGACGCCCGGTCAAAAATGCTCACGCGCGATCGATGACGCCGGTCATCAGCGCCGCCTTGCGCCGCTCCAGCGCGCGCCGGGCGTGCTCGATGGCGAGCGCCGAGCCGGGATATTGCTCCGGCCCCAGCGCGCCTTCGGCCAGCTTGTTTACGCAGAAAGCGACGATTTCGTTGAATTCGATCTCCAGCGCTTCCACCCCGACGGCGTCGGCCTTGGTCGCTTCTTCGGAAATCACCAGCAGCCGGAAGATCCGTTCCTGTTCGGTCTCCAGCTGGCGGGCGCGAAACCAGCCGGCAGCCATCGCGACGAGGGAGCCGAGCAGACTGAGCGGAATGCCGACAACGTAGAGGTATTGCTGGAGGACGTCGGAGAAGCTCTGATCGCCGTTCTGCAGATAGGCGACGACGCCGGGATGCGCCGGCAGAATCGGATTGATCGCCTCGGGGTCCGGCGCTTCAATCTCGCTGGCCAGCGGCGTGACCGCCATCAACTTCGACTTCGACAGAAAAATCGAGCGGCCGATGGCGCCGGCGACGATGTTGAGCATTTTCTGCGGCGCGACGAGGCGATAGCTCAGGGCGACCGCCTTGATCGACTCGCCGGGCGTCTCGGGTCGCGCCTTCAGCGCGCCGGCCGGGATATCGACGGATTCGAAAGCGGGAAAGCGTTTGGCGATGGCGTCGGCCTCGTCCATCTCCAGAATCTTCGGCGCGCCGCCGCCCGCCCTGGCGACCGCGGCGACTACATCCATCGCCGCGCCCGGCGCGATCGGCCCCACCGCCAGCGCCGCGACGACGCGCTTCCCGTGCAGCGCCGCGGCGATTTGCGAAACCGGCAGGACCAGCCGCTTCACCTTGTCCCGCGGGACATTGAAATAATCGAGCAGCAGATCGAAGGCCCTGGCGTTTTCTTCCTCAGCCGGACCGGCGGCGAGCGCGATGGTCTTCCCCGAAAGCTGACCGAGATACTTGATCGGCGCATCGCCCGGCGACACCACGGCCAGAATGTCGCGGCGCAGAATCGCGATGGTCGCGCCGTTGCCGGGCGGCGATGCGTCGCTGCGCACCAAGGCGAGATCGACCGCCCCCTGCTCCAGCGCCTTCGACGACGCTTCGAGACTGCCGACGCTCACCGTCTCGAAACGGATGCGCGGATGCCGCGCGGTCGCCACCTGAATCAGGGCCGAAACAAAGCGATCCGCGGCGCCGCCGAGGGGGCCGGTGGTGATGCGCAGCGTGGCGTGCGGAGACCAGACATAGAGCGCCGCCAGAATCGTCCCGGCGGCGAGAAGCACTCCCGCGATCAGCAGCGTCGCGGTTTGCGGCAGGCGCAGGCGGAGCATGGCGGGCGTCCCCTGGAGGCTGGAACCCTCAAACTATGCCGCCCGGCGCCTGCTGGCCAGCGGGATCGTGCGTGGAACGCCCCCCGTCGCTTTCGTTCATCTGCAAGGCTCGGGATCGCCGCACACATTTTTGGTTGAGCAATTTTTTAGACAATTCGTTTGGGCGCTTTCGACCGGCCTCCGCGCAGGAAACGCGCCGAACAATCACAATGGTAAATTGCGCGCAACACTCTTCTTCCGGACGCAGCGCGAGAATGGCTGGCGGGGGGATCGGGCACGGACAAATCCGGCGGTGGGCGGCGACAGTTCGTCCAGAGCGTGTCGCCACCGCATGAATCTCTTTCCCGCGCCCCCGCCCGAGCGCAACGCCCGGCGGCGAGATGGCGGCCACTTAAATACACCTAATTGATAGGCTTAAGCATCCTTTGCTGCAGCACCCTCCGTCCGATAAATGCACTCGCACCAATGCGAAACGCATCGATTATTCACATAACTAACTATTAATGAATCATAAATTACGTAGACCGGAAGTCCCGCGAGCGTCACATCGCTCCCGATTCCGAGTTGACAGACGCGACCTTCTGTCTTTTAATCATACCTAATAAATATGTTATTGCTGGCGTCCATCGGCGTCGCCGCACCCTTGTCGGAGTTCGAAGATGAGTGTTCCATTTCCGTCGATCCGCACCCGCCTTCTTGCAAGCGCCGGCTTCGCCCCCATCGCGCTCGCGGCGGGGATCGCCTCAGGGGTGACCCCGGCGGGTGTCCTCCATGCCGAAGAGGCGAAGGTCGAGGACATCGTCGTGACGGGCAATTCCGCTGCAGGAAGCCCCAACAAACTGACCCGGCAGGAGGAAAGGGTGCTGGTCAAGACGCCGCGGTCCGGCGGGATCGTCAATGGTGAAAAGGCCGATTTGCAGCATCTCGACCGCTTGTCCGACTTCACCCAGCTCGTCCCCAATTACAATCCGAATATCGGCAATCCGCGCACGTCGAAGCCGGCAATCCGCGGCATCGGGGCCGGCGCAGGCACGGGAGACGGTTCCGAATCCGACACCGGCTTCATCGTCGACAATGTGTTCTACAAGCATGTCGGTTTCCAATGGGCGAACTTCATCGACATCGACTCCTTCGAAGTGGCGCTCGGACCACAGGGCACAGCCGGCGGCAAGAACACGACTGTAGGCAACACCGTCATCAGGACGCAGTTGCCGTCGTTCGAGCGCAAGGCGAGCTTTGAAACGTCCTTCGCCAATTACAGCCATGTGATCGAAAAGCTGAACGTCACGGGCCCGATCATCGACGACAAGCTCGCCTATCGCGCCACCTTCTATCTCGACAAGGGCGACGGATGGATCAACGATGCGGTCACCGGGGCCGGCTTGCTCAACAACAATCGCTGGGGCGTCCGCGGTCAGCTGCTGTATGTCGGCGACACGATCACCGATCGATTGATCTTCGGATTGGGGCAGTCTCACGAAACCAACAACAGTTCGACCGGGATTTTCGGAAACTCGGCCCTGATTTACGCCAATGGCACGGTGCCGGCGACCTATGCCCAGACTCTTGCGACGCGGCTCGGCAAGCCGCTTCTCAGCGTCGATCCCCACACGCAATTGCTGACGAACACCGGCACGCTCGACGAGCGGCAATATACGGTTTCCAACCAGCTGGATTGGCCGATCGGCGACAACACGCTCACCTCGATCACGGCGTTCGGCGAATTCCGGCTGCTTCCCCGAAACTCGAAGGGTTCGCAGGAGACGGAAATCGTCGACAGCCACACCAACACCTGGGTCGATCAATATTCCCAGGAGTTGCGCCTGTCCTCGCCGAAGGACCAGAAGCTCGAATGGACGGCCGGCGTCTTCGCCTTCTACGATCGCGTCTTTTCCTACCAGCAATATGTCTACGGCTCTGATGCGACGGCCTGGTACGCGGCGGCCGGCGCGCCGAAAGATCCGACGATCCTGAACAACATCAACTACAACCAGTCCGGCAAGGAGCGCACATTCAATGTGGCCGCCTATGGCAACGCCACCTGGCACGTCGACGACAAACTGGACCTCGCCTTCGGCCTGCGCAATGGCTACGAATGGAAGGAAGGCTCGACTTTCGGCTGGATCGGCGATCTGAACACCAATTATCCGACCCTGACAGTCATCAGCGCCGTGAGCGGCGCCAACAGCAAGGCGACCTATTATGATACTGGCGGTATCTCGAACTCCCGCAACATGCTGACCGGCATTTTCAACCCTTCCTACAAGGTTACTGAAGACATCCTTCTCTATTCTCTCGTAGGCCGCGGCGAAAAAGCCAGCGCGGTCGTCACCAACGTCCAGCCGATCTTCGACAGCAACAGTGTTTTCAAGAGCTTCCAACCAACCTTGACGAAGCCTGAGGTGAGCTGGGACTATGAAATCGGCGCCAAAACCACGTGGCTCGACAAGCGACTGGTGATCAGCTCCAACTTCTATTGGAACGACCTCTACAATTTCCAGACCAACATAGCCAACAACAGCTTCGTGAACGCCAACGGCACGCCGTTGTCCTCGACCTATCTCGGCAATGCGCCGCATGTGCGCCTGCGCGGATGGGAGTTCGCGGGCCGCTATACACCGATCGACAGGCTGTGGCTGAGCTTCAGCGGCGCCTATACCGACGCGCGCTGGATCGACTATCCCAATGCGGCGCCTCCGAACGACTGGACATGGACGACCAATGTGGCGACGCCGCTCGGAGTCGTGAGCGCGCCGCAGAAACTGTCGCTATCCAACACGCGCTTCACCGGCCTGCCGAAATGGGCGTTCAATCTCGGCGCCAATTACGAGCATCCGCTGGGCCAGTTCCTGAATCAGTCCGGCCTGGACAGCTATTGGAAAAACCAGTCTTTCACGGGCTTCGGTTACGCCAATCTCGCCTTCTGGGACCGTATACAATGGACCAATCCCTGGTCGATGATCCAGTTTTGGCAGCCGCCCTACACGATCGTCAACGCTGGCGTCGGCCTGCGCACGGACGACAAGCGATACATGGTCGAGCTTTGGGTGAAGAACCTGTTCGACAGCCGTTACATCCAGCCCAACGGCACATGGACGCAGGGCAATGCCACGACGCCGGCCTCATACACGATTCAGGCGCAGCCCCGCTATTGGGGCGGAACCCTGAAAGTTCAGTTGTGATGGAAGCGCCCGCGGCGGCGAAGGGAGGTGACGGGACATTTTCCTGATGATGCGAACCATACCTGTCGGACTCACGCCCGCTTCGCGCGGGCGTCTTTTTTGTCCTTTCGCGGAGGGCGACCGGGCGAGACCTCCAATCCGGCCTTTCAAACAACGTCGTCGCGGCATAAATTGCGATGACATGACCCCCGCCGACACACCGACCGACGACGCCTTCGACGAAGTGAGCGAAGACGAGTCCGACCTGCCGCCCGAAGACCCCGTCCCCGACCAGACGCCCGAAAGCGTCAAGCGCGGCGTCGCGGTCATCAAGGCGCATTGGAAGCACGCGCCGAACACCCCCGGCGTCTACCGCATGATCGATGCGGCGGGGGAAGTGCTCTATGTCGGCAAGGCCAAGAACGTCCGCAAGCGCGTCGCCAGCTACACGCGGCTCGCCGGCCATGTGAACCGCATCGCGCGGATGATCTCGCAGACGGCGAGCATGGTGTTCATCTCCGTCGAGACCGAGACGGAAGCGCTTCTGCTCGAAGCCAATCTCATCAAGCAGCTCAAGCCGCGCTTCAACGTGCTGATGCGCGACGACAAGAGCTTTCCTTACATCCTCATCGCAAGAGATCACGCTTCGCCGCAGATCACCAAGCATCGCGGCGCCAGAGGCCGCAAGGGCGAATATTTCGGGCCTTTCGCCAGCGTCTGGGCGGTCAATCGCGCGCTCAACGCCTTGCAGCGCGCCTTTCTGCTGCGCTCCTGCACCGACAGTTTCTTCGAGAACCGCACAAGGCCCTGCCTGCTCTACCAGATCAAGCGCTGCGCCGGCCCCTGCACTGGCGAAATCTCGCACGAGGATTACGATGTGCTGGCGCAGGAAGCCTGCGATTTCCTGTCCGGCAAGAGCACCGCAGTGCGCGAGGCGCTGGCCAGGGACATGACCGACGCCGCCGAGCGGCTAGAGTTCGAGCGCGCCGCCCGGCTGCGCGACCGCATCTCGGCGCTCTCCGCCATTCAGGGCGCGCAGGGCGTCAATCCGCGCTCCGTCGAGGAAGCGGATGTCTTCGCCACCCACAAGGACGCTGGTCGTTTCTGCATCGAGGCGTTCTTCTTCCGAGCCTTCCAGAACTGGGGCAACCGCTCCTATTTCCCGCGCGCCGATGCTTCGCTCACGGAAAGCGAAGTGCTGGGGCCTTTCCTTGCGCAGTTCTACGGCGAGCATCCTTCCGCGCGGCTCGTGCTGCTCTCGCACGAGATCGAAGACGGCGAAGTGCTCGGTGATTTTCTGTCGGCGCGGCTGAAGAAGCGCGTCGAGGTCTATGCGCCCAAACGCGGCGAAAAGCGCGAATTGGTCGAAGCCGCGCAGAACAACGCCCGTCAAACTCTGGGCCGCAAGCTCGCCGAGGACGCCAGCCAGGCCCGTCTGCTGATCGCTCTGGGTCAGGCGCTGGGCATGGAAAAGACGCCGCGACGCGTCGAAATTTACGACAACTCCCACACCGGCGGGAGCCAGGCGATCGGCGCCTTCGTCGTCGCCGGGCCGTCGGGCTTCATGAAGGCGCATTACCGCACCTTCAACATCAAGAACGAAGAGCTCACCCCCGGTGACGATTACGGCATGATGCGCGAAGTGCTCGCCCGCCGCTTCGCCCGCATGGCGAAGGAGCCCGAGAAGGACGTCGACCCCGAGGCCTTTCCGGCGAAGCCCGACCTGCTGCTCATCGACGGCGGACGCGGCCAGTTCGACGCGGCGCGTGGGGCGATGATCGACAGTAGAGTCGAGGGCGTGACCGTCGCCAGCGTCGCCAAGGGCCGCGACCGCGAGGCCGGGCGCGAGACGATCTTCGTGGACGGCAAGGAGCCGTTCCGTCTGCCGCCGCACGATCCGGCGCTGTATTTCATCCAGCGGCTGCGTGACGAGGCGCATCGCTTCGCCATCGGGACACATCGCGCAAGGCGCAAGAAGGAGTTCACCAAAAACCCGCTCGACGAGATCGCCGGCGTCGGCCCATCGCGCAAACGCGCGCTGCTGCTGGCCTTCGGCACGGCAAAAGCCGTATCGGGCGCGGCGCTGAGCGACCTCGAGAAAGTGCCGGGCGTCAACAAGGCGACGGCGAAGCTGGTCTACGAGCATTTCCAGAGGGGAGAGTGAGCGGCGCGGCTTGTCTTTCGCGTGCGCCGGCACATCTGCGCCGCATGGCCTCTTTCCAGGGAGCAGGACAATGGAAAAACTGCTCGAACAGGTGACGAACGTCACCGGCGCGAACGATGTCACCGCGAAGCGCGCGCTGGGATTCGTTCTGCTGTTCCTGCGCGATCAGGCGCCGATCTCCCACATTCGCGAGACGATCGACAAGGACCCCGTCGCCCATTCGGCCGTCGCGGCGGCGCTGGCCGCCTCGGACGGCGGCCTGACCACCTTCATCGCCGCCTCGCACAGTTTTCAGGGCGAAGGCCCGCTCGACATGTTGGCTCTGGAGGGCGAATTGAAGAACATCGGCCTCGACGCCGGGCAAATCGACGATCTGCTGACCGAAGTCCTTTCGCATGCCGATGTCATGATCGGCGAAGACGGCGTCGAAGAACTCGCCCGTCGCCATCCGGAACTCACCAAGCGCATGCGACCCGCTCCGCGCCTGCAGCGGTGACTTGAAAAGCCGTCCGCCGCAATGCCTGCGTCAGCCTGCAAATTGCGAAACGGAACGGGAGGAGAGCGGCGTTGCGGCGCCGTTCGCCTTCCGCGACGGCAGTGAACCGGCGCAGGGTAGGACGGGGCAAGGACAACGACGGCGAGGACGACGACGACATTGTCGTCACCACGCATCTGCGAGCAGAGAATGCAGTGTTCGGCGCTGTGGGACTGGGCCGGATGATTCTTGTCGCCGAGCCGGCACGTCCGGGCAACGCTGACGCTTTCGGCGCTGACCCCGGCTTGCGCTCGGGCGACATGCAATCCCTGAAAGAAGACCAGACACGTCAAGAGGGCGGCAATCATGCCGCCGCGCCAAAACCTGTCGCTGAGAGAGTGTCGTTTCGTGGCTGCCGCTTTTTATCGACGTGCAATGAAGCTTCGGCGAGTATTGAAATCAAGCACGGAAAACGAGAGTTTGTCGATATTTTGCGACTGCCGCAAAAAAATGACATTTCAAATCAGCATTTTACGATGACTTGAAGATGACATGACTGCACGACGCTCCCGCTGTGCTCAGAGGCGCGGGCCGCGAAATTCACATCGACGCGGTTCACAAACCGCCAAATCTCGACTAGGGTCCGCCGCCAATGGGCCGCCTTTCGCGGCGCAATCCCTTCGTGCGTCCTCTATCGACGCTGTCTCAAGGAACCCCATGGCCAAGGAAGAACTGCTCGAATTCCCCGGAATCGTGACGGAACTGCTGCCCAGCGCGATGTTTCGCGTGAAGCTCGAGAACGATCATGAAATCGTCGCCCACACCGCCGGCAAGATGCGCAAGAATCGCATCCGCGTGCTGGAAGGCGACAAGGTGCTCGTCGAAATGACGCCCTATGACCTCACCAAGGGCCGCATCACTTATCGTTTCCGCTGATTTTTCGAAGGGCGGAGCCTTGCCGTGACCGAAGAGACCCCCGCCCGGCCCAGGCTCGTTCTGGCCTCCGCCTCGCCCCGCCGCCTCGCCCTGCTCGAGCAGGCGGGCCTGAAGGTCGATGCGCTGCTGCCCGCCGACATCGACGAAACGCCGAAAAAACACGAAACGCCGCGCAATCTGGCGATGCGCCTCGCCTCGGAGAAGGCGGCGCGGGCGCGGAGAATCATGGCGCTGCAGCCGGAGCTTGCGGGCGGCTTTCTGATCGCCGCCGATACGGTGGTCGCGGTCGGCGCCCGCATCCAGCCCAAATGCGAGACCCGCGACGAGGCCGAAGACTGCCTGCGGCTGCTGTCGGGACGCCAGCACCGGGTCTATACCGCGGTGTCGGTGATCACCCCGCGCGGTTTCGAGCGCAAGCGGCTGGTGGAGGCGCGGCTGCGCTTCAAGCGCCTCTCCGCGCAGGAAACCGACGCCTATCTCGCCAGCGGCGAATGGCGCGGCAAGGCCGGCGGCTACGCCATCCAGGGGCTTGCCGGGGTGTTCGTGGTCAAGCTGGTGGGGTCCTACACGGCGGTGGTCGGCCTGCCGCTCTACGAGACGATCTCGCTGCTGGCCGGCGACGGCTTTCCGGTGGTGGAGCCGTGGAAGGCGATGGCGTGAGCGCGCCTCACTCCCCGACATAGCGCCGGCAATACCGCGCCCCGAGTCGTGTCAGTATCTCGTAGCCGATCGTTCCCGCCCGCGCCGCACAGTCGTCGACGCTGATGTTTTCTCCCAGTATCTCCGCCCAGTCGCCGCGCTGTGCGCCCGGAACATCTGTCACGTCGAGCGTGACGAAATCCATCGACACGCGGCCGACAAAGGGACAGCGCACGCCTTTCATGATCGCAACGCCGCCGGGCTTCTCCGGCGTCGCCGAGGCGCCGACGGGAATGCCGTCGGCGTAGCCGACGCCGAGCGTGGCGATGCGCGACGGGCGCGCCGCCGTCCAGCCCGCGTCGTAGCCGACACTCGCGCCCGCGGCGACATGGCGCACGGCGACGATGCGCGCCTCGAGCGTCACCACGCGTTGCATGGGATTGGCCGCATCCGGCGTCGGGTTGCCGCCGTAGAGCGCATAGCCTGGCCGCGCCAGCTGATACTGCGCCGCCTGCGGCAGGAACAGGCCGGAGGAATTGGCCAGACTGGCCGCAACGCCCGGAAAGGCGGCGCGCGCCACGTCGAAGGCGGCGATCTGCGCTCCGTTGCGCGGATCGTCCCGCCACTGCGAACACAGGAAGTGGCTCATCACCAGCGCGACATCGAGGCCCGCGGTCATTTCCCGCGCCTGCGCACCGTCGGCGACGGCGAGGCCCATGCGGTTCATGCCCGTGTCGAAATGCAGCGCGCAGGGGCGGCCCTGCCCTGCTGTCGCCCATTCGGCAATTTCGGCCAGCGAGCCCAGCGCCGGACGCAGATCGGCGTCGATCAGCTCGGCCGCCGCGCCGGGAACGAGCCCGTCGAACACATAAATGACCGCCTCGCGCGAGAGCGCCCGCGCGCGCCGGCCCTCGGCCGCATTGGCGACGAAAAAGCTCCGGCAGCCAGCGGCCAGCAGCGTGCGCATCGCCGGCTCCAGGCCGATCCCGTAGCCATCCGCCTTGACGACAGCGCCGCAGGCCCCCGCTCCGCAACGCGCGGCGAGGAAACGCCAGTTGGCGGCAAGCGCGGCAAGATCGATAGTGAGGCGGCCCGTTTCGACCGGAGTGCGCGGCGCGTCGCTGATTCTCATGATGATCCCATCATAGTGCGCCGCGCCGCCCGCGCCAAAGCGGTGAGCGATTGACTCTGCCCCTGCCCTTCCCCAAAAAGCCAAAAAGCGCGGCGGCTCCGCGCAAAAAGGCGCCAGACATGCAAGATCAGGCCAAAGGCCTCACCTATGCCGACGCCGGGGTCGACATCGACGCCGGCAACCGGCTCGTCGACCTCATCCGTCCCGCCGTGCGCGCCACCCGCCGGCCCGGAGCCGACGGCGAAATCGGCGGCTTCGGCGGCGTTTTCGATCTCAAGGCCGCCGGCTTCGCCGATCCGGTGCTGGTGGCCGCCAATGACGGCGTCGGCACCAAGGTGAAGATCGCCATCGAGTCCGGCCTGCACGACACGATCGGCGTCGATCTCGTCGCCATGTGCGTCAACGATCTCGTCGTGCAGGGCGCAGAGCCGCTGTTCTTCCTCGATTATTACGCCACCGGCCAGCTCGAGCCGCAGGCCGCCGCGGCCGTGGTGAAGGGCATCTCAGATGGCTGCGTGCAGGCGGGCTGCGCCCTGCTCGGCGGAGAAACCGCGGAAATGCCCGGCCTCTACGCCAAAGGCGACTACGACCTCGCCGGCTTCGCCGTGGGCGCCGCCGAACGCGACCGCTTGTTGCCGAAGGGTGTGACGGCAGGCGACATTCTGTTCGGCCTACCCTCTTCCGGCGTGCATTCCAACGGCTATTCGCTGGTGCGTCGCATCGTCGAACGCACCGGACTCGCCTGGGACGCGCCGGCGCCCTTCGCGCCCGGCAAGTCGCTTGCGCAGGCGCTGCTCGAACCGACCCGCATCTATGTGAAGCCGCTGCTCGCCGCGCTGCGCGCGACTCCGCACATCCGCGCCCTCGCGCACATTACCGGTGGCGGCTTCCCCGACAATCTGCCGCGCGTGCTGCCCAACGGGCTCGGCGCGCGCCTCGATCTCGCCGCCTTCGCGCCGCCGCCGGTGTTCGGCTGGCTGGCGAAGACCGGCGGCGTGGCGGAAGCCGAGATGCTGCGCACCTTCAACTGCGGCGTCGGCATGGTTGTCGTTGCTGCGGCCGAAGGCGCCGCAGAGGCGGACGCCGCCCTGCGCGCCGCCGGCGAAGCGCCGATCCGCATCGGTGAGATCATCGTGGCGGAGGGGGAACGGGTCGTCATGAGCGGACAATTGAAGCTGTGACGAAGCTTCGCGTCGCCATTCTCATCTCCGGCCGCGGCTCCAACATGGATGCTCTGATCGCCGCCGCGCGCGCGCCGGAGTTTCCGGCCGAAATCGCCCTCGTCGCCTCCAACCGGCCGGACGCAGCGGGCCTCGCCAAAGCCAAGGCGGCGGGGATCGCCGTCGCCGCCGTCGATCACAAGATTTTTGCAGGGCGAGAAGAGTTCGAGCGCTCGCTCGATCTGGTGCTGGAGACACACCGCATCGACTTCATCTGCCTCGCCGGTTTCATGCGGCTGCTCACTCCGTGGTTCATCGGCAAATGGCGCGGGCACATGCTGAACATCCACCCCGCCTTGCTGCCGTCCTTCCGCGGCCTGCACACCCATGAGCGGGCGCTGGCCGATGGCGTGAAGATCCACGGCTGCACGGTGCATTTCGTCGTCCCCGAGATGGACGAAGGCCCGATCGTCGCGCAGGCCGCCGTGCCGGTGCTCGACGACGACACGGCCGAAACCCTCGGCGCCCGCGTGCTCGCGCAGGAACATGCGATCTATCCCATGGCCTTGCGACTCGTCGCCGCGGGCCTTTTGCAGATCGAGGGCAATCGCGTGCTCGGCGCGGCAAAAAATTCTACGGATGCCCTTGTTGTTCCCATTTTGTTCTGATACAACCGCCCCAGAAACGGGAGATTTGTGATGATCACACTTTACGGCTTCGGTCCTGCGCCCGGTCTGCCCGACTATTCGCCCTTCGTCGTCAAGACCATGCTGCTGCTGAAATTCGCCGGCCTCGACTATGTGGTCGACACTGGCGGCTTCCGGCGCGCGCCCAAGGGCAAGCTGCCGTATATTTTCGACGATGGCGACATTGTCGCCGACTCCACTTTCATTCGCTGGCACATCGAAAAGACGCGGGCGTTCGACTTCGACGCCGGGCTCACGCCCGAACAGCGCGCCATCGGCTGGGCGGTCGAGAAAATGTGCGAGGATCATCTCCTCTGGACTCTGGTCGCCGCGCGCTGGCTCGACGACGACAATTTCAAAGCGGGCGTCGGGCGCGTTTTCGCTTCGATCCCGGCGTTCGTGAGGCCTTTCGTTGTCGGCATGGTTCGCCGCGACATCGGCAAGCGGATGCTTGCGCATGGAATGGGGCGGCACAAGCCGGACGAGATCGGGCGCCTCGGCGCGAAAGATGTGGAGGCGCTGTCGGTGCTGCTGGGCGACAAGCCGTGGCTGTTCGGGGACCAGCCCTGCGGCGCCGACGCATCGGCTTTCGCCATGCTGCTGTTGCTGTTCGATCCGGCCAGCCGCTGCGCCACCCGTGACGCCGCGCTGGCGAAACCCAATCTCGTCGCCTTTCGCGACAGGGTGCTGGCGGCGTATTTTCCAGGCGTCGCCGCCGCCTGAAACGAAAAAGGCCCACGGCGAAAGCCGCGGGCCTGATTTCATCGTTCCGATTTCGTCTCAGCCGACGATTTCATTGCCCGCGAACCACTGGGCGATTTCGATCGCGGCGGTTTCCGGCGCATCCGAGCCGTGCACGGAGTTCTCGCCGACGCTGAGAGCGAAGAGCTTGCGGATGGTGCCATCGGCGGCGTTGGCCGGATTGGTGGCGCCCATCACTTCGCGATAGCGCGCGATGGCGTTCTCGCCCTCGAGCACCTGCACCACGACCGGCGCGGCCGACATCTGGTCGACGAGTTCGCCGAAGAAGGGACGCTCCTTGTGGACGCCATAGAAAGTTTCCGCCTGCGCGCGCGTCATGTGGACGCGCTTTTGCGCGACGATGCGCAGCCCGGCGTCCTCGATGACGGCATTGACCTTGCCGGTCAGATTGCGGCGGGTCGCGTCGGGCTTGATGATGGAGAAAGTGCGTTCGATCGCCATGGGCGCGTCGTCTCGTCGGTTGGAGTTCGTTTGAAAGCGCCGCGCTTATACGCGGGCGCCGTTGCTGCGGCAAGCCGGAGCACAGACCCGACGTGAAATCAGCGATATGCCGCTGCGATCGCCAGAAAGTCCGCGGCGAGCAGGCTGGCGCCGCCGACCAGCGCGCCATCCACATCGGCGACCGACATCAGTTCCTTCGCGTTGGAGGGCTTGACCGAACCGCCATAGAGAATGCGTACGGCGGCGCCCTTGCCGTCGCCGAGCAGGGCTTCGATCCGCCCGCGCGCGAAGCCATGCATCTGCGCGACATCAGCGGGCGTCGGCGTCAGGCCGGTGCCGATCGCCCAGACCGGCTCATAGGCGACGACGAGGCGCGTCGGCGCGGCCTCCGTCGGCAGCGAGCCGGCGATCTGCCGGGCGACGACCGCCTCCGCCTGCCCCGCTTCGCGTTCGGCCCGCGTTTCGCCGACACAGATGATCGGCGTCACACCGGCGCGCAGCACCGCCCGCGCCTTGTCGCGCACGAGTTCGTCGCTCTCGCCGTGATCGGCGCGGCGTTCACTGTGACCGACGATGATGTAGGAGGCGCCGCCGTCGGCGAGCATTTCCGAGGAAATGTCGCCGGTATGGGCCCCGCTGGCGAGAACGGCGCAATCCTGGCCGCCGAGCGCGAGACCGTAGGGCGCCGCGACATCATGCGCCGCGGCGAACAGCGTCGCCGGCGGACAGACGGCCAGATCGATCTTCGCATGCAGTTCGCGATCATAGCCGCGGGCAATGGCCTCGATCTCGACGAGGCTTTTGCGCAGGCCGTTCATTTTCCAGTTGCCTGCGACGAGCGGCCGGCGGTGGTGGGTCATATCGACGACAATCCCTGTTCGACCCGCCGACTCGGCGCGGCGGACCGTCCTTTCGACATAGCGCGAAATGCGTCACCCCGCCCGTTTGCGTTTCTTGTCCAGATCGAGCGACTTGCCGAGGATGTGCTCGTCGCGGCCGATCACATGTGCGCCCGAGCCGACGATCAGGGGATCGGGGCCGAAGACCACATGCTCGTCCTTGTTGGGATATTCGAGGCTCGACAGGAAATGCTGCATGCAGTTGAGCCGCGCCCGCTTCTTGTCGTCGGACTTGATTACCACCCAGGGCGCATCGGCCGTGTCGGTGAAGAAGAACATCGCCTCCTTCGCCTCGGTGTAATCGTCCCATTTGTCCATCGAGGCGCGGTCGATCGGCGAGAGCTTCCACTGCTTGAGCGGATCGATCATACGCGCCGAAAAGCGCCGGTGCTGCTCTTCGCGCGTCACCGAGAACCAGTATTTGAAGAGGCGGATGCCGGAGGAGACGAACATGCGCTCGAGGTCCGGACACTGGCGCATGAAATCGAGATATTCGTTGGGCGTGCAGAAATTCATCACCCGTTCGACGCCGGCGCGATTGTACCAGGAGCGATCGAAGAACACGATTTCGCCGGCCGCGGGCAGATGCTCGATGTAGCGCTGGAAATACCAAAGCGAGCGCTCGCGCTCGGAGGGTTTTTCCAGAGCGACGATGCGGGCGCCGCGCGGGTTGAGATGCTCCATATAGCGCTTGATGGTCCCGCCCTTGCCGGCCGCGTCGCGGCCTTCGAACAGCACGACGATACGCTGGCCGGTTTCCTTCACCCAGTTCTGAGCCTTGAGCAACTCGACCTGCAGCGGCTCCATGTGGCGCAGGTAGAATTTCTCGGAGAGGCGGGTCTTGTACGGAAATTCGCCGCTCTCGAAGGCATGGCGGATCGCCTCGGAGTCGACGCGAGGGCGGCGCTGCCGCGGCGCTTCGGCGACGGCGGCGTCCGCGACGCGTTCGATGTCCTCCGCGACCGCGGCCACCGGCTCCGGGCTCGCCGCCGTGATCATTTCGTCCATGCGCAATCCTTCCGGGTTTTCAGCCGCAGCTGTAACGTCCCCGCCTGTCGCCCGACAGCTTGCCCTTGACGCATGACGAAAATCAATGCCGCAATTGGACGCATGGCGACGCTTTTGTGACGGTGTTCCCGCGCAGGGTCTGGCCTGCGGCTGATCAAAACGTTAACACGGCGTCTGGACTGACAAAAAAAGGGGCGCGCCTTGGCCTGGGTTCTGTTGCTCGTCGGCGGCGTCTGCGAGGTCGGTTGGCTGATCGCCATGAAATACGCCGACGGATTCACGCGCCTCCTGCCCTCCGTGGCGATGCTCGCCTTCATGGGCGCGAGCATCGGCTGCCTCGGTCTCGCCGTGAAATCGATTCCCATGGGCACGGCCTATGCCGTGTGGACCGGCAGCAGCATCGCCGTCGCGACGCTGGTCGGCATCTGGCTTTTCGCGGAACCGGCCACCGCCCCGCGACTGGCGTCGATCCTGCTGATTGTCGTCGGAATTGTCGGACTGCGACTGAATCCGTGATCTTGCGCGATCGTCAGTCGAAATAGCTCTCCAGAGTCCCCCGCCGACGCACGTCCAGCGTCGCGCAATGGAAGGAGCCGCCGAAGGCGGCGTAATGCAGGAAGGGGACGGGGATCGTCTCGAAGCCCCATTTCTCCATGGCGCGCATCATGCCTGTGTGGTGCGGATCGACGACCACCCGTTTTTCGTCGATGCAGAGAACATTCATGTTCAGCCATTTGCCGCACATGGACGTGATTTTGAGGACCCGATCATCTATCGGATCGGGCTCGGGCGCGACGAGAATGTCCCATGTCTTCAATAGCTCCGGCAACCGGTCGGGGTCGACATATTCGGGATTGATCAAAAGCTTGCCCGGCCCCAGCGGCAGGATGGTGGTGTCGATGTGCATGGGATTGGGGCAACGGCTTTCGATCTCGTGGATGCGGTAGCCCTCGCCCAGATGTCGCCGCAGCCAGTCGATGCCCATGGCGTTGGTGACATTGCTGCGAGTGACGAACAGATCGCGCCCGCAGCGGAAGAAATCGGCGGCGTCGAACACCGGCTCGAATTCGGTGAGAATGTAGCGGAGCGGCTCGCCCCTCTCGGGCAGGACGAAATCCGGGTCGTACAACTCGTCGGTGAGCTGCGGTTTGGGCGCCGCCGTCCAGCGCGCGCCGCGGCGGAAGTAGTCCTTCAGGATCGGCCGGTAGCTGTGGGTTTCGAAATAGCGGCACGGCCAGGCCATCGGCGTTTCGATGATCTCGTCGCCGATCACCAGCATGGAATCGCGCGGGCAGGAATTGCAGAAGCCGCGCGACGACCAGTCGGGGGTGGCGAACTTCTTGCGGAATTTCACCGGCTCCGGCCGTGTGACGGTGACGCCGAGCCCTTCCAGAACCGCAATGAAATGATCGAGTTCGCGCTGCGCCGGCTCGACCATGAACCAGGGATAGGGAATCCCCGCCGACAGCGCCTGCGCCTTGGCCGCCATGCCGGGGATGTTGCAGGTGACGACCGGGTGGCTGGAGGGAATGACCGCGCCGTCCAGCCGCCCGACGATGATCTCCTCGAGCGGATCCCATTCGTTGTGGGAGGAAACGGGGGAATGCAGCGCGGCTGCGGCGGCGTCGACAATCATGTCCATGGCGGTGTTCCTGTCAAAATCCGACAATTGCCCATATTGTCGATCGAGAGGCCCGCGCCGGCAAGAGCGCCGACACGCCAGGGCGCCGAATTGCCGTCGGCCAAAAAACGCTTCCCGCGCCCCGATTGCCTCCCGCCCCCGCCATCCCTATAGTCCGCGCCAAAATCGGCGCGCGCTGCGCCGCAAAATGGTCAAGGGAAGCGAGATCATCATGTTGGAAGGCCTGCGCGTCGCCTCGCAGAATTGGTTCGGCCGCATCGTCATGGGGCTGGTGATGGGATTCATCGCCATCACCTTCGCCATCTGGGGCGTCGGCGACGTGTTCCGTGGTTTCACCTCCAGCCGGCTGGCCCGCGTCGGCAGCGGCGAGGTGACGGTCGAGGCCTACAAGGCATCTTACCAGAACGAACTCCGCCGCATCCAGCAGCGCCTGCGCCGCAATGTCACCAATGAGGAAGCCCGCGCCGCCGGCCTCGATCTGCAGATCCTCGAGCGGCTGATCACCGATGTCGCGCTCGATCAAAAGGCGCATGCGCTCGGTCTTGCAATCGGCGACGACACGATCCTGCGCCAGCTCGAGAGCGAAAAGGCCTTCCAGGGCCCCGACGGCAAGTTCAACGCCACCGCCTTCAAGAACGCCATCCGGGATTCGGGCTACACCGAGCGCGGCTTTCTGCAGGACCAGAAAACCAACGCGCTGCGCCACACGCTGACCGACCTCGTCTCCGGCGGCGTCGAGCCGCCGAAGCTGATGATCGAGGCGATCTATCGCTTCCGCAACGAAGCCCGCGCCATCGACTGGCTGCTGATCCCGGCGACGTCCGCGCCGGCGCCGGCCGCTCCCTCCGACGAGGAGCTGAAGAAGTATTTCTCCGACCACGAGCAGACTTTCCGCGCCAGGGAAACGCGCAAGATCACACTGCTGGCGGCCACCCTGGCGGCGAGCGCAAAGCCCGCCGACGTGCCGGAGGCGGATGTCCGCAAGCTCTATGACGAGGTGAAAGCGCAGCGTTACGGCACGGCGGAAAAGCGCCACGTTCGGCAGATCGTGTTCAAGACCCGCGCCGACGCCGATGCGGCGGTGAAGCGTCTGGAAGGCGGCGTCGCCTTCGACACGCTCATTGCCGAAGCGAAACTCAGCCCGAAGGACGCCGATCTCGGCGTGATCGAACAGCGCGACATCGGCGACGCCTCGCTGGCCGCCGATGTGTTCGCCCTGCCGAAGATCGGCTTCACCGCCCCGCACGACACGCCCTTCGGCAGCGTCGTCTCGGAAGTGTCGCAGATCGTGCCGGGCGTCTACGTCAAGACCTACGAGGCAGCGGCGACCGAGCTGCGCGCCGAACTTGCCGAGAAGAAGGCCGCGCCGGAAGTGCGCCGCCTGCGCGACGCCATCGAGGAACAGCGCGCCGCCGCCAAGCCGCTGGCCGAGGTGGCCAAGGCGGTCGGGCTCGAAACCCGCACGATCGACGGCGTCGACGATCAGGGCCACGACCGCAACGGTCTGGCGATCGCCGACATTCCCGGCGGGGCGGATCTGCTCAAGGCGGTGTTCGCCTCGGATGTCGGCGTCGACAACGACGTCGTGCCGACGCGCGACAATGGCTATGTCTGGTTCGAGGTCGTCGCCGTCGAACAGGCGCGCCAGAAGACCTTCGAGGAGGTCAAGGACGCCGTGCGCGCCGCCATGACCGCCGAGGCGCAGCAGAAGGCCCTCACCGCCAAGGCGGACGAGCTCGTGGCGAAGGTCAAGGCCGGTCAGGCGATCGAACTCGTGGCCAAGGAAATCGGCGCCGAAGTGAAGCGCGCCACCGACGTGAAGCGCGCCTCGCGGGCGGATTTCGCCAATGACGCCATCGTCGCCTTCTTCAGCGTGCCGACGCATGGCGCCGGTTCGGTGGCGACCGACAAGGGCCGCTTGCTGTTCTACGTTCAGGACGCGCAGACGCCGAAGTTCGATCCCGCCTCGATCGAAGCCAGGACCATCGCCCAGCAACTCAAGCCGTCACTGGAGAACGATCTGCTCGAGCAATATGTCGGCGGTCTCGAAAAGACCCTCGGCGTCGACATCAACCAGAAGGCGCTGCGCGCCGCCACCGGGGGCGAGCCGGAGAAATGACCGGCGCCGTGACGGACCCCGATTTCGCAGCCTTCGCCGCCGATTACGACGCCGGCCGGGCGGCGCTTTGCGTCGCGCGGCTGGTCGCCGATCTCGAGACGCCGGTTTCGGCCTATCTGAAACTGTCGCGCGGGCGCGCCGGCAACATCTTCCTGCTGGAATCGGTGGAAGGCGGCGCAGCGCGCGGCCGCTACTCGATGATAGGACTCGATCCGGACCTGTTGTTCCGGGCGGTCGGCGATCATGCGGAAATCGCCCGCGATGGCGGCGCCTTCTCGCCCTGCGGCAAGCCGCCGCTGACGGCGCTGCGCGATCTGCTGGCGGAGAGCGCCATTCCCGAGCGCGCCGATCTGCCGCCGATGGCGGCCGGCGTCTTCGGCTATCTCGGCTACGACATGGTGCGGCAGATGGAGCGTCTGCCTGACGCCAAGCCCGACCCGATCGGCTGCCCCGACGCCATATTGATGCGCCCGACGGTGATGGCCGTGTTCGACACGGTGCGCGACGAACTCGTCGTCGTGACCCCGGTGCGGCCGAGGCCCGGTGTCCCGGCGCGGGCCGCCTTCGAGGCGGCGCAGGCGCGGCTCGACGCCGTCGCCGCGACGCTGGAGGCTCCGCTCGATCACCGCGAAGCCGCGAGCGATCCGCTGCTGACTGCCGAGGCTCCCGTCTCCAACACGCCGCCCGAGCGCTTCTTCGCCATGGTCGAACGCGCCAAGGAATACATTCGCGCCGGCGATATTTTTCAGGTGGTGCTGTCGCAGCGCTTCACGGCGCCCTTCGCCCTCCCCGCCTTCGCGCTCTATCGCGCGCTGCGCCGCGTCAATCCGGCGCCCTTCCTGTGCTTCCTCGATTTCACCGATTTCCAGATCGTCTGCTCGAGCCCGGAGATTCTGGTGCGGCTGCGGGACGGCAAGGTCACCATCCGCCCCATCGCCGGCACGCGCTGGCGCGGCGCCGACCGGGCCGAGGACGAGCGCCTCGCGGCGGACCTGCTTGCCGACGAGAAGGAGCGCGCCGAACATCTGATGCTGCTCGATCTCGGCCGCAACGATGTCGGCCGCGTCGCGAAGACCGGCACGGTGGAAGTGACCGACAGTTTCGCGATCGAGCGCTACAGCCACGTCATGCACATCGTCTCCAATGTGGAGGGCGTGCTGGACGGCGCCGCCCACGATTGCATCGACGCGCTGGCGGCCGGCTTTCCGGCCGGCACGGTGTCCGGCGCGCCGAAGGTGCGGTCGATGGAGATCATCGACGAACTCGAGACAGACAAGCGCGGCATCTACGGCGGCTGCATCGGCTATTTCGGCTCGTCCGGCCAGATGGACACCTGCATCGTGTTGCGCACGGCAATCGTGAAAGACGGCAAGATGCATGTGCAGGCGGGCGCCGGCGTCGTCTACGACAGCGTGCCGGATTACGAAAACACCGAGTGCAAGAACAAGTCTATGGCGCTGTTCCGGGCCGCGCAGGAGGCGGTGCGGTTCGCGACGCGGGCGAAGCGGGGGCAGTGAGACGGCGGCACAAGACAGCGCCGCGGGCCGACGTCGTCCTTCGACCCCGGCGCGCGGCTCCCTGATCCGTGGCGCCTATTTCGAACAAGGCAGCGAGGGACGCTCGCCGTCCCCCTCCCACAGGCCGGTTTCCAGCGCCTTCACGTAGGTCTTTTCGCAGATCGCTGGAGACAGCCGGTTCGCGTGTCCGGCCTGCTCGGAATTTGTATGCGCAAGCGCGTCGAGCCTTTTGGCGACGAAGGTCTGGCAGTTTTGCTTCAGCTGCAGACAACTGAGAATCCTGGCGTCCGCTGGCACAGCGGCAATGAACATGAGGCTCCCGCAGACAGTGGCCGCATGACGCCGAAATTTCAGGTCGATCACGATTCCTCCTTCGCGTCTCGCGTTCTGACGCAGACGACATTGCTGAAGCTGGCTACTTGACAAGATGCACGCTCGTCGTCGTCGGCTCGCATTTTCCCCAATAAAATTCCGGCGCTTTGGCTGTCGGTCCGCTCACGAGGAAATCGATGCCATTGTAATCGTCACGACCGGCGAGCGTGCCGCCCCAGAAGCCACCCGGCACTCCGCATCCGCCCGCGTTTGTCGCCGTGATATTGATGTCGCCCATTGCATATTCGTCGTAAGTGATAAAAATGTTGTACACGCCCGTGTTGATGTGGATCATGTTGTCGGACGCGTAGAAATTGGTGAGATCGGTAATATTGGTCTTGATCAGGCCGCCGAGATAACTGTGCGCGCCGATGACGGGCGGATAGGTGACGCCGTCGATGGTGATCGCGCCGAACCACGCCGTGGATGGGTCGTAGGACGCATTGCCGGCAGAGTCGAAGGTCGGCTGCGGCGCATAAAGTGAAATCACATGCGTTCCGACAAGGATCGAAAAGGACTGCAACACATCCAATTTGTCGCCGGGATACGATGCGCAGGACACGTTGACCTCGACGCCCGAGTCGCTCAGCAGATTGTACCAACTTCCAGACGGCGAGGTGCAGGAGAGATAGCCGCTGGCGCCGTCTGCGCCAGCTATGTGCGGGTCACCTGCGACAGAACCATTTCCAGCATAATAGGTAACCGGCGTTACCGATGCCGGGACCGCCGTGGCGGTGGCATAAATGGTCCTCGATGGTATTCTTGCGATCCTCATCACCGTTGTCGGGATATTCGCTGAAGCGCTCACGCTGTAGTTGCCTGTCCCGTCTGTCTCCGTAACCGACGCATTGATCGCATTCGCCAGCGTCCCGAGATTCGACTGGACGACATTGTTGGCCAGCGCCTGCCGTTGAGTTTGGGAGACCGTGGTTTGCGTCGCCGCCGCCTGCAGCCGCTGCTTCGCCAAGCCGATCCGTGCGTAATCGAGCGACGCGCCAACCGTCAGCACAATGGGCAGCAAGGTCAAACCGAAAATGACTGCAACATTGCCTGAGTTCGAATGCGTGAAGCGACTCGCGACGCCTTTGACAGATTCCCGTCGCAAGAAAGAAACCATGCCCATGGTCTGATCTACCCCAACGCAGGCTCAAGTTGCTTTGTATTCAAATATAACACGCTCCCTATCCATTAAATTCAAGTTAAGCTACTGAATGACAACAATCTACCCCTGCATCGCGTATATCGATAAATATATATGAGATCAATTTGATAAGACGTGATGACAATCGACCGCCGAACCAAAATAATGCGGAAAATACGGAACACGCCTGAATGCAGAAATATTGTGACTTGTCCAAATCCGCGCCGCCATTTTAATTTTCTGATCCGGCTAATTAAAAAGCTCTCTTTGAACTCATGAAGCGATGCCTCGCATGAAATCGAGGGAGTTCCGACACCGGAAAAGCCCGCGGCTCCGGCTCAGATCTGGCGCGGCCTTTGGCGTAGGAGATCGGCGGTCTGGACAAGATCTCGATGCACGGCGGCGACCTACCGGCAATTTGCGGATCAGCCCCGCCGCGGGCGAAGGATCAAGGCGTCGCCAGCGCAGCCTTCACCAGCGCGCTGGCCTTCCCGAAATCCATCCGGCCCGTATACCTGGCCTTCAGCGCAGCGACGACCTTGCCCATGTCCTTGATGGACTCGGCCCCGACCTCGGCGATAGCGGCCTTCACGGCGGCCCCTGCCTCTTCCGGCGAGAGCTGCTGCGGCAGATAGGAGGAGATCACGGCGATTTCCCCGCGCTCCTTTGCGGCGAGGTCTTCGCGATTGTTCTTCTCGTAGATGTCGAGGGATTCCTGCCGGCTCTTGATCATCTTTTGCAGCAGGGCGAGAATATCCTCCTCGCCCAGTGTCTTGCCGGCGCCTCTCGCTTCGATGTCCTTGTCCTTGAGCGCGGCGTTGATCAGCCGCAAGGTGTCGACCTTGTCCTTTTCGCCGGCTTTCATCGCGGCTTTCAGGTCGGCGGTGAACTTCTCGCGCATGGTGTTTCCATTTCCCGGGCGGATGGATTACACCATCCGTTTTGAAGGCGGCCCAACAGGTCTGGCCGCAGGGCATAGAGCGGATATGAGCGTGGATCAAGACACAGCGGGTTGGACGACGCCGGTGCGCACCGGCGTTCTGGTGCTGGCGAGCGGCGAAGTCATCGAGGGCTTCGGGCTCGGCGCGACCGGCGAAGCGAGCGGCGAAGTCTGCTTCAACACCGCCATGACCGGCTATCAGGAAATCCTGACCGATCCCTCCTACGCCGCGCAGATCGTCACCTTCACCTTCCCGCATATCGGCAATGTCGGCGTCAACGACGAAGACATCGAGACTGTCGACATGAAGACGGTGGTGGGCGCCCGTGGCGTCGTGCTGGCCGCGCCGGTGACGAACCCGTCCAACTTCCGCGCCACCGCCCATCTCGACGCCTGGCTGAAGCAGCGCGGCATCATCGCGATCTCCGGCGTCGACACACGGGCGCTGACCACGCTGATCCGCGACAAGGGCATGCCCAACGCCATCATCGCCCATAATCCCGAGGGCAAGTTCGATCTTGCGCGGCTGCGCGCCGCCGCCGCCGCCTGGCCGGGAATCGACGGCATGGACCTCGTCCCCAGCGTCGGCGCGGTGCAGGGCTATGACTGGGCCGAGACCACATGGCGGCTTGGCGCCGGCTATGGCGCGCGCGACGGAGCCGCGAAGTTCCGGGTCGTCGCCATCGATTACGGCGTGAAGCGCAACATCTTGCGGCTTCTGGCCGAATCCGGGTGCGAGGTGACCGTCGCCCCGGCGACCGCTTCGGCTGAAGACATTCTGGCGCTGCGGCCGGACGGCGTGTTCCTGTCCAACGGGCCGGGCGATCCGGCCGAGACCGGTCGCTATTCCGTGCCGGTGATCCGCGCGCTGCTGGAGCGCAAGATTCCCACCTTCGGCATTTGTCTTGGCCATCAGATGATGGCGCTGGCGGTCGGCGCCAAAACCCGGAAAATGCCGCAGGGCCATCATGGCGCCAATCATCCGGTGAAGGATTTCACCACCGGCAAGGTCGAGATCGTTTCGATGAACCACGGCTTTGCGGTCGACCGCGAGACGCTGCCGCAGAACGCCGTCGAAACCCATCGCTCGCTGTTCGACGGCTCCAACTGCGGCATCGCCCTCACCGACCGCCCGGCCTTCTCTGTGCAGCATCACCCGGAGGCCTCGCCCGGCCCGCAGGACAGCCACTATCTCTTCGCACGGTTCATCGAGTTGATGGAGAAGGCGAAGGCGGCATAGGTCGAAAGCCGGACCGCGAGCCATCGGCTCGCTTTTTCGACCATCGGAACTCGAGCCTTCGGCTCGCCTGGCGCTTTGCGGGCCAAAGGCTCGCGGTCCATGGCTCCTGGCGATTCAAGGGCTAGTGGTCCATTCTCCTGCTGCGCCTGCGTCCGTTCTTATGGCCACGCCACAGCCGAGACCTTATGTCGCAAGATTTCGTGCGGAGACTGCGCTATTGTGCATTGCCGCAGACGAAACGGTCGCCTGTGCGTGAGCCGGGAGTCTGCATGATCGCCGCATCCGACAAATTCGCGTCTCCGGGGGCTTTCCGCCTCGTGCTCGCGCTTGCGGTGTTCCTGCACCACACCACCAACGTCAACCTCGGCATGACGGCGGTTCTGGTGTTCTTCACCCTCAGCGGCTACTGGGTCGCGGTGATGTGGCGTGACGGCTATTCGCGCACGGAACTGCCCTATTTCACCTATCTCGTGTCGCGGGCGTGGCGGCTGCTGCCCGTGTTCGCGCTGTGCTCGGTCCTTGCCTGGGCGCTGCTGATCGTCCGCGGCGGACCCTTCGAGCCGATCGGTTCCGTCGCCCGGCAACTGTTCTCCAACCTGTTCATCTTCGGCTACGCCTCCCTGCCCTATCAGGTGAACGTGCCGGGCTGGTCGCTGGACATGGAGATGCAGTTCTATCTGGTCGCCCCACTGCTGATCCTGCTGATTTCCCGCAATCTGCTCGTCGTCGGCGGCTGCGCCGTCATTTCCGCCGTCGCCCAGGCGCGCGGCGGGGCGGGGACGGTGGCGCCCTTCCTGTTCTTCTTTGCGGTCGGCATCGCCTCGGCGATCCACGACGTGAAGCCCGGCAAGTCGCTGGCCTATGGCGCTCTGGCCTTCGTCGGCGTGGTCATCCTGCTCTGCGTCGCGGCGCTGGTGAAGGATTTCATGCTGGACGAACCGCATCGCGCGCCGCTGCTCGCCTTCGGCCATGGCACCAACATGCTGCTGGCGCTGGCGCTCACCCCCTTCGCTTTGTGGACCGTCCGCCAGAAGACCGGCGCCCGCGACCGCATGCTGGGGGACCTGTCCTATATCGTCTATCTGCTGCACTGGCCGATCCTCGGCGCGATGCACACCGGCGACGGCGGCTATCTCGACCGCATCGTCCTGTGCACGGAAGCGCTGGCCCTGACCTTCGTCGCGGCCTGGGCGATCTGGGCGCTGTTCGATCACCCGATCAACCGCATGCGGTCGGCGTGGGTGGCAGGCCGCAAGGCGCGCGCCGCGGAGGGGATGGCGCTGGCGGCGTGAAAGATCGTTCGGAAGCTTTTCAATTCGTCCACGTCGTTGACTTCAAAAGGTCACGCAATTTGGAAATTTGGTGGCACTGCGCTTCGATCAAGACTTCGGAATTCGTATGCTCGCGAGCCAAACCCTTTGCCCATTCCGGCATGTGACGAACACCTTCGAGCTCATCGATGTAATTACTCAGAATACTTTCTGGAGAAACCGACACCACATGAGTGATTAATGGATCGAGATAGTGAATTAAAACTGGCTTTGCATTAATCTCAAAATGCATTAGTATCTCATGCAATAGATTTGCAGGCGTGTCATAGCTTTTATTGCACGCACGATTGCTTACTTTAGGTATAGCAATTGCGCGCACGATACCATCGACTACTACTCCACCGCACGCTGGATCAATTCCCCTGTGAGTTACGCCGTTTCGTAACTCTCTAACGTACGAATGAACGCTTTCTCCTGAACAAGCGTTCATTCCTATATTTTTTTCAATATCATTGTAGAATTTTTTGCCAAATTTTTCATAGACAACATCAATCGCTGAGATTAGATTTGTTATGTAAACAGAGTAATGCATTCGCATTTGGAATACGTCGGCTGGCGGTCGAAAATTGTCGATTGCATTAGCTGAAAGCGCCATACATTCTAAGTGCCACAAAACACCATATACTATTTCTGTATCTTGCATGGTTCCACTCACCTTTGAATGTGAACGCAGGGGGCGACCGCACTCGCCGCGACGCCGGTCCCACGGTTTTTGACAGTTGCGACAATTTCGCCCAAAACCGCACGCTCTTCCATGAGTTTTGGTGGCGTCTCCCCATGAGCACCCTTCTTTCCGTCGATGACGCCCTCACCCGCGTGCTGGCCGGGGCCGGCCGGCTCGGAGCCGAAACCCTCCCGCTCTCTCAGGCGCTCGGCCGCACGCTGGCGCAGGACCTTCCTGCGCGGCGCACGCAGCCGCCGGTCGATGTCTCGGCCATGGATGGCTACGCCCTGCGCGCCGCCGATCTCGCCGCGTCCGGCGCCCGCGTGACGATCATCGGCGAAAGCGCCGCCGGGCGCGGTTTCGAGCGCCCGCTGGCTCCCGGCGAGGCCGTGCGCATCTTCACCGGCGCGCCGGTTCCGGCCGGCGCCGACGCCGTTCTGTTGCAGGAGGACGCTGTCGTCGAGGGGGGGCAGCTCGGCGCGACCGCTCCGCCCGGCGCGCATATCCGCGCCCGCGGCCTCGATTTTTCCGACGGCGCGCCGGGCCTCTTCGCCGGCGATCCTCTGGGACCGGCGCAGCTGGCGCTGGCCGCCGCCATGAATCATGCGGAGGTTCCCGTCGCCCGCCGCCCGCGCGTGGCTCTGCTGGCCTCCGGCGACGAACTGGTCACGCCCGGCGGCAACCTCGGCCCGGCGCAAATCGTCTCCTGCAACAATGTCTCGGTCGCGGCCATCGCGACGCTGGCGGGCGCCGAAGTGCTCGATCTGGGAATTTTCCGAGACGAACTACCCGAACTCGAACGCGGCATCGACGCCGCCCGCGCCGCGCGCGCCGATGTGCTGGTGACGCTGGGGGGCGCCTCGGTCGGCGATCGCGACCTGCTGCGGCCAGCGCTGGCGGCGCAGGGCATGAGCCTCGATTTCTGGCGCATCGCCATGCGTCCGGGCAAGCCGCTGATCCATGGGGCGCTCGGCGACATGCACATCCTCGGCCTGCCGGGCAATCCGGTGGCCGCATACGTCTGCGCGCTGGTGTTTCTCGCGCCGCTCTTGCGCGCCCTGCAGGGCGATCCGAACGCCGGCGCCGACCGCACGGAAAGCGCCCTCGCCGGCGCGGATCTGCCCGCCAACAAGGGCCGGCGGGATTTCCTGCGCGCCGCGCTCTCGACAGACTCCGGAGGGCGGCTGGTCGCGACCCCGCAACCCTTGCAGGATTCCTCGCTGCTCACCGAACTGGTGCGCTCGCAGGCGCTCCTGATCCGTGACGCCGGCGCCTCGCCCGCAAAGGCCGGGGAGAGTTGCCGGATCCTGCGGCTGCCGTGAGCGTCCCGGGCTTGCGCGGCGCCGCGGTCATCGCTCTGGACTTTGTCCACAGCTTGCGTAATTTTTGCGACAGAGGCTGTTGCAATGGCGGCGGCTTTGCGCCATAAGGCCGGGGTCGCCGCAACGCGGCGACGCAGAAAACGGATGCGGGTGTAGCTCAGGGGTAGAGCACAACCTTGCCAAGGTTGGGGTCGAGGGTTCGAATCCCTTCGCCCGCTCCAGTTTCTCCAGAATATCGGGACTTCAAAAAAACGCCCTTCGGGGCGTTTTTTGCTTTTCCGGGCCGTTACGCCCAGCGATCACGCGCCGGCGGCCCATGGGTCCATCGCGGCGAGGCCGCCTGCGGTGGATGCGCTGGCGAACCCTTGCTTGGAAGTTTCGCCGGAGTCGCTGGAGACGTGACTTTTCATGGATTGCATAACAGCCTTGATGACCTGCCGCCCGCCGCCGCGGACCAAAGACTCCGCGCGGCCGTCGTCTCCCCCTTCCCTCCCGCCGGAAACTCGTCTAGAAACTCGTGAACTTTCGAGCCGGGCGCGCCCGCTCGCCGCTCTCGCGCAGAGCCACACGGGGACGCGTTCCGGTCAAGAGGCCGGGGACGCGGCCTTTTTTTATGCGCGCCCCTCCCCGTCGCGGGAGGCAACATCCGCCCGCCGCCAGAAGCGGGCTCCGCAAGGACGGTCATGCCGAAACGCACAGACATCTCTACCATCATGATCATCGGCGCCGGCCCCATCGTCATCGGCCAGGCCTGCGAATTCGACTATTCCGGCACCCAGGCCTGCAAGGCGCTGCGCGCCGAGGGCTATCGCATCGTTCTCGTCAATTCCAATCCGGCGACGATCATGACCGACCCGGACATGGCCGATCGCACCTATGTCGAGCCGATCACGCCGGAGTTCGTCGCCAGGATCATCGAGAAGGAGCGACATGCGATCCCCGGCGGTTTCGCGCTGCTGCCGACCATGGGCGGCCAGACTGCGCTGAACTGCGCGCTCAGCCTCGAGAAGATGGGCGTGCTGAAGAAGTTCGACGTGGAGATGATCGGCGCTTCGGCGGAAGCGATCGACAAGGCCGAGGACCGCGAACTGTTCCGCGAGGCGATGACAAAGATCGGCCTCTCGACGCCGCGCTCGCATCACATCAAGACGCTGTCGGCGGCGCTGGCGGCGCTCGACGACATCGGTCTGCCGGCGATCATCCGGCCGTCCTTCACGCTCGGCGGAACCGGCGGCGGCATCGCCTACAACAAGGTGGAGTTCATCGAGATCGTCGAGCGCGGCATCGACGCCTCGCCCACCAATGAAGTGCTCATCGAAGAAAGCGTTCTTGGCTGGAAGGAATATGAGATGGAAGTCGTCCGCGACAAGGCGGACAACTGCATCATCGTCTGCTCGATCGAGAACATCGATCCGATGGGCGTGCACACCGGCGACAGCATCACCGTCGCGCCGGCGCTGACGCTCACCGACAAGGAATATCAGATCATGCGCGACGCCTCGCTGGCGGTGCTGCGCGAGATCGGCGTGGAAACCGGCGGCTCCAACGTGCAGTTCGCGGTTGACCCGGCGACCGGCCGCATGATCGTCATCGAGATGAACCCGCGCGTGTCGCGCTCTTCGGCGCTGGCCTCCAAAGCCACGGGCTTCCCCATCGCCAAGGTCGCCGCCAAACTTGCAGTCGGCTACACGCTCGACGAAATCGCCAACGACATCACCGGCGGCGCGACGCCCGCGAGTTTCGAGCCGACGATCGACTATGTCGTCACAAAAATTCCGCGCTTCGCTTTCGAGAAATTCCCCGGCGCCGAGCCGATCCTGACCACGGCGATGAAGTCGGTCGGCGAAGCCATGGCGATCGGCCGCAATTTCGCCGAGTCGTTGCAGAAGGCGCTGCGCTCGCTGGAAACCGGTCTCTCCGGTCTCGACGAGATCGAGGTCGAGGGACTGGGCAAGGGCGACGACATGAATGTGTTGCGCGCCGCGCTGGGCACGCCGACGCCCGACCGTCTGCTGGTGGTTGGCCAGGCGCTGCGGCTCGGCATGAGCGTTCCCGAGATTCACGCCGCCTGCAAGATCGATCCGTGGTTCATCGAGCGCATCGCCGAAATCGTCGCGCTCGAAGCGAAAGTCAGGGAGCACGGCCTGCCGACCGACGCGGGGAATTTCCGCGCGCTCAAATTCGCCGGCTTCTCCGACGCGCGGCTCGCCACGCTCGCGCGGACCGAGGAAACCGCCGTGCGTGCGGCGCGACGGGCGCTGGACGTGCGGCCGGTCTTCAAGCGCATCGACACCTGCGCGGCCGAATTCGCCTCGCCCACCGCCTATATGTATTCGACCTATGAAACGCCCTTCGCCGGCGTTCTGGCGAGCGAAGCGCTGCCGAGCGAGCGCAACAAGATCGTCATCCTCGGCGGCGGCCCCAACCGCATCGGCCAGGGCATCGAGTTCGATTATTGTTGCTGTCACGCCTGTTTCGCGCTGGCCGACGCTGGTTACGAAACGATCATGATCAACTGCAATCCCGAGACGGTGTCGACCGACTACGACACCTCGGACCGGCTCTATTTCGAGCCTCTGACCGCCGAGGATGTCGGCGAAATCCTCGACATCGAGGCCAGCTCCGGCAAGCTCGTCGGCGTCATCGTGCAGTTCGGCGGCCAGACGCCTCTGAAACTCGCCAATGCGCTCGACGAAGCCGGCGTCCCGATCCTCGGCACACCGGTGGATTCGATCGATCTCGCCGAGGACCGCGACCGCTTCAAGCGCCTGCTCGACAAGCTCGGTCTCAAGCAGCCGAAAAACGGCATCGCCTATTCCGTGGAGCAGGCGCGCATCGTCGCGTCCGAGCTCGGCATGCCTCTGGTCGTGCGCCCCTCCTATGTGCTGGGCGGGCGCGCCATGGCGATCATCCGCGACGAGGGGAATCTCGACGACTATCTGCTCGGCACGCTGCCGAGCCTCGTGCCCTCCGAGATCAAGTCGCGCTATCCCAACGACAAGACCGGCCAGATCAACATGGTTCTGGGCAAGAACCCGCTGCTGTTCGATCGCTATCTCACCGATGCGATCGAGGTGGACGTGGACTGTCTCGCCGACGGCGAGACGGCGGTGGTGGCCGGCGTCATGGAGCATATCGAGGAAGCCGGCATTCATTCGGGCGACTCGGCCTGCTCACTGCCGCCGCGCACGCTGGAGCCGGCGGTCATCGAGCAGCTCGAAGTGCAAACCCGCAAGCTCGCCAAGGCGCTCGGCGTCATCGGCTTGATGAATGTGCAATATGCGCTGAAGAACGGCGAGATCTACGTGCTCGAAGTCAATCCGCGCGCCTCCCGCACCGTGCCCTTCGTCGCCAAGGTGATCGGCGCGCCGATCGCCAAGATCGCCTCGCGCATCATGGCCGGCGAGAAGCTTTCTTCCTTCCCGCCGCTCGACACGAGACCCGGCCATGTCGGCGTAAAGGAAGCGGTGTTCCCCTTCGCGCGCTTCCCCGGCGTCGACACGGTGCTGGGGCCGGAAATGCGCTCGACCGGCGAGGTCATCGGCCTCGACCGCGGCTTCGAGGCGGCCTTCGCCAAGAGCCAGCTCGGCGGCGGCACCAAGGTGCCGCGCGGCGGGGCGCTGTTCGTTTCGGTGCGCGACGCCGACAAGGCGAAGGCGCTGGCGCCGATCCGGCTGCTGACGGATCTGGGTTTCACCGTGCTGGCGACCGGCGGCACGGCCAGATATCTTGCCGAGAACGGCGTGCCCGCCAAGAAAATCAACAAGGTTTCGGAAGGGCGCCCGCATGTCGTCGACGCCATCAAGAACGGCTCGGTGGCGCTGGTGTTCAACACCACCGAGGGCGCGCAGGCGCTGGCGGATTCGCGTTCCTTGCGTCAGGCTGCGCTGATGCATAAGGTGCCCTACTACACCACTCTGGCGGGGGCGATCGCCGCCGCGCAGGGCATAAAGGCCTATGTCTCCGGAGATCTCGAAGCGCGCGCGCTGCAGGACTATTTCGGCTGACGGCCGGGCCGCCGCACGCCCGAAATCGTTCGGGCGAAGGCCCTTGTTGCGGCGCATTGTGGGGAAAGAGTTCATCATCGATTCGCCGTGCCGGCATGGGCGGCGGCGCCGGAGCGCTCCGGCGACGAACACGAGAGACGAGAGAATGGAAAAGGTGCCGATGACCATCGGCGGCTATGCCGCGCTGGGGGAGGAATTGCGCCGCCGGCAGCAGGTCGAACGTCCACGCATCATCGAAATGATCGCCGAAGCGCGCGCCCATGGCGATCTGTCCGAAAACGCCGAATATCACGCCGCCAAGGAATCGCAGGGCCTCAACGAGGGCCGCATTCAGGAGCTCGAGGACAAACTCTCGCGCGCCGAAGTGATCGACGTGACGAAGCTCTCGGGCGGCACGGTGAAGTTCGGCGCGACGGTGACCGTCATCGACGAAGACACCGAGGAAGAGCGCAAATATCAGATCGTCGGCGAACCTGAAGCCGATGTGAAGAGCGGCCGCCTCTCCATCGCGAGCCCGATCGCCAAGGCGCTGATCGGCAAGAAGGCCGGCGACGTGATCGAGGTGAAGGCCCCGGGCGGCGCCAGGAGCTACGAGATCGTCGCGGTGGCGTTCGTCTGAGGCCCACCATCCGAACCTTCTCCCGCAAGCGGGAGAAGGCGCCTTGGCGCAACGAGGTCGGATGAGGGTCACTCAGGACCCACCCCGCCCCGCCCTCACTTCACGAACACGTAAATATCCACCTCGAGATTCTGGTCGTCGCCCGGTTTCAGGTCGGTCAGATATTCCTCGATGATCATGTCCTTCGTATCGAGGCCCTTCTCGTCGAGATAGGCGGCGATGGCTTCATAGGTGGATTCGATCTCGTCGTAGGGTCCGCGGTGCTGGAACTTGAAGGTCTTGCCGGACGGGGAGGCGCCGATCTCGACGCCGTCGGCCAGCGTGGTCTTGCCCTCCGGCGCCTTGGTGATCGGCAGCATCGCCTCGAAGTGGAAGCCCTTGTCGTCCGTCTGGGTGAAGACCACGAAGGGCCGGCCGTTGGCGGAAAGCTTCGCCTTGCCGGCCGCCGCCTTCACCTTGTCGATCGCCTCGGACAGGGACTTGACCGCGTCCTCCCATGTCCCCTGCCCCTTCAGCAGCACAACGGGGCGCGCGGCGATCTCGTTGATCTGGCCTGTGATGTCGGGGACGGGCGGCGCTTCGGGCGCGGCGGGCTCCTCCTTGCCGGCAGGGGCCGGACCCGTCGGCGGCGCCGGAACGGTTCCCTGCTGGGGAACCGGCGCGACCGGCCGCGGCGTCAGCTTGCGCTCCAGCCAGATCGCCCCGAACGCCACCAGAACGGCGAGCGCCGCCAGCACCCGCCAATGGGCGGCGAGCCGCTTCACGGTTTCGACGAATTCCTTCGCGGAATCGAAAATGCTCATGTCGGCTCCCAGGGCGATTCGCGGCGCAGTGGCGCGAGGCTCTGCGAACTTTTATAAGCAAGCGGGCGCAAAATCACGCGCCCGGATGGAAATAATGACCCACCCCCTCGACCATCGCAAAATCCTGCGCATGAACGGCGCCGGCAATGAAATTCTGGTGCTGGACCTGCGGGGCGGCGGCTATGTCCCGACGCCCGCGGACGCCCGCGCCATCGCCGCCGCTCCGCGCCTCGGCTTCGATCAGATGATGGTCCTGCTGCCGCCGCGCGATTCGGGCGACGCCGCCTACATGCGCATATACAACACCGACGGCTCGCTCTCGGCCGCCTGCGGCAACGGCACGCGCTGCGTCGCCTGGGCGCTGGCCCGGGATGGCCTGACGGCGCCCGTGCTGGAGACCGACGCCGGCCGCATCGCCTCACGGCGCGAGGCGGAGACGCTGTTCACCGTCGACATGGGCCGCCCGCGGCTGGGGTGGTCAGAGATTCCGCTGGCCCGCGCCACCGACACCGCGCATGTGCCGCTGGAGCCGCCGGTCGAGGGCGCGCCGGCCGCTTTCGCTGCGGCCAGCATGGGCAATCCGCATGCGGTGTTCTTCGTTCCGGACGCGGCCGCCATTGCGCTGGAGCGGCTGGGGCCGGCGCTGGAGCATCATCCGCTGTTTCCGGAACGCGCCAATATTTCCTTCGCGCAGATTCTGTCGCAGGACACGATCCTGCTGCGCGTCTGGGAGCGCGGAACGGGGATCACCAAAGCCTGCGGCTCCGCCGCCTGCGCCGTGCTGGTTTGCGCCGCACGCGCCGGTCTGACAGGCGCCCGAGCGACTGTGAAGCTTCCCGGCGGCGATCTCGTCATCGAATGGCTGGCCGACGGCCATGTGGCGATGACCGGGCCGGTCGAATTCGAATTCGAAACGACCCTCGATCCCGGCATTTTCGCGTGAGCGCCGGCGCCGTGGAGACGGTGAGCTTCGGCTGCCGGCTCAATCATGTCGAAAGCGAAAGTCTGGCGCGCGCCGAAGCCGGCGCCGCGGGCGACGTGGTGATCGTCAACACCTGCGCCGTCACCGCCGAATCGACGCGGCAGGCGCGGCAGGCGATCCGCCGCATCCATCGCGAGCGGCTGGCGGCGCAGATCCATGTCGCCGGCTGCGCGGCGCGGATCGATCCGCAAAGCTTTGCCGCGATGCCGGGCGTGGCGCGCGTCGAGGGCGATCTTGCCGCCTATGCGCGGCGCGCGCCGGCCATTGCCGCCAGCGAAGGCACCCGCGGTTTTCTTGCCGTGCAGAACGGCTGTGATCACAGCTGCACCTTCTGCATCATCCCGGCGGGGCGCGGGCCCTCGCGCTCGGCGCCTCCGGACGATGTCGTCGCGCAGGCGCGGGCGCTTGTCGACGCCGGCAAGAAGGAGATCGTGCTCACCGGCGTCGATCTCACCAGTTACGATTCGGGCGGCGCCGGTCTCGGCGCGCTGGTGCGCCGGCTGCTGTCGGACCTCCCCGATCTGCCGCGACTGCGGCTGTCCTCCATCGACTGCATCGAAGTCGATGACGATCTTCTCGCCGCCATCGGCGACGAGCCGCGCCTTGCGCCGCATCTGCATCTGTCGCTGCAGGCCGGCGACGATCTGATCCTCAAGCGCATGAAGCGCCGTCATTCCCGCGCCGATGCTGTCCGCCTTTGTGCACGGCTGCGCGCGGCGCGGCCCGACATCGTCTTCGGCGCCGACATCATCACCGGCTTTCCCACCGAAACCGACGAGATGTTCGAGCGCACGCTCGAACTCGTCGAAGATTGCGGGCTCACCCATCTGCATGTCTTCCCCTTTTCGCCGCGCCCCGGCACGCCGGCGGCGCGCATGCCGCAGATCGACGGCGCCGTCGCGAAGGCGCGCGCCGCGCGGCTGCGGTCCCTGGGCGAGGCGGCGCTGGCGCGGCATCTTTCCGCGCAGATCGGCAAGCGGTTGAGCGTTCTCACCGAACGCGGCGGCCTCGCCCGCGCCGCAGATTTCACGCTGGTGGAAACGCCGGGCGAGGATTCCGGCCGGATCGTCGATGTCGACATTGTCGGGGCCGGAGCGCGCGCGCTGCTCATCCGCGCGGCGTGACCCTCGCGCGTGGGGCGCCGATACTGCGACGAGTCGCGGTATCGGCAAAAGCGCGCAAGTCGAATCGCGTCGAAACATTACAAAGCAATGACATGCGTCAAGGACGCTTTCGCTGCGCCGCCGAACGGGTTAAGCGTTCTGTGGGCCTTCGCCCAGCAGGAATGCGCATGAACGGGTCAGTCTCGATCGGCCTCGAGATTTTCGAGATCGTCTGGATCAATATTCTTCTGTCGGGCGACAACGCCATTCTGATCGCCCTCGCCTGCCGGGACCTGCCGCCGCAACAGCGGCGCTGGGGCGTGCTGCTGGGCGCGCTCGGCGGCGTCGTGCTGCGCATCCTGTTCACGCTGGTCATCGTCCAGCTGATGGCCGTGCCGTATCTGAAACTGGCGGGCGGCGCGCTGCTGCTGATCATCGCCGTGAAGCTGCTGGTCGACGAGACCGATCATTCGAAGGTTCACGCCAAGCCCAGCCTGTGGGCCGCGGTCGGCGCGATCATTACTGCCGATGCGGTGATGTCGCTGGACAATGTCATCGCCATCGCGGCTGCCGCCAAGGGCTCGATGTGGCTGATCGTGTTCGGCATCGCCGTGTCGGTGCCGATCGTGATGTTCGGCGCCGGCTTCCTGATGAAGGTTCTCGAACGCGTCCCGGCGCTGGTCTGGGCCGGCGCAGCGTTGCTGGGATGGGTGGCGGGCGAGATGGCGGCGAGCGATCCCCTGCTCGAGCACATGCGCCCCGGCGGCATCGATCTCGATTGGGCATTGCCGATCGCCGGCTGCGCGCTGGCTCCGGCGCTCGCCTTCGTGATCGAGAAATGGAAAGGCCGACGCGACGGCGCGTAAGGCCGCCGGCTTTACCCGATCCGGCGCGCCCGCACCCGCAGATCGACGCCTTTCAGGCGGCGGGCCAGTGCGGCAGGGTCACAGACGCCGCTGGCTTGCGCGGCGATCTTTCGGGCAATGATTCCCACGGGCGCCGCGAAGCCGGGCGCGAGGCGGGTGAGCAGCGTGTCGGGCGCCGCGCGCAGGATCATGGCGTCGGCGGCCTCGCCGAAGGCGAATATGTCGGCGACTTCGTCGACAAAACCCTGCTCCGGCGCAAAGCCCGCCGCCAGCACGAACACATGTTCGCAGCGCGCAGCCGCCAGCGCCTGCGCGAATGTCTTCATCGGATCGGGTCCCGCCAGGAACGTTCCGCCGGCGTCGTCGGCGACAAGGTCCAACCCTTCGCCCGCCGGCCCCAGCACGAGAGCGTCGGCGGCCAGGCCGCGCACGCATGCGTCGACCAGAGACGCGAGCGAACGGGCGGCGGCGTCGGCGCGAGCCCGATTCGCCGGCGAACGGCCGACGCACGGCGCGCCATGAGCGAGGACGATGACGGAAAAGACCACGGGCGCCTCTGTCTGCCTCTGCAATCGGGAGAAACGTGTTTCGCCAACGCCATAGCGCAAACGTCGCCGCGACGGAATGCGGCGCCGGCAATAGAGGCGCCGCGCCTGAATTTGCGGCGCGCCCCATTGCGGCGGGACGCAGCATTTGTCACTCTCCCCGCCATGTCATCCGGCCCCTATCCCGTCGAATTGCTCACCAACACGCAGATGGCGACGGCCGACCGGCTGACCATCGAGGGCGGGCTGCCGGGCATGACCCTGATGCAGAACGCCGCCCAGGCCGTGGCGCGCGTCACCTCGCAGATTCTCCAGCGCACCAGCGGCCGGCGCATCCTCGTGCTGTGTGGTCCCGGCAACAACGGCGGCGACGGCTATCTCGTGGCCGGCCTGTTGCGTCAGCAACGCTACAAGGTGAAGGTCGCGGCGCTGACCCGGCGCGAGCATCTTCGCGGAGACGCGTTGACCGCGGCGCTGCGCTGGCCGCACGACATCGGCCGGGCGGAGGACGTCGATTTTGCCGGCATCGATCTCGTCATCGATGCGCTGTTCGGCACCGGCCTGTCGCGCGATCTCGACAATGGCGTCGTTTCGCTGGTCGAGCGGCTCAACCGCTGGCGGCGCGAAAGCGGCCAGCAGGTGGTGTCGGTCGACATCCCCTCGGGCATCGACGGCGGGACCGGCGCCGTGCGCGGCGCGGCGGTCGAGGCCGACGCGACGGTCACGTTCTTTCGCGTCAAGACCGGCCACATGCTGTTGCCCGGCCGGCTGCACTGCGGGCAACTGACCTGCGCCCATATCGGCATCCGCTCTGCCGTGCTCGACCGGATGAGCGTCGACACATATGTCAACGAGCCCGGATTGTGGCGCGCCGCCCTGCCCGTGCCCCGCGTCGCCGGACACAAATACGCCCGCGGCCATGCTGTGGTCGCCTCCGGGGGGCCGTCGCACACCGGCGCGGCGCGACTCGCCGCCGCGGCGGCGCTGCGGGCGGGCGCCGGGCTCGTGACGCTGGCGAGCCCTTCGGGCGCGCTCACCGTCAACGCCGCGGCGCTGACCGCGGTGATGGTGCGCGTCGCCGACGGGCCGGAGGGTCTGACCGCGCTGCTCGCCGATTCGCGCAAGAACGCCGTGGCGCTCGGCCCCGGCCTCGGCGTCGGCGAGGAGACCTGCGCTCTGGTGGAAGCGGCGCTGGCGTCCTCGCCCTCCTCCCGCGCCGCCGTGCTCGACGCCGACGCGCTCACCAGTTTCGCCGCCGATCCGCAGCGGCTGTGGAAAGCCATCCGATCGGCCCCCGGGTTTGTCGTGCTCACCCCGCACGCCGGAGAATTCGCGCGTCTGTTCCAGTTGAGCGACCGCGACGCCGACGGCGCACCGCGCTCCAAGCTCGACGCGGCCCGCGAAGCCGCGCGGCTTTCGGGCGCCGTGGTCCTCTACAAGGGGCCGGACACTGTGGTGGCGGCGCCGGACGGGCGCGCCTCGATCATCGCCTCCGCCTCGGCCTGGCTCGCCACCGCCGGCTCCGGCGACGTCCTGACCGGCATGATCGCCGGCCTGCTGGCGCAAGGCATGACGCCGCTGATGGCCGCCTCCTGCGCCGGCTGGATGCACGCCCGCGCCGCCGAAATCTTCGGCCCCGGCCTGATCGCCGACGACATCGTCGCGACGCTGCCGGCGGTATGGCGGGAGTTGTGTGGGTAGGGTCGCCAGCCAATGTTTCAAGACAATAATTTGAAAGTAGCCATCGTTTTTTGACAATAAATTCGCCAGCGATGCCGACTACGTCATATCCCGATAATGCTCATCCGCGCGCACATGCCTATAATGTCCGTAACGGACAAGGTGGCGCATGCAGTCGTATGAGAAACTTCTCCTCGAAAACAAGGCCTGGGCGCAGGAGAAAAAAAGCTTCGAGCCGGGTTACTTCGAAAAACTGGCGAAAGATCAGAAGCCTGAGTTCCTGTGGATCGGCTGCTCCGACAGCCGGGTGCCGGCCGACATCATCGTCAACGCCCAACCCGGAGACCTGTTCGTCCACCGGAATATCGCCAATCAGATCATCGCCACGGATTTCAACAGCCTGAGCGTCATTCAATATGCCGTGCAGGTTCTCGGGGTCGGACATGTCATCGTCTGCGGACACTATTCCTGCGGCGGCGTGCGGGCGGCGCTCTCCCCGCAACGGCCGGATCTGGCGCTCGTCAACAAATGGCTGATGCACATCAAGGACGTTTACAGGCTGCACCGCGACGAGATCGAAGCGCTGCCAGGTGAACAGGCGCAGGTCGAGCGCCTTGTCGAGTTGAACGTGATCGAACAGGTGCGCAATCTCTCGCACACCTCGATCGTCCAGAACGCCTGGGCGCGCAACAAGCGACCGACCCTTCACGGCTGGGTCTACAGCATCGAGGACGGCGTGCTGCAGCAGCTGGTCACGCTGGAGCCCGGCGCACCGATCGATCCGCTGTATCGGCAGGAACAGGCCGCCGGATAACCCGCCCCAATCGAGACAGGAGGCCAGAGGTGCCGCACAAGACGCTCGCCTATTACGTCGCCCATCTGGGCGAAGACATTCCCGCCGGCGTGGTGGTGTTTCTCGTTGCGCTGCCGCTGTGCCTCGGCATCGCAGTCGCTTCGGGCGCGCCGCCTTTCGCAGGCATCGTCGCCGGGGTGGTCGGCGGACTTGTGGTTTCGATCGCCAGCGGATCGCAACTCAGCGTCTCGGGACCAGCGGCCGGCCTCACGGTCATTGTCGCCGCGGCCATGGAATCCCTCGGCTTTCGCGGGCTGCTCGTTGCGATCGCGCTCGCCGGGGTGATGCAGATCGCCATGGGGTTCGCGCGGGCCGGCGTCATCGGCGCCTATTTTCCGTCGGCAGTGATCAAGGGCATGCTGGCGGCGATCGGGATCATTCTGATCATGAAGCAGGTTCCGCACGCGGTCGGCTTCGACGCCGATGCGGAAGACGATCTTTCCGCGCTCCAGGAAAACAGCCACTGGGCGCTGCGCATGATCTTCGATGCACTGTCCTCGATGACGCCCGGCGCGGCAGTGATCTCGCTCGTCTGCGTCGCCATCTTGCTCACCTTCGAGCGGCCGGCGATCAAGACCCATCGGTGGCTGCGGCTGGTTCCCGGGCCGCTGGTCGCCGTGCTGTTCGGCATCGGCTTCGGCGTGTTCGCAGCACATTTCGCCCCGGCGCTGGCGCTGGAGCCCGAGCATTTCGTCCGTCTTCCGGTGTTGTCCGGGGCCGCGGACCTCGTCGGCCAACTGAGCTTCCCCGACTTTTCCCTGCTGACGAAGCCCGGGGTCTGGACCACGGCGGCGACACTGGCTCTCGTCGCCAGTCTCGAGACCCTTCTCAGCCTCGAGGCCGTCGACAAGCTGGACCCGATGAAACGCACGGCGCCGACCAACCGCGAACTGAAGGCGCAAGGCCTCGGCAATCTGATCAGCGGATTGATCGGCGGTCTGCCGGTCACCGCCGTCATTGTGCGCAGTTCCGCCAACATCGACGCTGGTGGGCGCACCAAGGCGTCGTGTTTTTCGCACGGCGTCCTGTTGCTGTTCAGCGCGCTGTTTTTGGCTTCGTTCATCAATCTCGTGCCACTCTCCGCGCTCGCCGCCGTGCTGCTGCTGACCGGATACAAGCTGGCGAAGCCGAAACTGTTTTTCGAGAGCTGGGAGAAGGGCTTCGATCAGTTCGCGCCTTTCATCGTGACCGTTCTCGCCATTCTCGCCACGGACCTTCTGAAGGGCATGGCGATCGGCATGGCTGTCGGCCTCGCCTTCGTGCTCTACGCCAACTGGGAATCGGCGATCTCCCTGACCCGCGACGGCAACCATTATCTGCTGCGATTCAAGAAGGACGTTTCCTTCCTCAACAAGGCGCCGCTGCGAGCGTATCTGGAGAGCGTCGAGGAAGGCGGATATCTCATCGTCGACGGAGCCCGCGCCGGTTTCATCGACCGGGACATTCTCGAGACGCTGGAAGACTTCATCAAGGCCGCGCCGGAGGACGGCATTCACGTCGAACTGCGCAACATCCGCGGACTGGTGCGGCGCGCGCCGCTGACCGATCAGCCGCTCGTCGCCGCGCCCTCGAACACGATTTGATCGGCATAGGCGCCGGCCAGTGCGCGTTGCGCTGGCGTTCTCACCGTCCAGGCGGTCACCGGCAGCCCAAGCCCCTCGCGCAGCAGGGTCGGCACGGCATGCGGAAGGTCGTCGACGCACCACGACAGGAAGTCCGGTTGCGAGCGGGAAAAATGCAGGAAATGCGTGAGTTCCGTCCGACGGTCGCCCGGCAGGTCCGGCCATTCGGCCGGGCCGTAATCGGCCATGGCGACGATGCCGAGCGGAACATGGGCGATACCCAGCTCCGCAGCGCTGCGCCGCAGAAAGGCGATGGGATCGGGATCGAAACTTTCTACGACCAGCGGGCCGTCATAGGTCGCAACGAGTTCCGCAACGCGGCGCGCGAGCCCGAGATCGCCATCGAACCGGCTCTTGAGTTCGACGACCAACGGCGCCGCGCCGGCGATATGCGTCAGGAACTCCGCGAGAGTCGGGATGGTTTCGCGCGATCCGCCCAGCGTCATTGCGCGCAGCGCCGCGAGCGTCTGCACGCCCACAGGCCCTGTCGCCGCGGTCAGCCGCTCGAGCGTATCGTCGTGAAAGACGATCGCCTCGCCATCGGCGGAGAGCTGCACATCGCATTCGATCGCGCAGCGCGCGGCGATGGCGGCCGTCGCTGCAGCGCGCGAATTTTCGACGACGCCGGGCGCGCCGTGCAGACCGCGATGGGCGATCGGCTGCGCGAAACAGCCCGCTGCCGCCTCGATCAGTCGAGAATCTCGAAGATACATTCGATCTCCACCGCAACATCGAGCGGCAATTGCGCCACGCCAACGGCGAAGCGCGCATGTTTGCCGTTGTCGCCGAGCACGCCGGCAAGGAGGTCCGAGGCGCCGTTCACCACCTGCGGCACGGAGCCGTAGTCCGGCAGGCAATTGACATAGCCGCCGAGCCGCACTGCCTTGAGCTTCGCCAGATCGCCGACCGCCGCCTGCGCTTGCGCCAGCACATTCAGCGCCGCCTGCCGCGCCGCGGCCTGCCCGGCCTCCAGCGAAACGGCGCCGCCGAGCTTGCCCTTGTGGGCGGGATCGACGCCGCCGGCGCCCACCGGCAGCTGGCCGGAGACGAACAGCAGCGCGCCCGTGCGCACGAAGGGGACGTAATTGGCGACGGGCGCCGCCGCGACGGGCAGGTCGAGCCCGAGCGCCGCCAGTTTCTCCAGAGGATGGCCGGCCATGGTGGAGGACTCCTTTTCCCGACAAAGAAATTGCTCACCGTCCCGTGCGACCCTAGAATCCCCCAAGCCAGGGCGCAACGTCGCGTCGCCGTCCCGGCCCGAACCTGTCGGCGCGAGGAGTATTCTTGATGGCGCAAAAACGCCGGTATGGACTCGTCTTGGCGTTTTGCGCCTTTCCCTTTTCCGCAATGGCGGACACGATCATTCCGCTGGCGGCCCATCGCGTGGTCTATACGCTCAGCCTCGATCACGGCGGCGGCGCCAAGGCGCCGGCGCAGGCGCGCGGCAAGATCGCCTTCGATTTTTCCGGAACGCCCTGCGAGGGCTATGTCCAGAATTTCCGGCAGATCACCGAACTGACGCCTTCGGAGGGTGAAACGCGCCTCTCCGACATGCTGAGCGCCACTTTCGAATCCGGCGACTCGAAAGACTTCCGATACAAGATCGAGACCAAGATCGACCGCGCCAGCACCGACGACATCGACGGCAAGGCGCAAAAGACCGCGGACAGCGGAATCGCCATCGACCTCGGCAAGCCGAAGGCCGAGAAGCTGGCGCGTCCCGGCCCGGTGTATTTCCCGACCGAACATCTGCGCCGCCTCATCGAAACCGCCAGGGCCGGCGAATCGCTGGTCGAGGCCCGCCTGTTCGACGGCTCGGGCGACGGCCACAAGGTGTTCGACACTCTGGCGGTCATCGGCAAGGCTGCCGCAGCTCCGGCCAGTGAAAAGGCCGCGCAGATCGACGCCTTGAAGGCCCTGCGGCGCTGGCCGGTGACGATCTCCTATTTCGAGCCGGGCATGCGCGACGCGCCTCCCAGCTACACACTGTCCTTCGATCTCTACGAAAACGGCGTGTCGCGCGCGCTGCGGCTGGACTACGGCGACTTCGCGCTCAAGGGCGAGATGGTCGAATTGACGATGCTGCCGATCGCCGAGTGCAAGAAATGACGCAAGCCGGCGCGGCGGTCGATCTCCTCGTCGTCGGCGGCGGGATCAACGGCTGCGCCATCGCCCGCGACGCCGCGGGCCGCGGGCTGTCGGTGACGCTGGTCGAGCGCGGCGATCTCGCGCAGGGAACTTCATCCGCCTCGACCAAGCTGGTGCATGGCGGCCTGCGCTATCTCGAGCTCTATGAATTCCGGCTTGTGCGCGAGGCGCTGGCCGAGCGCGAGGTGATGCTGGCCTGCGCCCCGCACATCATCTGGCCGCTGACCTTCGTCCTGCCGCACGGGCCGGGGCTGCGGCCGGCCTGGATGATCCGGCTCGGCCTGTTCCTTTACGATCACCTCGCCCGCCGCCGGAAACTGGAGGGCTCGCATGTCGTGTCGCTGCGCGGCGGCGCCTATGGCGCGCCGCTGCGCGAGGGTTACCGCACCGGCTTCACCTATGCCGACTGCTGGGTCGACGACGCCCGTCTCGTCGCGCTCGTCGCCATGGATGCGCGCGAACGCGGCGCCCGCATCGTCACCCGCAACGGCCTCGCCAGCGCCCGCCGCGAAGACGGAGCGTGGCGCGCAACGCTCGACGATGGCGAAACGCTCCGCGCCCGCGCGCTGGTCAACGCCGCCGGCCCTTATGTCTCACAGGTGATCGAGCAGGCGCTGCATGTCGGCGCCCACAAGCATGCGCGGCTGGTGAAGGGCTCGCACATCGTCACGCGAAGACTGTTCGAGGGCGAGCATGCCTACATCTTGCAGAACCCGGACCATCGCATCGTCTTCGCCATTCCCTACGAGCGTGATTTCACGCTGATCGGCACGACCGACGTGCCGCATGCCGGGGCGCCGGGGCCGGTCGCCATCGACGAGACGGAAACGGACTATCTGCTGTCGTCGGTCGCGCAGTTCTTCCGCACGCTGCCGACGCGCGCCGACATCGTGTGGAGCTATGCCGGCCTGCGGCCGCTGTTCGACGATGGCGCGCTCGACGCCTCTGTGGTGACGCGCGACTACGCTTTCGATCTCGACGCCGACGGCCCGCCGGCGCTGTCGGTGTTCGGCGGCAAGATCACCACGGCGCGGCGCCTCGCCGAACATGCGCTGGACGATCTTTCCGCGCTTCTTCCGAGCGCCCGCGGCGCCTGGACCGCGCGCGCCACGCTGCCCGGCGGCGACGAGACCTTCGAAACCTTCCTGCCGCGGTTGATGCGGGAAAAACCCTTCCTGCCGGAGCAGGTCGCCCACCGCCTCGCCCGCGCCTACGGAACCCGCGCACTGCGGTTCCTCTGCGATGCGCGCAGCATGACGGATCTCGGCGCCGACTTCGGCTGCGGCCTCACACAGGCCGAGGTCGACTATCTCCTCCGCGAGGAATGGGCGGCGACGCCAGAGGACATTTTGTGGCGCCGCTCCAAGCTCGGCCTGCACATGAGCGCGGAGCAGCAGGCGGAGCTGGCCAGGTATGTCGGCTCGCAAAAGAGACTTTGTTTCGAGCCTCCACGGACGTCATAGAAAACGACATTCGTCACCTGGTCGGCATGAATGACCGGAAACCGCGGCGCATGTCCTGCACGAAATCCGCCCCGGCGGATTGCCACGCCCGGGGCTTGACCGCCCGCCCCCTCCCTGCTTTATCGCAGCGCACCATAACCCCGCCAACCGCGGAGAACCCCCGGGAGTTTCACAAAAATGTCGCACTGGCCCGTCCATGGAAAGATCACCGGTCCGATCGTGCTCGTCGGCTTCGGCTCGATTGGACGTGGCATCTTGCCGCTCATCGAGCGGCATTTCGAGTTCGACAAGAGCCGCTTCACCGTCATCGATCCGGTCGATACGCATCGCAAACTGCTCGATACGCGCGGCATCGATTTCATCCAGGCGCGGCTCACTCCGGAGAATTATCGCGAGATCCTCACGCCATTGCTCACCAATGGCGATGGCCAGGGCTTCATCGTCAATCTGTCTGTCGACGTGTCGTCGCTCGACATGATCAAGCTCGCCCGCGAACTGAAAGCGCTCTACGTCGACACCGTCGTCGAGCCCTGGCCCGGCTTCTATTTCGACAAGGCCAAGGGCAACGCCGACCGCACCAATTACGCCTTGCGCGAGACCGTGCTCGAGGAGCGCCGCAAGACCCCCGGCGGAACGACAGCCGTGTCATGCTGCGGCGCCAATCCCGGCATGGTGTCCTGGTTCGTGAAGCAGGCGCTGCTCGACATTGCGAAAGACACCGGCGTGGCCGCCGGCGATCCGAAGACCCGCGACGACTGGGCGAAGCTGGCGCAGAAGCTGGGGCTCAAGGGCATCCACATCGCCGAGCGCGACACGCAGCGCGCCAAGAATCCCAAGCCGCGCGGCGTGTTCGTGAACACCTGGTCGGTCGAGGGCTTCGTGTCGGAGGGCATGCAGCCGGCGGAACTCGGCTGGGGCACGCATGAGAAGAGCCTGCCCGACATCGGCCGCACCCATGACGGCGGCTGCGGCGCGGCGATCTATCTGCTCTCGCCCGGCGCCAACACGCGCGTGCGCAGCTGGTGCCCGACGCCCGGCCCGCAGTTCGGCTATCTGGTGACGCACAACGAGGCGATTTCCATCGCCGATTATCTCACCGTGCGCGATGGCGCCGGCAAGGCGGTCTATCGCCCGACCTGCAATTACGCCTATCGCCCGGCCGACGACGCCGTGCTCTCCCTGCACGAAATGTTCGGCGCCGCCGGGAAGATGCAGGAGTCGTGGACGATCCTCGACGAGCACGAGATCGTCGACGGCATCGACGAACTCGGCGTGCTGCTCTACGGCCACGCGAAGAATGCCTATTGGTACGGCTCGCAGCTCTCGATCGAAGAGACGCGCGAACTCGCGCCGTATCAAAACGCCACGGGATTGCAGGTGTCCTCTGCGGCGCTGGCCGGCATGGTGTGGGCGCTGGAGAACCCCGAGGCCGGCATCGTCGAGGCCGATGAAGTCGATTTCCGCCGCTGTCTCGAGGTGCAAACGCCGTATCTGGGGCCGGTGAAGGGCTATTACACCGACTGGACGCCTCTGGAAGGGCGCCCCGGCTTCTTCCCCGACGACATCGACGACAGCGATCCCTGGCAGTTCCGCAACATTCTGGCGCGGTAAGCGGCGTTTCGCCCGAAAGCCGCGCCGGGAGGCAAGAGTCTTGCTTCTCCCGGCGCAGCTTCGAACGAAGGGCGAAATGGCAGATTCTTTTGAAAATGCGGCGCCGGCGCCCGGCGATCCCCAGCTCCATCCCGGGCTCGCCGTGCTGCGCATGGCGGGCCTGCTCGCCGACGCCGAGGCGAGGCCCGAGGCCGAAGGGCTCGACGAACTGGCGCGCGAGGTCGCCGCCGGAGCGCTGCGCGTCGCGGCCCCGCCGGACATCTGGCGCGAATTGCAGGCCGGCCTGATGCGCCGCCGCCCGTCGCAAACCATCGAGATTCTTCGCCGCTGCGGCGCGCTGGCGGAAATCCTCCCCGAGGTCGCAGCGTTGTTCGGCGTCCCACAGCTCTCGGACGGCGCCGCTGAAATCGACATTGGCGATCATCTGCTTCGGGCGCTCGACGAAGCCGCCGCCTGCGCCGCGCCCCTGCCCGTGCGTTTTGCGCTGCTGGTGGAAAATGTCGGCAAGGCCGATTCGCCGCGCGAGCATCTGCCCGCCCATTACCGCCACATGGAGCGCGGCGCCCCGCGGATCGAGGCGATCTGCACGCGATTCGACGTGAGCCGCGACTGCCGCGATCTGGCGATGGCCGCTAATGCCGAATGCGAGCGCGTGCATCGAGTTTCACGCATGCGCGCCGGGCCGATCGCCGCAATGCTGGCGCGCCTCGGCGCCTTTCGCGCGCAAGAACATTTCGCGCTGCTGATGACGCTGTGCGCCTGCGACTGGCGCGGACATCCCGGCCGCGCGGGCCGCGCCTATCCCAAGGCGGCGCTGCTGGAAATCGCATTTGCAGCCTGCGCCGGGATCGTCGACTCCGACGACGATGCGACAATGGCCGCGCGGGCGGAAGCCATCGCGCTCGCCCTGCGCTCGATGCGCTGGGATGTGCAGGAATGACGCTGCTGCAGCGCCGGTGTTAACCTTGACAAAGGGTTTACGCGCACCTGAGATTGCGGGAATTTCCGCTTCTATCCTATAAGTTTTTCAGCTTACGGCTGTGGAGCGGACGATGCGCGAGCGGCGCAGATTGCAGAGACGAAAAAGTTACCTCGGATGCGCGGTCGAGACCGGCGACAACGCGCCGCTGTTCGCCATCGTGCGCAACGCGACACTGTGCGGAGCGCGACTCTCCTTTGGAAAGCCGATCGAGCTTCCGGAGGAAATCACGGTCGAGATTCCGAAATGGGAATGCGCCCTCGCGGCCCGCATCGTGTGGCGCGACGAGTTCGACATCGGCGTCGTCTTCACCGAACGCGAAATGGGCGGAGACATCGTCGCCTTCGCGCCGCGGCGCTTTTCCTGACAGCTTTTTTCGGGCGCGCGCGGCGGCGTCCTATTCGGCCGCGACTTTCAGGCTCTGGCGCATGACGGCGCGCAGATCGTCGATCGGCGCCAGCGCGCCGTCCTGCTGATAATGCCAGTAGGTCCAGCCGTTGCAGGCCGGCAGGCCCTGCGCGAGGGCGCCGGTCTTGTGGATGGAGCCGACGAACCCTTCGAGTGACACCGCGCCGTCTGCGCGCACGAGGACGCTGTGGCGGCGCCGCGCGTCGGTGAGCGTCGCGCCCGGCGCGATCAGTCCGGCTTCGACGAGACTGGCGAAGGCAATGCGCGGCTCGCTGCGTTTGGTGGGCGCGACCGCGAGCGCATCTTCCGGCAGAGGTTCTACCAGCGCGATGCGGGCCCGCGCGGCGGCGGCATAGATATCCTCCCGCTCGAGCCCGAGCCAGTCACGCCGCAGGCGCTTGGCGACGGCGCCGGTGGTGCCGGTGCCAAAGAACGGATCGAGCACCAGATCGCCGGGATTGGAGGCGGCGAGCAGCACGCGGGCGAGCAGCGCTTCCGGCTTTTGCGTCGGATGCGACTTGCGCCCCTCGTCATCCTTGAGGCGTTCTGCGCCGGTGCAGATCGGCAGCAGCCAGTCGGAGCGGACCTGGCAGTCCTCGTTGGCGGCCTTCAGCGCTTCGTAATTGAAGGTGTAACCCTTCGACGAGGCGTCGCGCGAGGCCCAGATCATCGTTTCATGGGCGTTGGTGAACCTGCGCCCGCGAAAATTCGGCATGGGATTGTTCTTGCGCCAGACGATGTCGTTGAGGATCCAGAATCCCAGATCCTGCATGATCGCGCCGACGCGGAAAATGTTGTGATAGGAGCCGATGACGAAGATCGTCGCGGTCGGCTTCATCAGCCGCCGCGCCTCTGCGAGCCACTCGCGGGTGAAGGCGTCATAGGCGGAAAAATCGGCGAATTTGTCCCAGTCGTCGTCGACGGCGTCGACGCGGCTCTGGTCCGGGCGCGTCAGCGCGCCGGCGAGTTGCAGATTGTAGGGAGGATCGGCGAAGATCAGATCGACACTGGCGTCGGGGAGACCGCGCATCGACGCCGCGCTGTCGCCCCGCAGGATGGTGTTGCGAGGCTGCGCGGCGTGGAGCGGTCCGGACGTAGACGACCCGGTACGCGTGACCTTTTTCCGGGAAGCGAGGCCGACCGCCCCAACGCGCGCGTTACTCATGAACTCGACACCACTCACGCTACCAACAAGCGCGAATATGACGATGCTAGGTAAAGTTCGCGTTAGGCCGGGTGTTGCGGAACGGTCCCCTTTTTGAACGGAAGTCTTAAGAAAACGAAAGCGTTGCCAAACGTCACGGGGCGCGGCGCCGGCCGGAAGGCGGCAGGCCGGGAACTGAATGTAATCATGATTGCATAGATTTACCGGACTCGCAGGGGCGCAAAACTCATCCGGTGCACCGGCGTTGGGCCAAATCGATCCAGCGCCGCGAGATGTTGTCTCGAGCCATATCCTGCATTTTTTTCGAAGCCATATTCCGGAAATGATGCGGCAAGGCGACGCATCATTCGGTCGCGCACCACCTTGGCGACGATGGACGCCGCGGCGATCGACAGGCAGGTGGCGTCGCCCTTGACGATGGCCTCGGCCCCGCAGCGCAGCGTCGGCGGCACGTCGCGGCCGTCGACGAGCACATGCATCGGCGCAATGGCCAGCGCGGCGACGGCGCGGCTCATGGCCAGCAGCGCCGCCTTGCGAATGTCGCTGGCGTCGATGTCCCGCGCCGTGACGAAAGCGACGCCGACGCCGAGCGCCGAGGCCAAGATGGCGTCGAACGCCGCCTCGCGGGCTTTCGCCGACAGCGCCTTGGAATCGTCGAGCCCCGCGGGCAATCGCGCCGGATCGAGGATCACCGCCGCCGCCGCCACGGGCCCCGCCAGCGGACCGCGGCCGACTTCGTCGACGCCGGCCACGGGCCAGACGCCCTTGCGGCGATGGGCGGATTCGATGTCGTAATGCGGCGGCATGGGGCTTTGACTCTGCGGCGAGGATGTCCGCCGACATAGCACGAACCTCGCCGCGCGCATCACCCTTTGCCGAGCGCGGCCGAACACTCCGAAGCGACCGCCCCGGGCGTCGGTTTCGCGTGCGTCCTCGGACATCGCCGCTCCTCTCAAAACAGCGCCAGCTGTTCCGCGTCCTTGCGCGGCGCCTTGAAGCGATCGGTCCGCAGCCGAGTCTGCCCAAAGCCGAGCTTGCCGGCGGCGATCTCGAAACGGCGGCCGACCATCCAGGCGTAGGGCCCCTCGCCTTTCAAGCGCTTGTCGAAACTCGCGTCGTAGAGTTTGCCGTCGCGGGTCGAGCGCACCAGCGACAGTACATGTCGCGCCTTGTCGGGGAAATGCGTCACCAGCCATTCGCTGAACAGATCGCGCAATTCCAGCGGCAGGCGCAGCATGATGTATCCGGCCTCTCGCGCTCCGGCGCCATGCGCCCGGGTGAGGATCGTCTCGATTTCGGCGTCGTTGATGGCCGGGATGATCGGCGCCGTGAGCACGGCCACCGGCACGCCGGCGTCGGCCAGCGCCTCGATGGTCTCCAGCCGGCGCTCGGGCGCGGCCGCGCGCGGCTCCATGATGCGGGCGAGATCGCGATCCAGCGTGGTGACGGAGATCGCCACCTTGACGAGCCCCTTTTTCGCCATGGCGGAGAGAATGTCGATGTCGCGCATCACCAGCGCCGATTTGGTGACGATCGCCACCGGATGGTCGGCGCGCTCCAGCACCTCGAGCAGCGAGCGGGTGACCCGGCGGTTTCGCTCGATCGGCTGATAGGGATCGGTGTTGGCGCCGAGCATCAGGGTTTTCGCCACATATCCCCGCGCGGAGAGTTCACGCTCGAGAATTTGCGCGGCGCCTTCCTTGACGAACAGCTCCGTCTCGAAATCGAGCCCCGGCGAGAGGCCCATGAAGGCGTGGCTGGGGCGCGCAAAACAATAGATGCAGCCGTGCTCGCAGCCGCGATAGGGATTGACCGAGCGGTCGAAGGAAATGTCGGGAGAGTCGTTGCGGGTGATGACACTGCGCGGCTTCTCGCTGTGGACGTTGGTGCGGAAAGGCGCGAAGGCTTCGAGTGATCCCCAGCCGTCGTCGATCTCCTCGCGGATATTGCGCTCGAACCGTCCGGAACGATTGGTGACCGCCCCGCGCCCGCGGCGCCGCTCCGGCCGTGGCGTCTCCAGCCCGGCGGGAAAGGAGGAAGGATCGGGTGTCAGCGTTTCCGCGTGGATCATGGGACGCCTCTTCATCTTGCGCCGGAACGGCGGGTGCGGAGCCCGGCCGACGGCAGCGCGCGCATACGCAAGACTGGCGCGCCGTCGACCGGCCGGGAGTCCAGAACGCTTCACAAACGCGACGCCACGCCCAAAGTGCGATGTTTGGGGACTTGCCGGCGATCGAAAACCGCCGCCTCATGCTCTCTACCGCTGGCCGGGCCAGCGGCTACACTGCGTTCGCGACGCTCGGGGTGGGGCAGGAACAGTCAGCGAACAAAGAAACAAATAAGGAACAAAATGCCTGTCGTCAACCACTTTTCAACACTTTCCGGAAACGCCTGCGCTCAGCGCTGCGCAAAGGCCACGACGCCGGCGCCGGCCAGCATGATCGCCGCGCCGAGCAACCGGCCGCGGATGTCCTCCTTCAGCATCACCGCGGCGGCACCCACCGTGAACAGCGCGCTCATGCGCTTGACGGCAATGACATAGGGAACCGGCAGCACAGTGAGGGCGAACATCTGCACGCCATTGCCGAGCGCATTGGCGATGCCGGCAGCCAGGGCCGGCGCAAGCGCGCGCCACGACGCGGGCCGGGAGCCGCCGCCCAGCAGGAGCGCAGCGATCGACAGCAACGCGATGGCGTCCGACAGCGCCGCGATCCACAGCAAGGGCGACGACGCTCGGACGCCGAGCTTGTCGATGTTGGCGGTCACACTCCAGATCGAGGCCGTCGCCAGCATGGCGCGCGCGCCGGGATCGCGCACGAAGGCCGACAACGACGCGCGCTTCGTCGCGCCCGGCTCGCTCATCGCCAGAACGACGGCGCCGGCGACGCAGAGCAGCACGCCGAAAGCCCCGAGCGGCGGCACATGTTCGCCGACCATGATCGGCGAGGTGACCAGCAGCAGCGCCGGCGTCGTCAGCACGATGGGCGCAACCAGCGAGGCGTCGGCGAGGCGGAAGGCCCGCACGAAAAAGTAATAGGCGACAGCATTGAGTGCGCCGCCCGCAGCGACGAGAAGGCCGAAGTCGTCGCGCGTCAGCGCACCGAGCGCAGCGACCGGATCGCGAAGAAGCTGCGGCCAGGCGACGACGCAAGCGGCGGTCAGCAGCACGCCGGCCACGCACCATTGTGTCGCGAGCACGATGCTGTCTTCGACCCTGCGTGTCGCCGCCTTGGTGCCGATGTCGGCCGCCGATTGGCAGACGGCGGTGAGCAGCGCCGCTGCGAGGCCAAGAAAAACCGGGACTTCCATGTCGCGAGGCGCACTCCTTTTCTGTCGGCATGGCGGCGTGACGCAACGATTGTCAAGCATCCCTCAGGCCGGCATCGGCGCAAGAAGACCCCGAAGCTTTAGGCGAATATTTGCAATAACGCAACTATAAGGAGCATACATGCGCCCGTCAGGCTTGACCCGCGACATGACGATGCGCCTGCGCGCATCGGAAAATCGGGACCCGCCCGCCGGCCGGTAATTGCAGGGAACGCACCGGCCTGTGCGCGAACGCACGGCGCCTTCGTTCCTCTTGTGTCAGTTTCGATCGACGCGGCAATGAGCGCCCCTGTGCGCCGCCCGGAGAAAGTCGCATGCGCTGGAGTCGCCTCAAAGCCCGCATCGAAGAGCGTTTCGCCCCGAACCTTCACGGACGCGTCGAGATTTTCGTCACGCGTTACCGCGCGGCGCACGACCAGGCCGGAGAAGCCTTCATCCTCGTCGATAGCGAGCGCATCGCCAGCATGGGCGAGATCGCCTATTGGCGCCATCGCCTCACGCTGGAGCGGCGGCTGCAGCAGGAGCGCGGATGCGCCGACTGGCGCGACCCGGCGCAGGCAGGCGGCTACCGAGCCGCCGCGCACGAGGCGCAGCGCACCGCCCGCGACAACGAGGTCTATAGCGACGCCGAAGTGAAGGACGCGCTGTTCGCCTCGCTGTCCCTGTCGATCGACGCGGCGCTCGCCTCGGAAGATCCCATAATGCGCGCCTTCGCTTTGCTCGACCGGCGGCTCGGCAAGCGACGACTGGCGGCGCTGGATGTCTCGCAAGACACGGCGCTGGCCCGCCGCTTTCACGCCCTGCGTTGCGACGCCGAAGGGCTGCGCGCGCCGACGATCTCCTTCGCGCCGGACCTCCGGGCGCCGGCAGCGGACGGTCAGGGCGCTTCGGCCGCAAGTTTCGACAAATAGTCGAACAACGCCGGCTCGAGCGCATTGCTGCCGGTTCCGATCACGAACGCCTCGAGACGACGCCCTGGATCGGCCCGCGTTTCCTCGCCTCTTTCGACGACGCCCGCGGCGATGCGCCATTCCCGCGCAGCGCCGCCTTCCTCGCCGCGCACGGTCACGCCGCTGTAGCCGAGTTGATCCGGTATGTCGGGGGCTCGCGACAGCCGCGGCAGCGCCTCGTATCGCGCAATGAAATCTCGTGTCTGCGCCGCATCCAGCTTCCAGACAGGATTGGAACGACCGCTGTAGAGCCTGGCCTCGACATCCATGATCGCCTCTTGCCGCTGCGCCCCCGCAACGCCCGCTGCAAACAGCACAGTGGCACATGCAGCGATACGCCGCACGCGCCCGACGTTTCCTGCAACGGACATCGCGTCACCGGACGACCATCTTCCTCTGCGCATACATGAAGCGGCAGAAGATCGTGTACGGCCCGCGGTTGGCCGTGCGCGGATCCGTGATGATATGACCGCTGTTGTCGATGTTGCGGGCTGCGGTCCCCCCCGGCTTGTGGCCCCAGAATCCTTCGTGGCTCTTGCGGTACCAGTGATAGTCGATGAATCCGGGGCCGGGCGCGATCACCAGCGCCATCCACCAACGCGGCGCTTCATTTGCCGGCGCGCAGCCGAGTGAAGCGCCATCGCTCACGGCGCCGTTGGTCACCGCCCCGCAGTTGATGGCCGAATACATGTGGCCGGTGGCGCGGCCGGGTTGGGCGAAAGTGTCGGTGCGGCGGTTGCTGGCGTAATTGTAACAGTTGTTCTTGCCGATATGCGCCGGATCGTTCCAGAAGCCGGGATTGAACGCGCTCGCCTCGTAGGCGCACTGAAGGAGAATTTCGGCCGGCCCCAGTGTCGCGTCTTCGTGGGCGAGGGGTTCGTGCGTCGCCGCCGCACCGCCCGACAGACGCCCCGGAAGGGAGTCGAGAATGAGCTTCTGCAAGGTCGAATCCAGCGGCAATGCGCCGGGCGCCGCATCGGCCAGCGCGGGATGCGCGCCGGCGTCGAATTTCATGGCGGCCACGAGCTTTTCGGCAATTTCCACGGCATGGCCTTCCTGCGTTCCGCCGCCGCCGCCAATGCGAAAACGGCTCGGAACGCCGAAATCGGCTTTCAAGCGATCATCGAGGCTTTCGACGATCAGTCCACGGCTGCCGAGACCCTGAAAGCCGCTGTCCAGCGCGGCGGCGGCGCCACCGGACTTCGAGAGATCGCGCAGGATCGAAGCGGCCTCCGCTTCCTGAACGATCCATTCCGGATTCGGCCGACCGGAGAAAATGTCTGCTGTAACCTTGAGCATGGCTGCCTCCCTGAAAATGAAGTCGTCTGGACAACGATCGCACCGCTTGCACGAGGCCAACGCAGCGTAAGCTTCGTTGGTTCCCGCTCGAAGCCGGGAAAATGGAAATTTTTCGACGCTTTGGCGCACGGAGGGCGGGAAGCGGAAAGCGCTTGCAGCAGCGCCGCGCGCAGGAGGAGCTTCGGAACGGTGAAGTCGTCCGGCGCGCGCCTGAAATGCCGTTCGGCTGTTTGCTGTCGAAGCCGCCGCCGCGATTGAACCACCGGCGGCGCGCCGGTAAAACAGTTCGGCCCCCGACCGGGGCGAAGGAGCGGACAAATGCAGCGCGTGACCCTGACCATCGACGACGAGCTGATGGACAGCCTCGACCGCTACATGGAGGCGAGCGGACACCAGAATCGTTCGGAGGCCGTGCGCGATCTCGTGCGAGCCGGGCTGCTGAAAGCGCCCAAGGCTGCCGACGCGGACCGCTCCTGCATGGCCGCGCTGGTCTATGTCTATGATCACGAAACCCGCCAGCTTTCGAAGAAGCTGGTTCACGACCATCACGACCATGCCGACATGTCCGTCGCCACGCTGCATGTGCATATCGACGCCGCGAGCTGTCTCGAAGTGTCGGTGCTGCGCGGGCAAAAAGGCGAGGTCGAGCATTTCGCCCGCCACATCATCGGCGAACGCGGCGTGCGCTACGGCGAACTCGTCGTCGTTCCGGCGGATGTCGAACAGGACAGCGACGTACCGGATCACCTCCATGCGTGACTGTTACCGAGGCGCCACAGAGCCTGAAAAAGTGGCGCAGCGCATTGACGCGCCCGAGCTACGTATGAAAGATTGAAGAAAAGAGCATACGGGAGGCGCATGTGACGCAGTGGACGAAAGCGATATCGGCGACGGCGCTGGCGGCGGCGACGCTGGGCAGCGGCAGCGCACGGGCGCAGGTCTCGCTTCCCGACATAAATGTGCATCACACGCGCAAGGCCACGCATTCCCACGCGACCTTGCACGGCCCCATCACCCACACCCATGTGGTGCAGCATGTGACTCCGGCCCCCGCGCCGCGCCCTGCCCCGCAGCCCGCGCCGCCGCCGCCCGTCGCAGCGGCGGCTCCACTGGAGCCCGCCGCGCCGCCGCCGAGAACATCGAGCGAAACCTATACGACCGGCGCCGACATTCGCGCCAAGCCGGTCAGCCGACCGGGTGAAGCGCTGGAGGCGGCAATTCCGGGCCTCAACGTTTCGCAGCACAGCGGCGAGGGCAAGGCCAACCAGTATCAGTTGCGCGGCTTCCAGCTCGATCATGGCACCGACTTCGCCGTGACGCTGGACGGCATGCCGCTCAACATGCGCACCCATGGCCACGGCCAGGGCTATGCCGACGCCAATTTCCTCGTGCCCGAACTGATCGGCTCGGTCGTCGGCCGCAAAGGGCCGTATTTCGCGGACGAAGGCGATTTCGCCTCGGCGGGCGCGGCGCACATCCAGTATGTCGACAAGCTCGACAAGGGCCTGTTCTCGATCACCGGCGGCAGTTTCGGCTATGGCCGCGCCTTCGGCGCGAAGTCATACGACTGGAACGGCGGAACCATCCTCGGCGCCCTCGAGAGCAACATCTACAGCGGCCCTTGGGTGCGGCCCGACGAAGTGCGCAAGATCAACGGCCTGTTGCGCTGGAGCCGCGGCACGCAGGAAGACGGCGTGTCGCTGACCGCCATGGCCTACGCCAACCGCTGGTATTCCACCGACCAGATTCCCGAACGCGCCGTGCAGGCCGGCATCATTCCGCTGTGGGGCGCCATCGACCGCACCGACGGCGGCGACACGACACGCTTTTCCGTGTCCGGCCGCTGGAGCCAGGTCGACGGCAATCATTCGTCGCGCATCGAGGCTTACGCCATCCGTTCGACGCTCGATCTCTACAACAACTTCGATTACTTCCTTGCGCAGCCCGATCTCGGCGACCAGTTCCGCCAGTTCGATCGCCGCACGGTCGTCGGCCTCAATGCGCAGCACGCGATCAAATATGAGGTGGCGTCTCTGCCGGTCGAGACGCGGTTAGGCTTTCAGGGCCGTTACGACGACATCCGCGTCGGCTTGCAAGACACCTATCACCGTACGCCCTACGACACTCTGACCAATGATCAGGTGGCCGAAGGCAGCCTCGGCTTCTGGACCGACACGACGGTGAAATGGACGCCCTGGCTGCGCACCACGACCGGCATCCGCGTCGACTGGTTTCACGCCAGCATCGGCGACTATCAGAATCCACTCCATGCTCCGACCGATTCCGCGACCGGCCTGCCGATCTGGACCGGGCCGTGGAATTCCGGCAAAAAGGCCGCGGCGATCGACAGTCCCAAGGCCGCGATCATTCTCGGGCCGTGGGAAAAGACCGAGTTCTTCCTCAACTTCGGCGAAGGCTTCCATTCGACCGACGCGCGCGGAACCGTGACCACGCAGAGCCCCGCCGACGGCTCGACGGTGTCGCCCAATTCGCTGCTGGTGAAATCGCGCGGCGCGGAAATCGGCGCGCGCACGAAATTCATCGACAAGCTCGATACCGCCCTCAGCTTCTGGTGGCTGAACTTCGACTCGGAAAACCAGTTCAGCGGCGACACCGGCACGACGATCTTCGGGCGTCCGAGCCGGCGCTACGGCGTCGAACTCAACAACCACTACGATCCCTACAGCTGGCTGCATTTCGACGGCAATGTCGCGCTGACCCACACGCGCTATCGCGGCGTCGATCAGCAGCAGGCCCTCGCCTACGCCGATCTGCTCAACCCTGCGTCGATCGGCTATCTGACGTTTCTGGGCAACGGTCCCGGCAATTTCATTCCGCAGGCGCCGGCGATCATCTCCTCGCTCAGCGTCGAGATCGGCGAGGCCACAGGCTGGTTCGGCGCGCTGAAGTATCGCTACAAGGGCCCGACCGCGCTGACCGAGGACGGCGTGTTCAAGGGCCCGGCGGTCGGAACGCTGAACCTGCGCGTCGGCTATCGCTGGGAGGGCGGCTGGAAGCTTCAGGCGGACGCCTTCAATGTCACAAATTCCCGTTCGGACCAGATCACCTATGGCTATGGCTCGCTGCTGCCGACCGATCCGCTCTATGGCCAGTGCCGCGCCGGAACCGCGCCGGCCAATGTCTGCGCCATCGGTGTGATGGATCGCCATTTCAAACCTGTGGAGCCGCCGGCGGTGCGTGTGACCCTGAGTGGCCCGCTGCCGTTCTGAGACTTCGGCGTCGCCCGAAATCCCACTTGGTTTCGCCCCGAATCTCGCGCATTCTCGAGGCTGCGGGTTCATTCGGGGGGATGTCATGCGCGCCAGAATTCCTGTTGCACTTCTCTGGGCGCTCGTCGCCACGCCGACCCTTGCAGCGTCACCGGTCGCGCCTTGCGCCAGCGAGGCGGTCTGCGATCTCGCCGGCGGAAAGGCCGCGCGCGACGGCGGCGTGCTGATCCTGAAAACCGCCAATGGCGTCGAAGCCAAATTCCACGACGACAACGCCGATTGTGCTCCGGGTGGCGGCGATGTTTGCCACGCCTACAAGCTCGTGGGGAAGCTCGCCTCGCAAAAGCTCTGGGTGGTGAAGGACACGGCCGAGACGAAATTCGTTTCGGCGGCGACCGGCGAAACGCCGTTCTCCACCAGCGCCGAACCGATCTTTTCACCCGACCGCAAATGGCTCGTCGCGCTGCAGAGCGAGAAGGACCTCGGCATCTATGCGCTGCGCATCTATCAGCTCGCGCCGGGTCAGGTGCTGGAGAGCTTCAACTACTCCAGCGACGCCGCCGAACCGAAAGAGACGCATGGCGAATTCGCGAGCTGGAAAAGCCCGTCGAGCTTTCTCCTGCATGTGCATGTCGATGGCGATGCGGAAGTGCGCGACAACGTCGTGACGCGCGACAAGAACGGCTGGACGATCAAGCGACCGTGGAAGAAATGAGTTTGCTGCTGTCTGGCAACGCCGCACGACGCCACTGCGCAACGTGTCGGCGTTAGAGAAAGTATGGTGCCCAGGAGAGGACTCGAACCTCCACGGCTTTCACCACTGGTACCTGAAACCAGCGCGTCTACCAATTCCGCCACCTGGGCAAGCCGTCGCCGGCTCAGTGGGCGGTTTCTACGTGGACGGCGGGCGGTCTGTCAATGGCCTGTCACGTTTTCCACACAACGGATTTTCAAAAAAGTTCGGGCGCGTGAAGCTCACGCGCCCGGAAACCCGACCCTGACGGTCGAAGCGTGGATTACTTGGAGTTCTGCGGGCAGCCGCAAGCCGTGTCGCAGGCCTTCTTCTCTTCGGTGACCTTCGAGATGTCGGCGCCGTAGTGCATCTTGGCGGCGAGGAAGGCGTCATCGCACTTCTCGGCGCACTTCGCCTGCTTGTCTTCGTCGGCCTTGTGCACGTCGCAATCGGCGTAGGCCGGGAGCGAAGCAGCGAGGAGAGCGGCGGCCGCGACGAGGGCGTGGATCTTCATAGTGAGGTTTCCTCTTCTTTTCGAAAGGTCGTTGTTTTGTTTTTGCGCTCGCGCTCGAATATCCGCCGCCGATCGAAGTCAATGGGTCCATCCGTTCCGAGCGGCGCAACGATGTCGCATGTCGTCGCAGGTGTCAATCAGACGACAGGATTGTTCCAACACAAATGCGCCCGGAAGCGTTTTCATCCCGCGACAGCCGGACTTGCAGAAGTAATTTCACGCGAAAGAGCCGCTCGCGCCGCCAACGCGCCGGCTGTTTTTCAGGCAGCCGCAATGTTCATCGCAACTGTGCTGTCCGCCATCATATTCGCACTTGCCCGAGCGGTGAGCAGGCGTCAGCCTTCGTCCCCTTCCGGGAACTCGAGTTCGAGCAATTGCGGCGCTTCTTCCGATTCCAGCGGATCTTCGTCGTCGCGCAGCGTCGCGTCGTCGGAGGGTTGCGGCACGCCGAAGCCCTTGGGCAGTCGGCCGTCGAACAGTCCGGCGGCTCTGAGATCATCGAGGCCCGGCAGATCGCCGATCTGCTCGAGCCCGAAATGCATCAGGAACGCATCTGTGGTGCCATAGGTGATCGGCCGTCCCGGCGCCTTGCGGCGGCCGCGCAAGCGTATCCAGCCAGTGTCCAGCAACACGTCGAGCGTGCCCTTGGAAATGGCGACGCCGCGAATGTCTTCGATTTCCGCGCGTGTCGCCGGTTGATGATAGGCGATGATCGCCAGCGTCTCGAGCGCGGCGCGCGACAGCTTCTTTTCCTCGACCTGCTCGCGGGCGAGAATCCAGGCGAGATCGGCGGCGGTGCGGAAAAACCATTTCTTGCCGACGCGCGTCAGCGTCACGCCGCGCCCGGCATAGCGTTCACGCAAGGCCGACAGTGCGCAGGAAAGATCAGCGCCCTGCGGAAGGCGGCGGAGCATCTCGGCTTCATCCAGCGGCTCGCCGGCGGCGAACAGCAGCGCCTCGACGATGCGTTCGGCTTCGAGCGCGGCGGCCTGCTGAGCCGACAGGCCGCCTTCCGCGTCGAACAGCGGCGTTTCTCCGGACCCGGACACGTTGATCACTCCCCGTCGCCGCGCGGCGGCGGCGCGTCGGGGTCGACGCCGAAGTCGCCGGAAAGGTCGCGCCGACGCACCCAGATCGGCGCGAAGGGCCGGTCCTGCCGCATGTCGAACTTGCCTTCGCGCACCATTTCGAGGGACGCCGAGAAGGTCGATGCGCGCACCGTGCGCGCGGTCTGCAGATCGACGCAATAGCGCAGCAGATAGTCGTCGAGCACCATCCATTCGAGCGCAACACCCGCCAGCCGCTCCAGCGCCGAGCGCGCCTCGGCCAGCGACCAGACATTACGTTGCTTCAGTTTGACGCTGGCGTGGACGCTGCGCTGGCGTTGGCGGGCATAGGCGGCGAGCAGATCGTAGAGCGTCGCCTGATAGCGGGCGGCGGTGCTGATCTCGACGCCTTCGGCCCCGCCACGCAGGAACATGTCGCGCCCCAGTCGCGCCCGCTCGGTCAGCTGATCGGCCGCGCGGCGGATCGCCTCCAGCCGGCGCAGGCGATTGGCGAGCGCGGCGGCGAGATCGGCGGCGGAGGGTTCGTCCGGCTTGGGCGGTTCGGGAAGCAGCAGGCGGGACTTCAGATAGGCCAGCCAGGCGGCCATCACCAGATAATCGGCGGCGAGCTCGAGCCGCACGCGCCGCGCTTCCTCGATGAATTCGAGATATTGCTCGGACAGCGCCAGGATCGAGATCCTGGCGAGATCGACCTTCTGGCGGCGGGCGAGTTCGAGCAGCAGATCGAGCGGGCCTTCGAAACCGTCGACATCGACGACGAAGGCGGGCTCTGTCTCGCCCCGCTCCTGCGCATCGTCGAAGGCCGGCTGCCGGGCCATTCGCTCCTCCCTTTGAAAAAAGCGCCCGAGTCGCGCCACAACAGGGTCAGCGAAAGGACCTTTCGAGGACGGAGTCAACTGTTTTGCGCATCGGCGGCCGGCAGGCCTCCGTCGAGGCGGAGGTCCGCCGCCGCACGGAACGATCCGACCCGCGCCGGATTTTTCATGAATGTGCGCCGCGCCTGGTTGCGATCAATCGAACCGGCCGCAGACTTTCGCGCCGCTGGGCGCGTCCATGCAGACGATCCTGCCGTGGCCAAGGAGCCGGCGCCCCTCCGTCCGCTCGGCGGCGGTGGCGCAATAGAAGGTGACGCGTCGATTGTCGTGTCGCACGACGACGGCGGTCGCGTATCCTTTGCCGACACAGACGCTCTGCGCGGCGGCGGTTCCGTCGACCCCGTCATAGGGAATGGTGAATCTGCGACCGCTGGCGTCGACAGTCGGCCCGCCGCCGGTGCTTTGACAGCCAGCCAGAACGAGAAGCGCAGAAAGGAAAAGCCATGTTTTCACGACGCACCTCCAAACGCACGCCGCTCAGACATGGCGTCCGCTGGCGCCGCGGCGTTTGCGCGACGACGGACAGAAGTGACACGTTCGAAATAGAGGGGGACGCGCCGCAGACGGCGCGTCTCCCGGCTGTTCCCGGCTCAGAACAGCGAGCAGCAGCCGCCTTCGTAGACGATGGTCGGCGAGGCGTAATCGATCTTGTAGTGGTCGATGCGATAGATCGGATAGGACACATGGCCCACGCCGACATAGCGCACGAAGTAAGGCGACGCGTGATGATGGTGATGATGATGGTGATGATGCCAGCCCGCAAAGGCGCTGCCGACGCCCGCCGTCGCGAAACCAAGACCCAACACGCCGGCCGCGGCGATTTTGGCAAATGTGCGCTTGCTCATATTACGACCCTCCACTCTCGAAACTTCTTTTTTGCGACCGCCAAAAAAACAGTCGCATAGTCTTAAGTATATGCAATTTGCACAATTGGTCAACATGGTTAACAATATATTTACGATCATGATTTGACGACTGAAATCATTGCGTTAAATTTTTTCGTCGAATCAATGCAGTGGCGCGCCCACGCGCGTCCAGCTCCACCCCAGCCGGATCGCCCACCTTGGCCGCCTTGCCGCCAAAAGCAGCGTTCGACCTTGTCTCTCGCGCCGAATGAGAGCATTCTGCGGATGGGTAAGACGCGCTGGCGGTCGAGCCGCGAGATCGAGCCAAAGCCATGATGAAAAGAGTCAGTTCGGCGGAAATGGCCAAACAGTTCAGCATGTATTGCGATTTTGCCCTGTCCGCCCCTCTCGTCATTACCAAAAACGGCCGGGACCGCCTGGTCGTGCTCAGTATCGACGAATATAATTTTCTGCAGGACCTCGTTCAGAAAGCCGATCCCGTCAGGGCCGCGGCGCAAGCGAAGGTGCGCGCCGCATCCGACCGCTCCGGCTGATCGACGCGGCGTAAATTCACTGCACTATGGCAGGAAACAACAGTCCCACAGCGGGGCCGACGCGTTAATTTGTCTCTAATGGTGAGATTCTCGCCCTCTGGAGATGTCCGATGCGCAAGGCCCTCGCTCTCGCCTTTCTGCTCCTGTGCGCAGTTGCCTTGCCGGCGCAGGCCGCAAGCGTGCATCCGCGCGATTGCATTCTGCGCGTCGGTCCCGATCAGATGACCTTCACGGCGTTCCAGCAGCAACGCTCGCACGAAACCTTTTGCACCCATATCCCCGACGCCGGGCCGGCGGTGCTGATCCTCGACGCCGACCAGAACGAATTGCGGGACATGCAGATGGAAATCCGCATCCTGCGCGACGTCGGCCAGCAGGACTGGCGCGACGGCCTGCAGGAAAACACCGTGCATTTTCTCGTGCCCAAAAAATACTTCGCCGAAAAAGGCTCGATCTCCTTCGATTACGACTTTCCCGGCGATGGCCGCTACATCCTGCTGGTGCGGGCGATCGGCGACGATCCGACGCGCGAATATGTCGGGCAATATTCCTTTTCCGTGGGCGAGACGCTGGTGTTCTACATCTCGCTGGCGGTTGCTTTCGTCGCGTTCCTGTTCATCGCCTTCGGCGTCTGGGGACATGCACAGCGCAAGCAGGTCACGTCTGCGGGCGCGCCGGCAGCGGCCCGCAGGCCGCACGGCGACCGCCCTGCCCCGTCCTCGCATTGACCGCACAGGCCGAAGCTTCTGACAGCCTTAACGAAATCTGCGAGGTAACGGCCCTGCTTGCCTTGGCGATCACGGCGCGGCCAGCCTACCAGCGTTTTGCACAAAACACTTATTATACAAATGCTTGTCTGACTTGACCCGTGGTCTGGCGGTGCGCACTGCTCGTCTCGGGAGCCATTCGTAGGCGGAGCCCTGCATCCTATCGCCCGAGCCTATGGTCTGACGTAAACCTGTTCTGAACCATCGCCGCAGTTGTAACGAAGCCATTAGCTTCACGGCAGCATCGGCGGTGATACTCGAAAGGACGAGCGTCACAGCCGAACCCTGGAAGCCGCATGGACATTCTGTACTCATTCCCGCCTTTCGCGTTGGTCCTCGGCATCATCGTCTTCTTCCACGAGTTCGGGCATTTCCTTGTCGGGCGCTGGTGCGGCGCCCGCATCGAAGTGTTTTCGATGGGCTTTGGCCATCAGCTGTGCTCCTGGGTCGACCGCCGCGGCACCACCTGGCGGATCGCCGCCGTGCCGCTGGGCGGCTACGTCAGATACGCCACGACGGGCGACGACGGTTTCCTCGCCCTGCGGCTGTGGAAGCGCGCCGCGATCATCGTCGCCGGGCCTCTCGCCAATTTCGTGCTGGCGATCGTCGTCTTCACGGCTCTGTTCCTGCTCAACGGCCGCCCGATCGAGGTCGAAGGCGACTTCGCGTTGCGTCCTGTCGTCGGCGCGCTGATTCCGGGGCACGCTGCCGAAGAAGCAGGCCTGAAGCCGGGCGATCTCATCCTCGCCATCGACGGCGCCCCGGTCCGCTATTACCGCGACCTCGGTCACATGGTCGACGGGTCCAACGGCAAGCCGCTGGCGTTTCGCGTGCGGCGCGCCGGCGCCGAAGTGACATTGAACGTCACGCCGCAGTTTCGCGAGGTGAAGACTCCTGAGGGAACCCTGTCGCGGCCGCGCATCGGCGTGCGCTCCAGCGAGGACCCCGCCGATCTCGTGCGCGAATGGACCGATCCGCTCCACGCTCTTGGCTGGGGCGCCGAAGAAACGTGGAAGATCGTCGCCCACACCGGCGCCTATGTCGGCGATCTCTTCGCCGGCCGGCAGGATGCGGCGCAGCTCACCGGTCCGATCGGGATCGCCGAAGTCACCGGCGAGATGGCGCAGAACGCGCAGAAAACGGGGATCTGGCCGTTCTTCAATCTGATCGGCGCCCTGTCGGTGTCGATCGGCCTGCTCAATCTGATGCCGGTGCCGATGCTCGACGGCGGCCATCTGCTGTTCTACGCGATCGAGGCCGCGCGCGGCCGGGCGCTGCGCGCCAAAACCCAGCAATACGCCTTCCGTTTCGGGCTGGCGATGGTCGGCGCGCTGATGCTGTTTTCGACCTACAACGATCTCTATCGGCTGATCCGCCGCCTCACCGGCGGCGATAGCTGAGACGAAAAGGCGCGCGTCAGGCCGCGGCCATCGCCGATTCGAATTCGGCGATGGCCGCGACGACGTCGATGTCCTGTCCCTTGCGCAGCGCCAGAGCGGCCTGCGCCCGCGCCAACGCCTTGCCGGACAGCGTCGGCGCGCCTTCGGCGACTGGCCGCGCCTCGTCGAGCTTGCCATTGCAGTGCAGAACGATGTCGCAGCCTGCGGCGATGGATTTTTCGGCGCGCTCGCGGAACGTTCCGGACAGCGCCTTCATCGACAGATCGTCGGTCATCAGCAGCCCGTCGAAACCGATACGACCTCGGATCACCTCGTCGATCACGATCCGGCTTTGAGTCGCCGGCGCCGACGGATCGATCGCCGTGAACACCACATGCGCGCTCATCGCCATCGGAAGATCGGCATTGGCCGTGAAGGGCGGGAAATCGACGGCTTCCAGTTCAGCCCGCGGCGCATCGACCACCGGAAGTTCGAGATGACTGTCGGACTTCGCGCGGCCGTGGCCGGGAACATGTTTCATCACCGGCAGCACGCCGCCGGCCATCAGCCCCTCGGCGGCGGCGCGGCCACGGCGGGCGATCTGCGCGGGGTCACGGCTGTAGGCCCGATCGCCGATCACCGCATGCGCGCCTTCGATCGGCGTGTCCAGCACAGGAAGACAATCGACATCGATGCCGACTTCGGCAAGGTCGTGCGCCATCAGCCGCGCGCCCAGCCACGCCATCCGCTCGGGATCATCGACGCTTGCGAAGGCCGACGCTGAAGGATAGGCGCGCCAGTGCGGCGCAGCGAGGCGCTGCACCCGGCCGCCCTCCTGATCGACGAGAACCGGCGCCTGCCAGCCGAGCGCATCGCGCACCGACTCGGTCAGGGCGCGAAGCTGTTCGCGGCTTTCGACATTGCGGCGAAACAGGATCACGCCCCAGGGCGCCGCCTCACGCAGGAAAACCTTTTCCTCGGGCAGGAGCGCGATGCCTTCGAGGCCGCAGATGAATGCGCGGGTCATGCCAACTCCGGAGCTGGGTAAAACAACGGCCGGTGACGCGAAGGCGCGCACCGGCCGCAGATATAGAAAGTCGCCGTCAGTTGCCGGCGATGAAGCAGCTGCCGCCGCCGGCCTTGACCTTTTCGCAGATGGCCGCGGCCGATTCCTTGCTCACGCCGCCGACGCGCACGCGATAGACGGTCTTGTCGGAGACCTTGGCCATCTTGAACGACGGCTTGTGGCCGCCCAGCGCCGAGCCGTATTTGCTCGCCACCTTGGTGACCAGTCCCTTGGCCTCCGCTTCACTGCCAGCGGCGCCGAACTGCACCGACCAGGAGCCGCCAGCGACCTTCGCGGCAAGGGCGGCGGTCTTCTTCGCGTCCTTGTCGGCGTCGGGCTTCGTTGCCTCCGGCTTCGGCTTGTCCTTGGGCTTGGCGGCTTTCGGCGTCGTCGCCGGCTTCGCCGCGGCGCCCGGCGTGGCGCCTTTGGTCGAATGCGGCTCCTGCGGCGCAGCGACGGCCGCGGCCGGGGCGTGATCGTCGCGGATCAGCGTGCCGTCGGGGCGCACCGATACGGTCTTCACCTTGCGGGCTTCGGGCTGCGGCAGCGGGGCTGTCCCCTGCAGCAGCGCGCCGCCGAGCTGCACCGCGCGCGGAACCGCTCTGGGCTCGACCGGCTTCTCCTCGTGTGAGACGACAGTCTTGACCGGCGCGCTTTCCTTGCGATCGAGAATGGCGGCGCCACCGTCGCTGCGCGCCGTTTCCGGCTCGGCGGTGGGCGCGACCTTCACCGGTCCCGAAGGCGCGGAGATGGTGGCGATCTCGCGCGAGCCCGAAAGCCCGCCGCGATGCGCGAACCCCCAGCCGATGCTGACCGCACCGAGCGCGGCGACGCCGGCCACGGCCTGCCACGGCCGCACTTTCAGGCGCTGCAGCAGCCCCGCCTTGCGCGGCGCGGCGGCAGGGTCGAAATCGGCCTCTTCCTCATAGGCGTATTGCGAATAGTCAGCCGGTCCACGACGATCCGCCGACGGCGATGGCTCGACCTGCGGATAGGCGCCGTGCAGCGCTGCGGCGCCCGAGGCGCGCTCGAATTCGGCGAAGGGATCGCCGGCGCCGGCGGTCGGCGCGCTGGACCAGTCGTGGTCGAGGTTGCGCGATGCAGGCGCCGGCTCGTGGAGCGCGCCACGCAGCGGCGCGTCGAATGCGTCGTGCAGGTTGTCGACCGGCGGAGGTGGCGGCCAGTCGAGCGGCGGCGGGGCGACGCGCGCCGGCTTCGACGGGCTCGGCGCCGCGTCGAACATCTGGCCATAGGGATCCGGCGCAGGGGCTTCACCGCCGACCTGCATCAACCTGGCTAATTCTCCGAGCGGATCGGATTTGGCGGCGGGAGCGGGCGCCGGCGCGGAACCGCGCAGGCGGCGTTCGAACTCGCCCAAATCGATCTCGGGACCACGGGCAGTCGCCTCACGCATCACGCACCTCGCTCCTCGCTCCTCGAACCGGCGTTCGACCCGCTCAGCGCCTTTGCGGAACGTGTGTCCCGCGGTCAGCGCATTTCGTCGGGAGCGGTCACGCCGAGAATCTTCAGGCCCGACGCCAGGACGATGGTTGAAGAAACCACCAAAGCGACCCGGGCGATGGTCGAATCTCGCTCGGTTGCATTAACAAAGCGTAATTGTGGCTGATCTTTGCCCCGGTTCCAGTGCGAATGGAACACGCTGGCGAGATCGTGGAGATAAAAGGCGACGCGGTGCGGCTCGTGCGCCGCCGCCGCCGCTTCCACAAGCCGCGGATATTGCGCGATGGTTTTGGCCAGCGCGATTTCCCCTTCGTCCGTCAGCGACGAAAGGTCGGCACTGGCCAGCGCCGCCGCGCTCACGTCGAGATCGGGAAAGGCGGCGAGCGCCTGCCGCAGCACCGACTTCGCCCGAGCATGGGCGTATTGAACATAGAAGACGGCGTTGTCTTTCGACTGTTCGATCACTTTGGCGAGATCGAACTCCAGCGGCGCGTCGTTCTTGCGATAGAGCATCATGAAGCGCACCGCATCGACGCCGACTTCGTCGACCACCTCGCGCAGCGTGACGAAATCGCCCGAACGCTTCGACATTTTCACCGGCTCGCCGTCGCGCATCAGCTTGACCATCTGGCAGAGCTTCACGTCGAGCTCGGCCTTCCGATCCGACAGCGCCGCGACCGCCGCCGCCATGCGCTTCACATAGCCGCCATGGTCGGCGCCCCAGACATCGACCAGAGTCGCGAAGCCGCGGTCGATCTTGTCCTTGTGATAGGCGATGTCGGCAGCAAAGTAGGTGGGCGCGCCGTTCGACTTGCGCAAGGGTCTGTCGATGTCGTCGCCGAACTGGGTCGAACGGAAAAGTGTTTGCTCGCGATCTTCCCAATCCTCGGGAAGCTGGCCCTTGGGCGGCGGCAGCCGGCCTTCGTACACGAGCCCCCTGCCCCGCAGCCAGTCGATGGCGGCGTCGATGTCGGACACGCCGTTCTTTTCCGCATGCAGCGTGCGCTCGGAGAAGAACACGTCGTGGCGGATGTTCAGCGCAGCGAGATCGTCGCGGATCATGTCCATCATCGCATCGATGGCATCGCTCTTGACGATCGGCAGCCACTCGCTTTCGGACGCGTTCATCAACGCCGGGCCATGGGCTTTGGCGAGTCGCTCGCCCGCGACCTTCAGATAATCGCCGGGGTAGAGGCCCTCGGGAATGGTGATGGCTTCGCCCAGCGCCTCGCGGTACCGCAAGTAAGCCGAACGGGCGAGCACATCGACCTGCGCGCCGGCGTCATTGATGTAATATTCGCGCGTCACTTCGCAGCCGGAAAACTCCAGCAGGCTGGCGAGCGCGTCGCCGAATACCGCGCCGCGGCCATGGCCGACATGCATTGGCCCGGTGGGATTGGCGGAGACATATTCGACATTGACGCGGCCCGTGAGCGCGCCGACGCGTCCCTGTCCGCCCTTGCCGAAATTTTCTGGATCACCCAGCGCGCTGCGCAACACGTCGCCATAGACCTGCGGCTTCAGACGAATGTTGATGAAACCCGGCCCGGCCACCTCGGCCTGCGCCACATCCTCCATCTGCGCCAAGGCAAAGCAGACCTCGGCGGCGAGTTCGCGCGGGCTCCTGAAATGCTCTTTCGCCTCTTTCGCGAACACCATGGCGGCGTTGGCGGCGAGATCGCCGAGCGTCGCGTCCTTGGGCGGCTCGACGACGAAGCGGCCATGATCGAGCGCCGGCAGGCGGCCCGAGGCGGCGATGGCGTCGAGAATCGAGGCGATGCGGGCGTGGTAGATGGAAAAGAGGTTCATGGCGGTCCGGAGCGCGTGGCGACGCGCTCCGTTTAGCAGAGCCGGGATGGGAAATCACCCCGGGAGCGCAGGGATGATCGGCCGCGCCGTCGCCGAGCCGATCAGCCTTTTGCGGCTTCCTTGTCCGTCGCCACCTGTGTCGAAGCCGCCTCCACCGTGAAGCTGAGCATCATGCCCATGTCCTCGTGCTCGACGATGTGACAGTGGTAGGGATATTCGCCGGCGTAGCCTTCCGGGAAATACACCAGCAGTTCGAGAAGTTCGTTGGAGTTGATGCGCACCGTGTCGTGGCGGACCACCCCGTCGAAATCGAGAGGTCTGTCGGTCACCGGAACGAAGACGCATTTGTCGTCGCCCCCGGGGGGCGGAAGCTGCAGCGCCCAGCGCCTTGCGACCACGAAATTCACGAGATGCATGTGAAACGGGTGCATGTCGGGAATGACGTAGCCGCCCTTGGGATCGACCGACACATTCGCCAGCGCCGGCTGCGTGTTGCCGACATTGGCGACATACCAACGCTCATATGTTCCGGCCTTCGGCGCCGGCGCCGAAGGCGCATGCATCGGCGCATAGACGCCGGTCATGTCGATCCGGGCTTCGGGGCCGAAATCCTTCTCGAAGAATGTGGCGCGGGTGACGACATAGGGCTTGTCCGGGCCCGGCGCGCCGGGCCCGGCGGGACTGGCGGAAAGATCCACATCGAAGGGGAGATTGAATGGCGTCGCCTTTGGCGCGCTCGACGCCGGCGCCATTTCCCAGATTTGCGTATCCCGCCAGGGTGAGAGGGTGACGGCGCTGTCGCCGCTCTTGCCCTCGGTGTTGTTCATCAGGAGCACGAGGCGGTTGCGGGCGACCGGCGCTCCCGCCGGCGCGTCGAGTTTTGCGCCGTCCCAGACGAAGCCGTCGCCGCTGGCGTATTTTGCCAGTATCGCGTCCAGCTTCGCAAGATCGAGCCCGGCGCCGGCCACGGCGGCCGAGAGCCGGAGCTGCATGATGTTGGCCTGCCGGATCGAGAGGAAGGCGAAGGGGCTGCGATCGAATTCATCGGCTGGGGCAATGTCCCAGAGCGATCCCGCGACCGAGGGATAATTGGAGGGGTCCGCAGCGGGCGCGCTGTCACAGCGCTTGATGTTCGAAGCGCGGACCGGCGCGGGCGTCTGGAAGATGCCCTCGGGCCAGTCGCCATTTTTCAGCGAGTTGACCGCCAGATTGACGAGGCGCAGCCGCGGCGTCTTCGCGGGATCGACGGCCGTCAGATCGAGCAGGAGATCGAGCCGCTCGCCGGGCGCGATGGTGATATGATCGGTGGCCCCTAGGCGGATGCTTTTTGGGAACAGCCCGCCGTCGTTGCCGATGACCGTGAGCAGATCGCCGAACCAAACTTTTGGCGGATGCTGGTAATCATTGTCGTGCTGCGCCAACCAGGGCGCCGTGTCGACGAGCGCCAGCGCATAGGTGCGAGCGTTGGAGCCGTTGACGATGCGCAGCCTGTAGACGCGCGGCAGGACATCGAGGAACGGCCACGCACGGCAGTTGACGAAAATCGTGTCGCCGAGGAACTCCGGCCTGTCGAACTTCTGGTCTTTCGGGTCGGCGCCGTCCAGAGAGCCGCCCTTGTCTGTCGCGTTGGAGGTCGGCACGCCGGCGTAATAATCGAAGCGGACGGTTTCCCAGTCGACGTTGCGATCCTGGATGACCAGCGGAACTTCGAGGCCGCCTGCATAGAGGCCCGCGAGTTCGTCGTCGGACCCGTCCTTCAACAGATACAGGCCGGCAAGACCGGCGTGGACCTGCGGCGAGGTGTTATCCATGCCGTGATCGTGGAACCACAGCAACGCGGCGCGCTGGGCGTTGGGGTAACAGTAGGTCACGCTCGTCGCGAAATTGTAGTGATTGCCAAGAAAGCTGATCGGCTCCCGCGGCCAGCCATCGGCGCCGTGCGCGATCTTTCCTCCGTGAAGATGCGCGACGACACCGACCGAGGGGTTCATCTTCCGCCAGTCGGGGAGCTGCAGCTCCATCGGAATGGGATTGATGGGGGGCATGTCCAGCGTGGCGTAAACGCTGTCTCCCATCGGCGGCATCGCTCCGATTTCGTTGACAAAGCGGACATGGAGCGGCACGTCGCGACGCACCGCCAGCACCGGCCCGATGAATGTGTCGAGCAAATTGTGATTGTCTTCCTTGCCGCCCTTGCGGACGTAGCGCCAGCAATTGCGATGCTTGGGCGCGAGGTGCGGATTGTCGCTCACCTTGGAGCGGCGCGCCTCGACCTCGAGGGTCACGGTCTCGTCAGGCTTCGGCTGATAGATGTCGAACGCCTTGAGGGGCAAAGAATCCTGGAACATGTGCGACCTCGCTCTGAAATATCGCGGGAATTGCCTACCGCCGGAGCGACGGGCAAACGTACTCATCCTGATCGTAGCAGCCAACCGCGCCCTGGTTAACGGTTATTTGTCGACGCGACTGCGTCACAAGCGCGCGCCGACCTCACCCGAAAAGCCGCCGGAACTCCTCGCTCGCATAGCGGTCGGTCATGCCGGCGATGTAATCGGCGACGATGCGCGCCCGCTCCGCGTCCGAACGCCCTTTCGCCTGCGCGGCCCATTCGAGCGGCATGCGCTCCGGCGACTCCAGAAAGGCAGGAAAGAGCCGCGAAATCACCTCGCGCGCGCGCGCCCAGACGCCCACCACTTTCTCGTGCCGATACATGTGGCGAAACAGGAAGCCTTTCAGCGCCTGTTGCGCCTCGGCCATCGGCTTCGACTGCGAAACCAGAGGCCGCGGCGCCGCCCGCACGTCTGCGGCGCTCTGCGGCGCAACCAGCAGCAGACGCGCTTTCGATTCAAAGATGGCGTCCTCGACGAAGCGGGTGATGGAGCGCCGCACCAGCTCATGCACCACGCGCCCGCGCTCCAGCCCCGGATGCAGGACGGCGATCTCCTCCAACAGCGCGCCGATGAAGGGAACCGCGCCGATCTCCTCCAGCGAGAACAGCCCGGCCCGCAGTCCGTCGTCGATGTCGTGACCGAGATAGGCGATGTCGTCGGCGATGGCCGCGCCCTGCGCCTCGATGCCGGCGTGACGATCGAGTTCGAGCGGGCAGATCACGTCGAATTCGGCGATGTAGGGCGGCAGCGGCCGGGTCGCGCGCGGGCCGCGCAGCGGGCCGTTGTGCTTGACCAGCCCCTCCAGCGTCTCCCATGTCAGATCGAGCCCGTCGTAGCGGGCGTAGCGCCGCTCCAGCAGCGTCACCACCCTCAGCGCCTGGGCGTTGTGATCGAAGCCGCCGAAGTCCTTCATGCAGGCTTCGAGCGCGCTTTCGCCGGCATGGCCGAAGGGCGTGTGGCCGAGGTCATGCGCCAGCGCCACGGCTTCGGCGAGATCCTCGTCCGTGCCCAGAGCCCGCGCCAGCGCCCGCGAAATTTGCCCGACCTCGATGCTGTGCGTGAGGCGGGTGCGGAAGTGATCGCCGTCGAGTGGAACGAACACCTGGGTCTTGTGGGCGAGGCGACGGAAAGCCGTGGAATGGATGATCCGGTCGCGGTCGCGCTGGAACTCCGAACGGGTCGGCGAGGCGGCCTCGGCGTGAAGCCGGCCGCGCGAGGCGCCGGCGTCCGCGGCGTATGGGGCGAGCGCAAGTCGAGACGCCACATCATCTCCTGTCATTGAACGGCCACGCGATCCCGACTATGTTGCACACCGGCGCCGGCGCACGGCCCCTTTTGCAAGAACGACGCAGCGGCGGACTTCATAACGCGAAAAGGCGTTCGGACCCATGACAACCCCGGTTCAACTCACGGACAATGCGGCGAAGCGCGTCGCGGCGATCCTCTCCGGCGAACCCGCCAGCGTGGCCTTTCGCATCGGCGTGGAAGGCGGCGGCTGCTCCGGCTTCCAATACAGTTTCGCCATCGACGGCGCCAAGCCCGACGACACGGTGATCGAGCGCGGCGGCGCGCGGGTGGTGATAGACGCCGTGTCCCTCGGCTATCTCGGCGGCGCCAGCATCGATTTCATCGATGATCTCATGGGGCAGTCGTTCCGCATCGACAACCCCAACGCCACCGCCTCCTGCGGCTGCGGCACGAGCTTCTCGGTCTGATCCGGCGGCCCGCCATCATCCGCATCCATACAGGGAGCCGAACTTGGAAGCCCTTTTCGTCGGTCACGCCTATATCGACGTGACGATGCTCGCCGACGCCTTGCCGCAGGGCGACGACAAGACCGTGGCCACGGATTACGCCATCTCCTTCGGCGGCAATGCCGTCACCGCAGCCTTCGCCTGCGCCAAACTCGGGCGTGACGTCGATCTCCTCACGACTCTGGCGCCCGACTGGCTCGGACACATGTTCTCGGACATGGCCTCGGCCTACGGGCTGCATGTGCATGCGCGCAAGGTGAAGCGCTCGTCACTGTCCTTCGTCCTGCCGCATGACGGCAAGCGCGCGATCCTGCGGGCGCGCGACGAGACTTTCCTGCAGCCGTTTCCGCGGCTCGACATTTCGACCGCGCGGCTGCTCCATCTCGACGGCCACATGGGCGACGCCGCCCTGCATTACGCCAAAGCGGCGCGTGAACGCGGCGCGTTGGTGTCGCTCGATGGCGGCGCGCTGCGGCCGGGACTGGAAGAGCTGATCGACTTTGTCGATGTCGCCATCGTCTCCGAGCAATTGTGCCGGCAGATGTCCTTCTCCGAACTGCAGATGCTGGACTGGCTGAACGGCAAGGGCGTGCGCATCGCCGGCGTCACCAACGGCGAAAAGGGCCTGTTCTGGCGTGACGAGAGCGGCGCCGTCGCACGTATGCCCTCGCTCATTGTGCCGAAACAGCGAATCATCGACACCTCGGGCGCCGGCGACGTGTTCCACGGCGCCTATTGCTGGAGCTGGCTCGAGCATCCCGATGCGCCCTGGAGCGTGCATTTCGACTTCGCCCGCGCCGCCTCGGCCCACAAGATCCAGCATCTCGGCAATGAGGCGGGATTGCCCTCACAGTCCGATGTCGCGGCGGCCAGAGCCGAGTTTTCCCCAGCCGCCGGCTGACATTTCGGAATTTCGATCGGGGATCGCGCCTTGGGGCTTGGCAAATCACGCCGGGTCTTCTATACGCCACCTCCACCAGACGTTCCCCGATAGCTCAGCTGGTAGAGCACGCGACTGTTAATCGCTAGGTCGTAGGTTCGAGTCCTACTCGGGGAGCCATTTTCCTTGCCCGCGTCGTCCTGTCAGGCCGCAGCGCGCGACTGGTCTGCTCGGCGCCTTCGGCGCTGACGGTCCTGTTCGTCGCGGACTGCGAAGTCGTGCTGACGCGCGGGATCAGGACAGATTGGCGCTGACGCCCTTGAAGGTGGACGACAGCTTGGCGCCGATGGCTCGGACGCCGGCAATGACAACCACCGAGATCAGCGCGGCGGTCAGACCGTATTCGATAGCCGTCGCGCCGCCCATGTCGTAAAAAAATACCTATGAGAGACTTCATTTTTGCGCTCTGCAAAGTTATTATCAGTTATAAATCGCAATAAATTTCTTTCTCAAAAATTACTGCCTCGAAAGACTGGATCTCCAACTTCTCCAATTTTTTGATACATTATATGTAGGCGCGCCGATCCGATGCAGAAGGTCATCTGATTTCATCCGGCCGCGCACCGTCGGGCGCCTATCTTGTATTGTGAGATATCGTATCAAATTATAATTAATACATATTTTAGATTTTGCATTTTACATTTGATTTACCCTATGACGGCGGGGCCAGATATTTCCGCGCCGCCACGCCGGAACCCGCAGCATAGCACCGCCGCCGGTTGCGCCGCGTGACGATCGACGATTATCGACTGGCGCCTGCCCGCGTTTTGCCCTAAGGAAGAAAAAAGGGCGGTTCGGGAACGAACGCAACGCCCTCCCCCGAGTTTTCCCCCTTCTCGGAACTCTCACGACCTCGGCTTTGCAAGTCGGGGCCTTCGTTCATGCGGTCGCGTCCTGCGACCCCCATTCGGATTGGAAAACGCGTGCAGGTTTTGGTTCGCGAGAACAATGTCGATCAGGCGCTCCGCGTCCTCAAGAAGAAGATGCAGCGCGAGGGCGTCTTCCGCGAGATGAAGCAGCGCCGCGCTTATGAGAAGCCGTCGGAGAAACGCGTTCGCGAAAAGGCGGAAGCGGTGCGGCGCGCACGCAAGGCGGCGCGCAAGCTGGCGCAGCGAGAGGGTCTCCTGCCGGCGCCGAAGCGTGCGGTGCGCCCCGAGAAGCCGCGCTTCGCGGCGTCCGCCCCGAGCCCCCTCGCGGACTGAGGTAAACGGCAGCCCGGTCCACGGTTCGCCGTGGCCGAGGCTCGATGCAATCGGACGAGACAAGGAGCCTGGACATGGCCCGCAAACCCGGCTCGAAAAGCGAATTCGTTCTTTTCGACGTCATCTACGACGATGGCAGCCAGCGCTCCAATCGCCGCGTGCCGAAAGACATTCTCGACGGTCTCGATGGCGATGCGCCAGCCCGGAAAGTCATTGAAGATCAGGATCGCGAAATAGCCGAACGCTCGGGGCAGCGCATGCCGGCGATCAAAACGGTGCGCCGCTCCGCCTGACGAACAAAAGCCGCGCCGACCACCCGGCTGGCGCGGACTTCGACCAATTCAGGGCTGCGCGACAATCGATTCGAGAACGACCCGTTCGTGGCCGTCACGCTCGCTGCGAATACGATATTGAAGCCCCTGCCCGCCATCCGGGAGAAGCCGGGTGATGCGGAACGTGCTTTCGGCCCCCGAAACCGGGGTCTTGAAGACAACCATGCCATCGACAGCAAATTGATGCGCGGGAACACTCGTGGGCGTCGCCTTGCGACGCAGCGATTCGACGCTTCTGCGCGGACTCATGAAAGGCTCCTTTCCGGAGTCGGAAGAAATGCTTTTGACAAAGGTGTCGCTCTTGTTCTCGGCGTGGCGGGCGAGCGAGACGACAGGAAGCGACGGTTGCCCGTCGCTTCTCCATGAACACGCAGGAAGCGTGTCAGCCTTCCACCTTCAGCGTGTCCGCCGAAGACTTGCCGCTGCGGCGATCGACCGCCAGCTCGTAGCTGACTTTCTGGCCCTCGAGCAGGGTCGAGAGGCCGGCGCGCTCGACGGCGCTGACATGAACGAACACGTCGGTTCCGCCGCCGTCAGGCTGAATGAAGCCGAAGCCCTTTTGGGTGTTGAACCATTTCACGGTGCCGGTGGCCATTGATTGAGTCCTTTCCAGGAACAGGGTTCGCCGGGCGCAGGGCGCGCGCCGACGGGAGTCGAAGTTCTGGAAGAGGAAGTCACGGGCCGACGCGCAAGTGTGCGAGAGAGACAGTAAGATCGTCTGGCCGAAACCCGATAGGATGGATGTATAGTTTTCCCGGCAAATAGCAAGCTTCGGCTGCAAAGAATGTGAGTCTCGGTCGCGTCGTCTCGCCCGACCGTCAGCGCGACCGCTCATATACGGCAAAGCTCGTGTAATAACAATTCACGACGATCTCCCTCAGCGCATATTGCCGTCGTCTGGCCGATCGATGTTCGCCGAGCGCCAACCGCTTGCCGAGTTGCGCTTCGATTTTTTGCAGCGCGTCGTCTACATTTTCGGCGAAGACAGTGCAGAGCGGGGCGCCATGTTGCGGGCCGTAAAGTGCATATTCACGCATGAATCGGCTCATTCTTTTTTGGAAAACCGCGACGCAATTTGAGACATAACTCAATCGCTGATTGTCATGCCGCTTTTCGCCAAAGTCCAACAAATTTTCGCCGGATCACAACTTGAAGCAAGTCTCATGTGATAAATGCGGCGTCTGGAGGGAGCTCCTTTGCCGGTCTGAAAGAAAACGGCCGGGAAAACCGAAGTCTTCCCGGCCGCGCTCAGGTTGCGAACTCTGCCTATTCGGCAACGTTCAGGAAGTTCGGCGTCGACTGGCCGGCCACGCCGTTACGGCCCACCGCCGGGATCGTCACGAGCTGGTCCTGACCATGGCCCGAGTCGTAGACGACTTTGACGTTATCGCCCGCTTGACCGTTCGGCACCTGAATTTCCGGATGGTCGAAGGGGGCTGCGTCACGACGCACGCGGTCATCGGTCAGCGACTTCAGGAAGGCGATGATCTGGGTCTTCTCCGTGGCGGAAAGGCCCAGCGGCTCGATGTCCGGATCGACATCGGCGATGTTGTTCTGCTTGAAGTTGCCGCCGCGGTTGTAGAACTCCAGAACATGCTTCAGGTTGAGCGCGCCGCCATTGTGGAAGAAGGGTTGCGTGAGCTCGATGTTGCGCACGGTCGAGGTCTTGGCCGCGCCCATCACCGCGATGCGCTCCGTCGGCGACACGGAGATGTTCGGCGAAATGCCGATCAGCTGCTGAAAGCCGGCCGAACCATATTGCTGCGCGATGGCGGTGTTGGACAGAGGCTTGCCGAACGCGTCGCGACCGCCGTTGAGGATGTCCTCGAGGGTGGGCGTGACCGCCGTGTTGTAGAAGCCCTCGTCATAGACCGCGACGCCGCCATTGCCCATCACCATGCGCTGCAGCGGCTCGTTGATCGTCTTGCGCACGCTGGCGTTGGTGAACTCGGCGCCGCCATGGCAGTTGGCGCATTTGCCCTTGCCCATGAACAGACTCATGCCGGTTTTCTGATCGGGGCTCATCGCGCCGAAGTCGCCCGCCATGTAGCGATCGTAGGGCGAGTCGTCGGACACCAGAGTCGATTCATAGAGCTGGACGGCCAGACCAAAGAACAGGCTGAAATTGGCCTGCATCTGCGAATACTGGCTCGCCGCCAGCGGCCCCGAAGCCGTGATGACCGTCTTCTTGCCCGAAGCGTCGACCTGGACGATCTGCGGACCGTTCCACCACTCCGGTTTGAAGGCCGCGCGAATCATGTCGCCATAGCTCACGACATTGAGACCGGTCGACGGAAGCGCCAGGTATCCGAGCACGCTGTCGTCGGGCGCGACATGCTGGAGGACGAGCGGACGTGATCCGATCAGACGCTTGCCGATGTCCATCAACGTGCGTCCGTCGGCGGACATTTCGAAATTGCTCGACGGCGGTCCCACGGACTGCGACGCAAGGCTCGCATTGTCGATGCGCACCTGCACCGGCTGCACGGCGCCGGCAACGGTCTTGAACACGCGCGCATCCGCGTCACGCGCGCCGAACGGGTTGACGCCGTTGAACAGATATTGCGCACGGCCGTCCCAGAAATTGCGGAAATTGAAGACGGCGTTGACGTTGGTCGGCGTATGGCGCGGTTCGACCTTGCGGGTGTAGAGCCACTGCACCTGAAACACCGGATCGGTGCTCAGCCGCGTATAGTCCCAGCCCTGAGAGGACGGGCCGACGGCGTCGAACACGGAGTTGAAGACACCCTGTGAACCGGTGATGTCGTTCACGTTGCGCACCACGGGCGAATAATAGTCGTCCGGGTTCTGGCGCTGATGGAACGGATAGTCCGACACTTTCAGCTGATAGTTGGGGCCGCCCACCTGGAAGGTCGTGTCGGGATTGGCCACGGTCGGCGAAGACGCGCGTGCGAGGCCAGGGCCGATCTGATTCTTGCTGCGGCTGTCGGCGCCCGCGTGGAAGTGACACGACGCGCAAGCCTGAACGCCGTCGCTGCCGACCTGACGGTCCCAGAACAGCGCCTTGCCGAGGCGGATCGCCGCCTGCTTGTCGACGACATAATCAGAAAGGGTCGACGGAGTCGGAATTGAAACGCCCTTCAGGCCTTCCGCGCGTGTCGCGCAGTTCATGCCGAGCTTGTGGATGCTGTTGCCCCAGATCCCGAAGAGGCCATTGGGCCCGGCCGATCCGCTGAGGCCGGTCGGAGGTTGATCGGATGCGCAGGCGATCGCGGCTGTCGGCAGCCCGCCGAATCCGCCCACCGGCGCGAGCCTGGTGATTGGTCCGGTAAGCGCTCCGGCTTCCGAAATCCCCTGGCAGGAAATGGTGATCTGATCGACATACAGGCCTGCCCGCCCGGAGATCGACTGGATCGCGGTGTTGGCGGGGCAGACGCGTGAGAAATTGAAGACGCCCTTGCCCGCCTGCGAACCGGTGTAGGCTGCCGTCGTCCAGAGTTTACCGGTCGTGTTGACGCAAATGGGCGCGAGGCTGTCGACGTAGCCGCTGACCTTGCCGTTGACGCCGACAAGCACGCCGCCCGGCTGACAACTGACGTCGAACGCGGACGCCGGCTCGAGGCCAGTGATCGTCGCAGTTTTCGATGTGGCGGCTCCGGCGATGGTCGGCCACGCCAGAAGCGCCGCCGCCATGGCGCCGAGCAAGCCGCTCGCCTGTCGGCCGAGGCCCTTGTCCAGCAACGCCGACGACGTTGCTGCTCGTGCGCGCATCATGCCCGCGATTGTGCGCCAACGGCGCCCTGACGATGTCATTGCTTCCTCGAATGTCCAGAGTTGGATCGAGCCCAGGCTCGACCGCGAGGCAGCAATCCGCGGACCGCAACGGATGTTTCATCCTGAAACCAAACGCATTTTTTATCACGCCCCTGTAATGCTGCTTAATGCGCGACACCCAAAATCGCACAGCTGTATCAATCGGATGCCGCCGGCGCGTCGCCGCGCCGCAAACTGTGCTGAAGGCGCGCGGGGCCCCTTGCAACGCCCTTCCAAACCTGCCAAATACCGCTCGGGAGGTTGGCGTTGGACGTTTCACTCGCCAACTGGGTCAGGGCCGGAAGGCAGCAGCCCTAACGAGACTGAGCGGGTCTTCGTCCAGCCTCCTACCGTGCGCCGGCCCTTGCCGGCTTTTCGGCGCACGCACCCCGACCCGTCATTGCGAACGGAACGAAGCAATCCAGAGCCGGCCCAGTCCCCTGGATTGCCTCGTTCCGCTCGCAATGACGGTCGTTTTTGGGGCGACGCCGAGGCGATACATGGACGACGCGCAGCTATCCATCGATCCCGCCGCCGCCTCTGCGCCGGAAAAGCCCGCCGCCTATCGCGTCCTCGCCCGCAAATACCGCCCGTCCAGCTTTGCCGATCTCATAGGCCAGGAGCCGATGGTCCGGACGCTCGAAAACGCGTTCGAGCTCGGCCGCATCCATCAGGCCTATCTGCTGACCGGCGTTCGCGGCGTGGGCAAGACCACGACGGCCCGCATCCTCGCCCGCGCCTTCAATTACGAATTGCCCGACAAGGGCATCGACCGTCCGACCATCCACATGGATGAGCCCGGCGTGCATTGTCAGGCAATCATCGAGTCGCGCCATGTCGACATCATCGAGATGGACGCCGCCTCGCACACCGGCATCGACGATGTGCGCGAGATCATCGACAATGCCCGCTACCGGCCGGTGATGGCCCGCACCAAGGTCTACATCATCGACGAAGTGCACATGCTCTCCAAGGCGGCGTTCAACGGCCTGCTGAAGACGCTGGAAGAGCCGCCGGAACATGTGAAGTTCATCTTCGCGACGACGGAGATCGAAAAGGTTCCGGTCACCGTGCGGTCGCGCTGTCAGCGTTTCGATCTGCGCCGCATCGACCCTGCCCTGCTGGCCGACCATCTGCGCGGCATCTGCGAGAAGGAAGGGGTCGCCATAGAGCCGGAGGCGCTGGCGATGATTGCCCGCGCCGCGGAAGGCTCGGTGCGCGATTCACTGTCCCTGCTCGATCAGGCCATCGCCCATGGCGGCGAGAATATCGCAGCCGCTGATCTGCGCGCCATGCTGGGTGTCGCCGACAAGGCGCTGGTGATCGATCTGTTCGAAGCGATCATGGCGGGCGACGTGGCGAAGGCCATCGCCATGCTGGAGGATCAATACAACGGCGGCGCCGATCCGGCGCAGGTGCTGTTGGAGATGGCGGAGTTCACGCATCTCGCCCTGCGTCTGCGGGTCGCGCCGGAAACCGCCGAAGCCGCCGCGCTGACGCCCGAAGAAAAACGCCGCGGCCAGGACGCCGCCGCGCGCCTTTCCGTTCCTGCGCTGTCGCGCGCATGGCAGATCCTCATGAAGGCGATCGAAGAGACGCGCGCCTCGCCGCGCCCGCTCGCCTCGGCCGACATGGCGCTGGTGCGCCTCGCTTACGCGGCCGATCTGCCGACGCCAGACGAAGCCTTGCGCAAGCTCGGTTTCGGCGAGGCCGCACCGACTGGCGGCGCGGCCCCTGCCTCGCGTTCGCCTGGCGGCGGCGGCGCCCCACGCGCCAGCCTCGCCGTGGCGGCCAGCGCCGCGCCGGCGCCCCGCGCCATATCCGCCCCGGCTGCGAAGGCTGCGACCCGCGCGCTCGCCGGTTTCGAGCAGCTGGTGGCGCTGGCCGGCGAGAAACGCGACATCCGCATCAAGATCGCACTGGAAACCGAAGTGCGGCTGGTGCGGTTCGAGCCCGGTCGGCTCGAATTCGAGCGCGCGCCCGGCGCCTCTTCCGGCCTCGCGCAGACTTTGCCGCAAAAACTGCTGGACTGGACCGGCGAGCGCTGGATGGTGTCGGTCGTCGCCAGTGGCGGCGCGCCGAGCCTCGCCGAGCAGCGCGCGACGCAGGAGCGCGAGCGCCGCACGGGCCTGGAGGCCGATCCGCTGGTGGCGAGCCTGCTCACGAAATTTCCCGGCGCGCAGATCGTCGCGGTGCGCAGCAAGACGGTCGAAGCCACTCCGGCGCGCGACGCCGAGCCCGACGCCGGCTATGACGACATCGGATATCCGACGCCGGACGACGACGGCTACGAACCCTGGAACGAATGACAGAGGCCGGGATTTCGAGCGGAAAGCCGGAAACCACTTTTCCGCAATCCCGGCGCAACGGAGACCGACGATGGATATCATGGGCATCATGAAGCAGATGCAGACCATGCAGGCCAAGGCCGCGGAAATGCAGGCCGAACTCGACCAGACGCTGGTCGAGGGCGAAGCCGGCGGCGGTCTCGTGAAGGCGACGCTGAACGCCAAGGGCGTGGTTCGGTCGATCTCGATCGACCCCAGCCTGCTGAAAGCCGAGGAAAAGGAAATCCTCGAGGACCTCATCGTCACCGCCTGCGCCCAGGCGCGCGCCAAGGGCGACGAGGCGATGACCGAAAAGATGAAGGCGCTGACGGGGGGATTGCCGCTGCCGCCCGGGATGAAGCTGCCGTTCTGAACGGGGCGCGGGCCGGAGCTTTCCCGGTCGCATTCCGGCGGGGATGCGTCCTATGCTCCCGGTCGTCCGCGTTGCCGAACCGAAGGAGGCGCGACGGTGACCCTCTCCGCCGAAACCGAAGCGCTGGTGTGCGCCAAAGCCGCCGCCAGCGGCAAGACCGTCGACGAAGCAACCCGCGAAGCGCTGGGCGAAACGCCGGCGTCGCCGCCGGTCCGACGCGGTCGGATCGACCGGGATTGTCGGTAACGCCCTTCACGCAGCGCAGATGCTTCTCGCGCTCGACGCCTGCCGGCGCTACGGAAAAGGTCTCGGGCGGCGGCGGCATCTGAATTTCAGCGACTGCGTGTCCTATGCGCTCGCAATACTCCCCAAAGCTCCGCAGCTCTTCAATGTCGATGATTTTCCTGTGACCGATATGCGCCGCGCAGCGCGGTGCGCGCTCTGGATTCAAAAAGCTGAAGCAAAATCTTGTCGAAAAAGTCTGTCCCCTTTTTCGGACTTTTCTCTAGAACAACGATGTCCGGCTGTTTTCCGCCGCCAGCAGCGTGCTCGAGTCGATGCTGATGATGCTGCCCGTGCCGGACGACGACGCGTTGAACAGCGACAGCACCGAGCTGGAGCCGGCCGAGCCCGAGGCGCCCGACCCGCTGGCGGCGTTGTTCGCGTCGTACATGGCGCAGAAGCGGGCGATGAATTGCTGCAGTTTCTTGGGGTCCTGAAAGTCCGACACATTGACCTTGGTGGACAGCAACTGGTTCTGCGTGTCGACCGGTTCAGCAGAGGTCAGCGGTGAAATGCCCAAAGCGGTCTGCACGACTGTCAGCAGATTCTTGTCGGCGAGAATGCCGTAGGTGCTGGTCAGCTTCGCTGCGTTTTGCTGGAAATACAGGGCCAGTTGCACGCCGGGATTCTGCTTGCCCTGATCCGTGTCGAGCATGTTTTGCGTGTAGGCGTTGACGACATTTGTCACGAGGGCCGAGGACGACGTCGTCGCCGCGCCGTTGTCGGCGAAATCGAAGGCCTTCGCGAAGGCGAGTATGTTGGGATTGTTGAGCGTGTTGGCGAGCGCGGAATTGCTGGTGACGCCCTGTTGCAGAACCTGTTTCATCATGCCCGTGGCATAGGTCATGTCGCCGAGGCCGAAGGCCGTCATCGCATAATCGAACAGCCGCGGATTGGCGATGAGATCGGTCGCGGACTGTACCTTGCCGATGTTCTGCTGGAAATATTGCGTCGCCACCTGCACGTCCGGCGACTGCGCCGTGATCGTCTGCCATTTCGTGAGGTTGTCGGCGACAGTCAGATAGGAACTCAGCGTCGTCATTTTTCCCGTCTCCGTCCTGCGCCGTCTTTCATGATAAAGCGCGCCCCGGCTTGCGGCGCGCTGACCACAGACGTCATCTTCGCATCATGTTACGATTCCGTCTCCGACTCGTACGACTCGGGCGCGCCAGTGGTTCAGGCGTCGCGCTCCACGCCGTAGCCGAGGCCGCGCATGGCCGCGCCATGGAGTTCGACCACCCGATCGCTTTGCGAGGCCGTGAGTACATTCCGCCAGCCGCCGGATCGCCCTTCCCGAAAGAATCGCTGCATCTTCGCCGGCTTTTCGACGAAGCCGCGTTCGTCTTCGAAAGCTTTCAGATTTTCGAAACCGCAAGCCGCGACGGCGCGCGCGATCAGCTCGGCGGACGCTTTCAGCTCGAGGAACGCCGCGAGGCGCACCGCCGCAGCATGCGGATCGGCCAGCATGTCCTCGTAGCGCAGCGACAGCAGCGGGCGATCGGACAGGGCGCGCCAGCCGGCGACGTGCTCCGACCAGCTCCCGAGCAGTTGCGGCGCCTGATTGTCGGCGCCGTCGGGCGCGCCGAAAAGGACCGAATCACGCCGGCTCATGAAGTCGATCGCCGCATCGACCGGGATCGCCAGATGCGCGGCCAGCGAAACCACGACATCGCGCGGATCCCGGACAATATGGACGCAGCCCACGGTCGCCTCCAGCGGGAACAACGCCGCGAGCCAGCGATCGTGAACCTTGAGGCAACGGCGGCCGAGCCCGTCGGCGGCGAGATGCCGATAAGCGGCGCCGCGGGCCTCGATCAGCTGCGCGGCGGACATGCGCCCGGTCTCCTCGCCGACGACGCTTTCGATCAGGGCGCGGTCCGCGCCGTTTCGGCAGAAGCGGCCGAGCTGCGCCAGATCAGGCGGCGCGCCGTCCGAAAGCAGGCTGGCCAACAGGCAGCGAATCCAGGTGTTGCCGGACTTGGGGTAGGACGCGATCCAGAAAATGCCGCCGCGGATCATCTGTCAGGCCGCTCCTTGTTCGAAACGCCAGTGTCTTGCAGACGCTCTCGGGGCGTTCAGCCTGCGAACAGCTCGATTTGTAATGCTGATGTAACACTTCGGCGCACCGAAGACGATCCTCCTCAACCAAGGACTGAGCGATGTCTCTCCCACGCAAGGCGACGGCGAAACGGGCCACGCAAACGGGCGGAGCGATTTCGCTGCGCGCGTCGCGTCATTTCGAATTCGGCGTGCAATGCCATCGCGCCGGCCGCATTGTGGAAGCCGGAAAGGCCTATCGCCTGGCGATCGCCGCCGATCCGCACAATGCCACGGCCTTCAACAATCTCGGCATGATCTCGCCCGTCGCCGACAAGACGGCGCTGTTCCGGCGTGCGCTCGCCTTGCAGCCGGGCTTTGCCGACGCCCATGTCAATCTTGCAGGTCTTCTCGCCGAACAGGGCGACGCCGAAGGAGCCGTGACGCATTATCTCGCGGCGCTGGACCAGCGTCCCGAGTGGCCGGAGGTTCTCTATGCGCTGGGCGGCGTCTATCAGACTCTGGGCCTGCTGGTGGAAGCCGCGAACTGCTTCCAGAATTGCATCGCGCTGAAGCCGGATTATGCGCCCGCAGTGTGCAGCCTTGCCTGCGTCTTCGCTCTCGCCGGCATGAAGTTCGGCTCGGAAGAGGCCGACGTTTTCGCGTTGCAGTGGTTTCGCCGCGCGGCGGAGCTGGCGCCCGATCTCGAATTCGTCAATTTCCAGCTCGCAAAGTTGCTCGAGGACCGCGGACGCTTCGTCGAGGCGCAGCCATACCGGCAGCGGGTCTCGAAACCGCTGCCGGTCGACGTGACGCCCGCGAAGGATCACAAGCGCACGGTGCTCGTCGCCTGCACGCCGGCGCGCGCGAACACGCCGTTCCGCACTCTGCTGCCGGAGAAGACCAACAGCCTCGTCATCTGGCACATCGACTATGCGACCGACGCGCAACAGCGCGCCCTGCCGCCGCACGATCTGGTCTTCTACGCCGTGGCCAATCCCGATCGGGATCGCGAGTGCCTCGAACGCGCGCTGCGATTCGCGCAGGAGAGCGACAAGCCCGTGCTCAATCCGCCCGAGAGCATCCAGCGCACGCGCCGCGATGCGTTGCCGCAGCTTCTGGCCGGCATCCCCAATGTCGAAGTCGCGCCGGTGCTGCGACTGTCGCGCGAGGAGATCGCCGGCGGCGACCTGTCCGCGCGCCTCGAGGCCGCGGGACTCGCCTTCCCGCTCATCGTGCGGCCCTTCGGGCATCAGGGCGGAATCGGCATGATACTGGTCGAGACTGCGGCGGACCTCGCCGGGCAGTCGCTCGACGACGCTGAATATTACTATTTCATCGGCTATCACGACTACCGCAGCAGCGACGGCCTTTTCCGCAAATACCGCACGATCTACGTCGACCGGAAGCCGTTCCCCTACCATCTGGCGATCTCGCCGAACTGGCTGGTGCATTACTTCTCGGCCTCGATGCTCGATCAGCCGTCGAAGCAGGCGGAAGAGCGCCGGTTTCTGGAAGCGCCGGACGCTTCGATCGGCCCGCGCGCGCAGGCCGCCATCGCCGCGATCGGCGAGCGGCTCGACATGGACTATGCCGGCGTCGACTACACGATCCTCCCGGACGGACGTGTCTTCGTCTTCGAGGCCAACGCGACCATGTCGGCTTACATCCCGGCAGAGCCGGAGCTCGCTTACAAGGCCCGGCCTGTCGAGGCGATTTTCGACGCTTTCGAAGACATGCTGGAGCGCAAGGCTCCGCATCCGCGGGTTCCGCCGGCGCCGCCCGCCGGATAGGCGCCCGCGACTGTCCGTTTCGCTCGCTTCCCGGCCCCATCCGCGCTAACACCACGCCATGCCCCAGCGCGTCGCCGGCCCCGAAATCGAACGTCTCGTGCAACTGCTGGCCCGGCTTCCGGGCCTCGGCCCGCGCTCGGCGCGGCGGGCGGTGCTGCACCTCATCCGCAAGCGCGAGGAGCTGCTGGCGCCGCTCTCCGACGCCATGGCCGTGGCGCGCGAGCGCATCGTCACCTGCTCCGCCTGCGGCTCCATCGACACCAGCGACCCCTGCGCCATCTGCGCCGATCCGCGCCGCGATCCGTCGATACTGGTCGTCGTCGAGACCGTCGCCGATCTGTGGGCGCTGGAGCGGGCCGGGCTGCTGCGGGCGCGCTATCATGTGCTCGGCGGCGTGCTGTCGCCGCTCGACGGCGTCGGCCCCCGCGATCTCAACCTCGAGAGCCTTGTCGCCCGCGTCGCGGAGAATGGCGTGGGCGAAGTGATTCTCGCCGTCAACGCCACGGTCGACGGGCAGACCACCGCCCATTACATTGCCGACCTGCTGTCGCCGATCGGCGTGAAGACCACGCGCCTCGCCCATGGCGTGCCGCTCGGCGGCGAACTCGATTATCTCGACGAGGGCACGCTGGCGACGGCGCTCGAGCGCCGTACGAGCTTCTGAGAAGAGACGCCCCGGTAACCATGCGCCGAGGCAGTGCGCGCACGCTCCGTACGTAAGGCGACTTTTTAGATGTTTTTGTCGAAAATTGTCGCGTCGAAATGAACTCGACAGGTCGAGCGTTCTGTCCGTTTCTCTCGGGGGACTAGGCAACCATGAGGGTTGTCACGGAATGCGCGAACCGGGGACTTCCCCATGCACACCCAACTGGCCTTCGTCGCAGAACCGGAAACACTGGCGCGCCTCGCGTCGGCCGGCGATCCCTTCGGCGTCCGGACCGCGGACGGCGGCCCGATCGACGCCTGTCTGTCCAGTCTCCAGGAAAATCTGGAGTTTTACGGCCGGATGCTGATGGCTGCGTTCCAGAGCTGACAAGGCGCGAGTTCCGGAGACGCTCGTGCGTCGCGCGGCGAGCGGCTCGACAACGAAACGTGCGCAGCGATGCGGACGTTTCGGCACATCAATTGCGATAGCGCTGCATCCACGTCGCGATTGTCGCTTCTGCGACCATCGTCATTCCCAGGGAGCAGTGACTGACATGAGATTGGCTGAAGCCTTTGCGACAAAGACCGTCGAAGAGATCGAGGCCGCCCTCGCCGGCGGCAAACTCGTCCTGTATTCGACTGGCCGCCCGCCCCTCGCCGACCATGCCGTGACACGCAGCTCCGTGCTGGCGGAACTGACGTTCTCCTCCCCGGCCTTCGCCGACGGCGCTCCGGCATTCGTCGAAAATCCCGTCGTCGCCAAGCATGTCGGCACGCCCGGCTGGGCGCGGGCGTCCACCGCCGACGGCGCGACCGTCGCCGATTTCTCGGTGGGGCCGGGCTATGGCGAGATCAAGCTCAACGACGCCGCGGCGACGCCGAACTTCCCGCTGGGCGTCGCGTCGATCGCCATCACCCTGCCGGCGGAAAATGTCGAATGGGCGAAGTCGGAATTCGGACATGTCTATGTGACGAACAGCGACAATCCGTATCGGAAGCTGTCCGTGCGCGGGTGATGATTTAATCTAGGCGCTTTACCTACGATATGAGCGGTAAAACCGCCGCAACTGTCGGCAGATGAGACGTGGCCGATAAGGCCTGTTAGAAATGACGGTTGGCCGCCCCTTCCGGGCGGCCACTCCACTCAAACACGTGATTCGACTTTTAGAAATTGTGACGATAGGCTGAGCACCCTGCGAGGCTCGTTATGGAATCGTTGCTAGGCTTCATCGTTTTTGTTTTTGCAGTCTATTACCTTTCCCCGCCGGTCGCCCGGTTTCTGGGCGCGTTACCCCGGCACTTCAACGCTGCTTTATGGGAGGCCACGCCCCCACAAACGGCCGCGCGGCTGTGCATTCTCGACGAGTTGCTGAGATTTGGAGTGACCGAGTCGAAGCTTCCTCGTCACTTGATCGATGGGCTGGTTTCGGGCGCGCTGACCACGACAAAAGACATCTGTACCGGCAAAATTGAGAGCGCACCACTGCATCAGATTTCGCAGGATTACGCTCGCGCCGCAGTCCGAGCTATTTCCGGACTCCCGCTTTCGGAATATGAGCGATCACTATGGGAACTGGCTTTGGGCTTCCAGACGATGGCCGAGGAGTTTCGGGACTGGAAGGATCTTGGTCGTCATGTTTAAACGTGTCTATTAAGTCCTTTTGCACTGCCCGTCCCTGACAGCCTCAACGATCTGGAAAGTCGAATCGCCCAACGTTCAATTCGCCGCCTGCCATCGGGCGGAGAAATGGACGTCCTCGTGTTTTCTAGGCTTTTCGCCGTCGCACTGACACTTGCCACCTCGGCGCCAGCCGCCGCGCGGATGCCGCGGTCGAATTCGGTGCGCCATGCCTTCGTGCAGATGCACCCCTGCCCCGCGCTAGGGTGGGCGGGCGGTTCGTGCCGCGGTTTCGTCGTGGATCACAAGGAGCCGCTCTGCGCAGGCGGCTCAGACGCGGCCGACAACATGCAATGGCAGCCGATTTCCGAGGCGAAGGAAAAGGACCGTCTCGAACGGGCGGTGTGCAGTGCGATGCGTCAGGTCCGATAAGAGGACCGTCACGCCTTTTCGCTGGCCTTTACGCCGATCGCCCGCGCCATTTCCACGAATTCGCTGGGCATCATGATGATGGTCATGGTGTTCTGCTCGGCGCCGACTTCGGTGATCATCTGCATGCGCCGCAGTTCGAGACCGGCGGGGCTGGCCATGATCGTTTCCGCCGCCTGTTTCAGCAGGCTCGCGGCCTCGAGTTCCGCCTCGGCCTTGATCTGGCGAGCCCGTTTTTCGCGCAGCGCCTCGGCCTCCTGCGCCATGGCTCGCTGCATCGTCTCGGGAATTTCGACGTTCTTCATCTGCACACGCTCGACCTTGACGCCCCAGGGCTCTGTCACCTTGTCGATCATGTCCTGCAGCGCCGCGGTGATGCGGTCCTGCGCTTTCAGCACATCGTCGAGCGAATGCTGGCCGATGACGCTGCGCAGCGCCGTGACCGCGACCTCGGTCACGGCGTCGCCGACGCTCTCGACCTCGATGATGGAGCGCGCCGGATCGACCGTCCGCCGCCAGATGACGGCGTTGATCTTGATCGGCACATTGTCGCTGGTGATCGTCTCCTGCTGGCCGACCGCCGTCGTGCTCACGCGCAGATCGACGACCGTGCGCCACTCCAGCAGAGGAATGAGCAGATACAGCCCCGGCCCGGACGTGCGGGCGTAGCGCCCCAGAAAGAACACCACCGCCCGCTCGTATTGATTGGCGATGCGCACGCTCGAGAGGACGAGGAACAGCAGCAGCAGCGACGCCGCGGCGACGCCCGGATAGGCGTCGATGAAAAACACCAGGCTGCGCATGAGAAACTCCTTGCCTTCGTCGCGACGGACAGCAGCGCTGCCGACATATTCACCCGCCGGCAGCGTTCAAGGCCCTGCCGGTGGCTTGCACGAAACGATGCCGTGACCGCGCCGGCAATGCGCCTGCGCACAATGCTGGCGACGACATCACGCTACGCCACAGCGAGGAACGCGGCGAACACGGTGATCGCCGGCGGCGCCGTGGTCGACAGCGCCGCGTCGCCGCGATCGCCGAGCGGTCCGGCAAGATGCGCGAGCCTTTGAGCAATCCTCGCCCACGGCGCAGCCTCCAGCGGCAGCCCCGCCCCGAGCGTGAACAGATCGAATTTCTCGACGACGAAACCGAGCGCGATCACCGCGAAGGCGGTGCGCGCCCGGACAAGGAAGGTGCGTTCATTGGCGACGTGGTCGGCGAATTTCTCGATCATGTTCGAGCCTCCGTCGCGGTGCGTTGCAACGATCTTCGAGCATTGACGATTTGTCGACAATTTTCGGGCAAATGTAGACGAACCGTTGCAACGATCGACCCGCCGGGCGCCCGCCCGCGCGGCGTAATGGTTATTTTACCAAGATATTTCATCGTCCGTTTTCGAAGCCTCGACGCCGGCTTCGATCATTTCAGGACGGGGCGTCGGAGTTGCGGCAGTGAGCATCAGTTCTCGTATCGCGCTTTGCACGGCGGCGGCGGCCGCAGTGTTCGCAACGGTGGTCTGCGGCGCGCCGGCTTTCGCGGCGACCGTCTCTCCGGCCCCCACTTTCAACATTCAGGTGACGATCGCCAGCACTTGCGCCATCAGCACGGCGCCGTCGACCATCGACTTCGGCACACCGTCGAAGCCGCTGAACGACACGAGCTATGTCTCTTCGCCGATCTCCGGCTCCACCTCCTTCGCGCTCACCTGCACATCGGGAGTAACGCCCTCGTCGCTTGCGCTGAGCTGGGGCGCCAACGCCTCCGCCTCGCCGCGCAAGATGGCCAACGGAGCAAACAGAATCTCCTACGATCTGTATTCCGATTCCGGCTACACCACGGTCTGGACGCCGTCTTCGGGCGGCCCGTCGATTTCGACCGGCTCCGGCACGCCGCAGACCTACACGATCTACGCCAAGATCACCGACACGGTGACGCCGCCGGCAGGAACCTACACCGACACTGTAACGCTGACCGTCACCTATTGAGACGCTGCGCAGTGATGTCGATACTGTCCAGCTCCGGGACAGAAACGTAAATACATCGTTAACTCCAACTCGGTACGTCTCTTTACGTACGGATTCGTCCTGCATATGCGTTTGTCGCAAATTCAACTACATCAGCGACGCGCAATGTTTCGACGAGCCTTCGGCCACGAGGGACACGAGTGCACAATCGCACGACAAGAACGTCGCGCTCCATCGTCGCCAGCGCCTTCGCAGCGGCGACGATCGCCAGTCTGTCGCCCGGCGCTGGCCATGCGACGACGATTTCGCCGGCGCCGACCTTCAACGTTCAGATCACAATCGCCTCGGCCTGCTCGATCACCACAAGCCCGACGACGATCAATTTCGGAACGCCGTCGAAGCCGCTGAACGATTCGAGCTACACGTCGAGCCCGATCACCGGCTCGACCACCTTCCAGATCACCTGCACATCTGGAACGACGCCCACGTCCATGGCGCTGGACTGGGGCCAGAACGCCACCGGTTCACCCCGGAAAATGAAGCTGTCGACCAATTTCATCGCCTACAATCTCTACTCGGATTCCGGCTACGCGACGGTGTGGACGCCAACGACGGGCGGCCCGACGATCCTCGCCGGCGCCGGCAGCGCCCAGACCTACACGATCTACGCGAAGGTCACGGAGACGGTGACGCCGCCGGCGGGCACCTACACCGACACCGTCACCCTGACGGTCACCTACTGAATGTTTTTCGTGCCAGCCACACACAAGTCATCTATAAGATAATATTACAAGAATCAGCTCGATCGACCACGTTCCATTTTCTCGCAACCCGACGAACCTCCATGCGCGCATCCATCTGTGTTCTCCTTCTCGCCGCAGCGCCGCTCATCGCGGACGCTGCGCACGCCGCTTCGCTGCAGGCCTCGCCCGTCAGTCTCGAGGTTCACGCGCCTGCGGCCGCGACGACACTCAATCTGATCAATACCGGCGCGACCCCGATCAACGCCCAGATCCGCGTTTTTCGGTGGACCCAGCAGAACGGTGAAGAGCGTCTCGACCCTGCCGAAAGCGTCGTCGCGAGCCCGCCGGCCGCCGCCCTTCAGCCGCGCACCCAATACACGATCCGGATCGTGCGGATCGATCGCACGCCATTTTCCGGCGAGGACACCTATCGCGTCATCGTCGACGAGATTCCGGATCCCAACCGCAGTGGGGTCAACATCGCGATCCGCTATTCGATTCCGTTGTTCTTTGTAGCGCCCGACGCGGCCGCCGCGCAGCTTTCCTGGACCGCGGCGCGCGAAGGCAATCGCCTGGCGCTGACAGCAACCAATCAGGGCGACCGGCACGTCCGCCTGTCGGCCCTCAAGGGCCGCGACCGCGGAGCGAGCGTGAGTTTCGGCGACGGGCTCGCCGGCTATGTGCTCGGCCGCTCGATCATGCGCTTTCCCTCGAAAACGCCCGTAAAAGGCTTCGCTTCCGGCTCCGTGACGGTGCAGGGCGACAGCGAAGCGGGGCGGATCAATGCCGTCGTTCCGATCGCCCGGTAATTTCGCGATCGGATTTCTTCCGATCCTCGGGATCGGCCTAACTACACTGATTGTCGACGCCACCGCGACGCCTGCGCAAGCGCAGGTCTATCCGACGGCCGATCTGCAAAGCCAGGGCAAGCGCCTGCAACTCGAAGCCGCGCTGAACGGCCGCCCGACCGGCCTGATCGGCGCTTTCATCCAGTTCCCCGACGGCCGCATGGGCGCCAGGCGATCGGAACTCGCCGACCTGGGAATTCGCGCGCCGGGCTCCGGAGACGCCGGCGCCGTGGTCGTGCTCGAAGACATTCCCGGACTTCGCTACGTCTACGACGAGCCGGCGCAGGCGATCCGCCTCGAAGCCGCACAGGAACTTCTCGCCGACCGCGTCTACAGCGCCCGCGATCCGCCACCCGACGAAAAGCCCGAGCTGCGGCAAGGGTTCGGCGCCGTCGTCAATTACGACGCCTATGCCTCCGGCTCGGCGAGAACCGCCCATCTACGCCCGACCTATCACGGCGCGTCCGTCAGTCTCGACGGACGCGTGTTTTCGCCGTACGGCGTCGTCTCGCAGAGCGGTATCGCCAGTTCGGCGGCGCATGTTTCGCGCGTCGTGCGTCTCGACACGAAATACAGCTATTCCGACCCGGAGACCCTGAAGACGTACACGGTCGGCGACACGATCTCGTCCGGTCTGCCGTGGACGCGGCCCATCCGCCTCGGCGGCGTGCAGGCGCAGCGCAATTTCGGCCTGCGGCCCGATCTCGTCACCCTGCCGCTCGCCGCGGCCTCCGGCAATGCGGCAGTGCCGTCGACACTCGATGTCTATGTCAACAATGTGAAGACCTACACGCAGGAGATCGCGCCCGGTCCCTACAGGATCACCGATCTTCCGGTTGCCGGCGACGGTTCGGCGCGGCTCGTGCTGCGCGACGCCGGCGGGCGCCTCATCGAACAGAATCTGCAATTCTACAGTTCGAACCGCATGCTGCGTCCCGGTTTTTCCGATTATTCGGCCGAGGTTGGCCTGCCGCGCCGCAACTACGGCTCGGTTTCCGAGGATTACGGACGCCGTCCCGTCGCCTCGGCGACATTCCGGCACGGGCTGTACGACTGGCTGACTGTCGAAGGCCATGGCGAAGGCTCGACGCAACTCGCCAATGGCGGCATCGGCGCCGCCGCCCGCGCCTTCGGCCGCGCCGTGGTCAGCGGCGCCGTCGCCGGCAGCCGCTCGCCGAACGGATCGGGCGTGCAGCTGAACGCTGCTGTCGAAACGCGCATTGCCGGCCTCAGCCTCGGCATGTCGGTGCAGCGCGCATTCGGCGCCTATGACGATCTCGTTTCGACGACCGCCGACTCGCGGCGTCGGCCAGGCCAGCTCCTCGACCAACTCGCGGCCACCCGCCCGCCGCGGGAAGTGGACCGCCTGTCGATCGGCGCGCCATTGCCGTTCGATCAGTCCTCGATCAGCGTTTCACTGTCGCGGATGATTTATGCGGACAAGTCGCGAGCGATGGTCGCCAGCGCGAGCTGGTCGCGCACCCTGCCCTTCGACATCAGCATGTTCGTCACCGCCTTCGGAAGCATCGGCTCACCGAGCCGCATCGCCACGCAATATGCCGGCCGATCGCTGTCGAATTCGCATGTTTATGGCGCGTCGGTGGGGCTTTCCATGCCGCTCGGCGGCTACGGCTCCGTCTCGTCCGGCGCCAACTGGAATGGTGGGCGGACGATCTACACTGTGGACGCCTCCAAACCGCTGGATTCGACCGAGGGCAGCTATGGCTGGCGCGTGCGCGACGCCGAAGGCGCGGTGGGCGGCCGGCAAAGCTCCGCCTCCGCCTCCTGGCGCTCGCCCTATGCCCGCCTCGAGGCGGGCGCCAGCGCACAAGGGGCTCTGGGCGGCGGAAGCCTCCAGGCCAGTGGCGCCATCGCCTCGCTGGGAAATGGCGTGTTCTTCGCGAACCGCATCGACGACGCGTTTGCCGTGGTCGACGCTGGCGCGCCCAACGTGGATGTCTATCACGAGAATCGCCTCGTCGGCCGCACCGGCGGATCGGGGCGCCTGCTGGTCCCGAATCTTAGATCCTACCAGCGCAACAAGCTGCGGATCGATTCCACCAATCTTCCGCTCAACGCCGTTCCCTCGGCGACCGAAAACGAAGTGGCGCCGGCCGCGCGCAGCGGCGTGCGCGTCGATTTCAATTCGAAGGCCAATGTCGCCGGAGCCGTCGTGGTCTTCACCGGCCCGGACGGCAAGCTTCTGCGGCCCGGAACCCAGGGCGTATTGGACGGAACACAGGAAAGCTTCGTCGTCGGCTATGACGGGCGCGCCTATGTGCAAGGCTTGCAGGCGCAGAACACGGTGACGATGCGCATCGACATGAGCGCCTGCCGCGCGCATTTCGACTACCGCCCGCTCGCCGATCGTCAGGTCGTCATCGGCCCTGTCGCCTGCGTTCAGTAATAGATCGTGATCGCGACGGAATCGCTGTAGGTCCCGGCCGGCCTGGACGTCTGTGCGGGAACGCGGCCATAGACGGAAATATTCTGCGAGGCGCCTGTCGAGGTGAAATCCACTGTGTCGACGGTGTCCGTCTCACCCCAGTTGGTCGAGCGCGCGCTCTCGCGAAACAGCTTGTAGTCGATGGTGTTGCTTCCCGACTTCATCTTGCGATCGGTGACAGCTGTTCCCCAAAGTCCCTGCCCGAGACCGAGGCGATAGGTTCCGGTGGAACATGTCAGATTGATCGTGCCGACGGCGTCGATGTTGGTGTTGATCAATCCGTTCCCGCCGAAATCGAGCGCTGCGGTCGACACGGTGCAGGAGCGCGGGACATTGACCGTCCAGGTCATGCCGGCTGCAGAAATGTTTCCGCCGCCGATCAGAAACCAGCACCCGAACAGAATATTGCAGTGGATGAACGATCCGCCCGGCGATGTCGTGTCGGTCCAGGCGTAGGTTCCCGGCGGGACCGCGGTCGAATAGGTGATCCGGCCATAGACCGGGATCGTCGCTGTCAGTGAGCTTCCGGAATAGCCGACGGTCGTCGCGTAGGAACTGCCCGGCGTGTATGCAGCGACATTGGTCGCACTGCCCCAGATGCCTGTCAGTCCTACGTCTTGATAGAGCTCGTGGGTGAGCGCGCTCGAACCGGAAATGAACCGGCGCTGGGTGGAAGTCCCGACGCTTCCGGGACCGATGCCGATCGTGAAGCTTTCGCCGGTGAGCGACTCGAGAAAACCCAACGTGCAGTTGATGGTCATGCTGCCGGTCGCCGTCGCCGAGGTCTGCGACATGTCGAGCGTGCCATAGGCGCCCGAACCCGACGAATTGCAGGATACCGCCCGCGCGGGACGAACGACGCCGCCAATGGCCAATGCGGCCATCAGGGCCAAAAGCGCGCAACGGAGCAGCAGTGGCATGGTTTTCGTCCTGCATGAGACGAAAACTGCCGAGGTTACACGAGCTTATCGTCGGCAGCGGCGCCCCGGCCGCGATGTAATGCGGTCGGGGCGCCGGATGCAAGACGAATTTTACCGTCCGGGACGGGACTTACCGTGCATATTGCGCCCGGCGGCGGCTCCGGACTTCGGGGCCTGGCCGCGGCCGGCGCCCCCTCTGCCCGCGCCGCCCTTCGACGCCGCGCCGGCGCTGCGAGGCCCGCCGGAATTGGACCGCGGCGGAGCGCCTGCCGGCCTGCGACCGGGAACCGGCCGCTCCACATGGGCGTCAGCATAGAGTCGGCGGTCGGTGAAGGGCAGGCTCTGGCGCGTGAGCTTCTCGATCGCCTTCAGCAGATCGCGCTCGCCGTTGTCGCACAGCGAAATCGCCCGGCCAGCCGCGCCGGCGCGCGCCGTGCGGCCGATGCGGTGAACATAGGCCTCCGGCGTTTCGGGGAGTTCGAAGTTCACGACATGGCTGACGCCGTCGACATCGATGCCGCGCGCGGCAATGTCGGTGGCGACCAGCACACGTGTCTTGCCCCGGCGGAAGCCGTCGAGCGCGCGTTCGCGTTGGTTCTGGCTCTTGTCACCGTGGATGGCGGCGGCTTCGACGCCGGCCTTCTCCAGATGCTGCGCGACACGGTCGGCGCCGCGCTTGGTGCGGGTGAAGACGATCGAGCGCGCGAGATTCGGGTCGGCGAACAGTTCGACCAGTATGTCGCGCTTGGCGCCGCCGTCGACGAGATAGACATGCTGCTCGATGCGCTCGGCGGTGGTCGCCACCGGGGTCACTTCCACCCGCGCCGGATTGTCGAGCATGCCTTGTGCGAGGCCGGAGATCTCCTTGGGCATGGTCGCCGAGAAGAACAGGTTCTGACGCTTCTTCGGCAGCCGCGAGACGATCTGCTTGATCGGCTGCAGGAAGCCGAGATCGAGCATGTGGTCGGCCTCGTCGAGCACCACCACTTCGGTCATGTCGAGCCGCAGCTTGCCGCTGGCCAGATGATCGAGAAGACGGCCCGGCGTCGCCACGAGAACTTCGAGGCCGCGCGACAGCATCTCGACCTGCGGACGATGCGATACGCCGCCGAAGATGACGCCGACCGAGGGACGCATGAACTGGCCATAGGCGCGAAAACTGTCGGCGATCTGCGCCGCGAGTTCGCGGGTCGGGGCAAGCACCAGCGCCCGCGCCGAATGCGGCGCCGGCCGGCGCCGGTCGGCGATGAAGCGGTTGAGAATCGGCAGCGCGAAGGCGGCGGTCTTGCCGGTGCCGGTCTGGGCGATGCCCAGCAGATCGCGGCCTTCCATCAGCGCCGGAATGGCCTGCGCCTGGATCGGCGTGGGGGTCTCGTAACCTTCCTGCACGAGAGCGCGCAGCAATATCTCGGCGAGGCCGAGATCGGAGAATTTGGTCAAGTATCGAACTTTCGGTGTGTCGGCGCACGCAGGACGCGCGCGACCGCTGCGGGGCGATGCCCCCGGGGTAGACAGGCCCGCGGAATGCTGTCCGGCTTTTTTGGAAATCTGGAGGGCTCGACGATCCGCCGACGGTTGTAAACCGCCGGCTCCGCGGCCGGAGCCCTACTTGCTGCGACGCAGCAGAGACTGTCCTACAGCATTGGCGTTGCGGCGTCAAACACGACAGACGTCGCCAAAACGCAGCCGCGCTTTGTCAACATCGATGACTTTTCAGAAAAAGCTCTTGTTTGCAATCATCCAGGAGGCTCGGGAACCGAAAATTAGCTGGTGCGCCCTACTGTCCGGCCTGTCTTGGTTTTGCGCGGCCGGTGCATCTGGAATGGACGATCTACTCAATTCCGTCGGAGACCTGACCGACGCCCGCGACAAGGCGGCTCTCGAGCTGACCCTTGCGTCGGTGATGTTCGAGCTCGTCGGAGCGATGAAACTCAATCTGTGGCGCATCCAGCGGCACGACGAAGGTCTCAAGCTGCGTCGACGTGTGCGCCTCGACAATTCGAAGGACTTCGCCCGCGATGTCGAGACCCGGCAAACCGGCACCTATGGGCGCATTGCCCGCAGCAACGCCCCGGCGCTCGGCGCGCCGCTGGAGCTGAACGAACATGTCGACGACATGCCGGCGCTGGAGTCCATGCCCGAGTTGTACTCCTGCTACGTCTCCAAGACATATCTGCGCTGGCCGGCTGACGAATACGGCCTGTGCCGCCACGTCTTTCCCGTTCTCGATGGCCGCGAGGTCATCTGCGTGCTGGAAATCCAGCGCCAGGCCCCGATGACCGAGCCCGAGGAACGCCTCGTCTTCGGACTGCTGCGCATCTATCGCAACCATCTCGGCATGCTCGACCACGGCGACTGCGACGCCCTGACCGGCCTGCTCAACCGTCGCACCTTCGACGAAACCTTCAAGCGGGTCGCCTCCCGCGCATTGTCGCACGAGGCCGTCGCCGTCGCCGCCGATCCCGAAAACCTCAAGCTTTCGCATGTGGCCGTGGTCGACATCGATCATTTCAAGCGCGTCAACGACCAGTTCGGCCACCCCTACGGCGACGAGGTCATCGTGCTGCTCGCGCGGCTGATGTCGCAGCTGTTCGACGAGACGCATTACCTGTTCCGCTTCGGCGGCGAGGAATTCGTGCTGATTCTGCTCGGCATGACCCGCCGCGAAGCCCGGGACATGCTCGAGCGGCTGCGCACGACCGTCGAGAGCTTCCTGTTCCCGCAGGTGGGCAAGGTCACCGTCAGCATCGGCGCCTCGGAGATCATTTCCGGCGACACCGGCTCGCCGGCGTTCGGGCGGGCCGATCAGGCGCTGTATTTCTCGAAGCGCAACGGCCGCAACCAGGTCGCGACCTGGGAAGAGCTGGTGAGACGCGGCGAAATCCTCATGTCGGCGAGGATCGATCACGAAATCGAGATGTTCTGAGGCCAGCCCCCGGACCGCCGCCAGACCCACTTCCACTTTTTTCGCGATTGCGTCCGGCTTGCTCGCCCATGTAAGAACATGGGAAAAGCGCGCGCGAGCGCTCGCCTGCGCCCCGCGCCGGCCGCAGCCGCGAAAGCGCGCTGCCCGGAACGCGCCACGCGAAAGTTCGAAGGTCCATCGATGGTCGAGTTCGTCCTGCCCCAAAACTCCCGCCCGCAGCCGGGCAAGACCTGGCCGAAGCCCGAGGGCGCGCACAATGTCCGCGAATTCCTGATCTATCGCTGGAATCCGGACGACGGGGCCAATCCGCGGCTCGACACGTTTTTCGTCGATATGGACGACTGCGGCCCGATGGTGCTCGACGCCATTCTCTGGATCAAGAACAAGGTCGATCCGACGCTGACCTTCCGCCGCTCCTGCCGAGAAGGCATTTGCGGCTCCTGCTCGATGAACATCGACGGGACCAACACCCTCGCCTGCACCAAGGGCATGGACGAGATCCCCGGGGTCATCAAGATCTACCCGCTGCCGCACATGGCCGTGGTCAAGGACCTCGTGCCCGATCTCACCGGCTTCTACCAGCAACATGCGGCGATCGAGCCCTGGCTGCACGCCGGCGCCGATCCGGAAAAGGAGCGGCTGCAGTCGCCGCAGGACCGCGCCAAGCTGGATGGGCTCTACGAGTGCATCCTGTGCGCCTGCTGCTCGACTTCCTGCCCGAGCTACTGGTGGAACGCCGACCGCTATCTCGGCCCGGCCGCCCTGCTCCAGGCCCATCGCTGGATCAGCGATTCGCGCGACGAGGCGACCGAAGAGCGCCTCGGCTATGTCGACGACGCCTTCCGTCTCTACCGCTGCCACACCATCATGAACTGCTCGAAGGCCTGCCCCAAGGGCCTCGAGCCGGCCAAGGCCATCGCCGAGCTGAAAAACTTGGCGATAGAGCGGATCACGGCGTGATCTTGCCTCGAGGGCGCTGAAGGCGCATTTTGTGCGCCGTTCGACAACGGCACGAGTGGAGACGCGGCCATGCGTTTTGGCGTGAAATCGGCGGTTCTGGGGTTGGCGGCGGCTCTCGCACTCGGTGGGCTGGCGCGCGCGCAGGAACTTCAACTCGATCAAAAGGCGCTCGACGCCGGCGTCGCCGCCGCGGGTAAAAAGGTCAGGAACACACACGCCCTGGCCCCGGGCGCCCCTGCGCCTGCGGAGCGCAAGCCCGGCAAGCCCCAGGGCGGCAAGACGCCGGACCGGCAGTTCGGCGAACTCGAGGGCTGGTCGCCGGGCAAGGCGCCGCCCAAACCGAAAGACAAGGACGATGCGACTTCGTCCAACCCGCGCGGCGGCGGCCTCGGGGTGTCGCCGTCCGGCAACATGTCGGTCGGCCTGCCCTTCTGATATCACGAACAACGGCCCGGCCTGCGGGCCGGCTGGAGTTTGAACATGGCTTACAAAGTCGCCATCGTCGGGGCCACGGGCAATGTCGGCCGCGAGATGCTGGACATACTCGCCGAGCGCCGCTTTCCCGTGTCGGAAGTGGTTCCGCTCGCCTCCTCCCGTTCCATCGGGCAGGAAGTGTCCTTCGGCGACAAGGTGCTGAAATGCAGACACCTCGACACCTATGACTTTACCGACACCGACATCTGCCTGATGTCGGCGGGCGGCTCCGTCGCCAAGGAATGGGCGCCGCGCATCGGCGAGAAGGGCTGCGTCGTCATCGACAACAGCTCCGCCTGGCGCATGGACCCGGACGTGCCGCTGGTGGTGCCGGAGGTGAACGCCGACGCCGTGCGCGGCTTCGTCTCCAAATACATCATCGCCAATCCGAACTGCTCGACCGCGCAACTCGTCGTGGCGCTGAAGCCGCTGCACGACGCCGCGAAAATCACGCGCGTCGTGGTTTCGACCTATCAGTCGGTGTCGGGCGCCGGCAAGGACGCGATGGACGAGTTGTTCTCGCAGACCCGATCTATCTTCGTTTCCGATCCGGTCGAGAGCAAGAAGTTCCCCAAGCGCATCGCCTTCAACCTCATTCCGCAGATCGACGTCTTCATGGAGGACGGCTTCACCAAGGAAGAGTGGAAGATGGTGGCCGAGACCAAGAAAATCCTCGATCCGAAGATCAAGCTGGTCGCCACCTGCGTGCGCGTGCCGGTGTTCATCGGCCATTCGGAAGCGGTCAACATCGAGTTCGAGAACCCGATCTCCGCCGACGAAGCGCGCAACATCCTGCGCGAGGCGCCCGGCGTGCTGGTCATCGACAAGCATGAGCCGGGCGGCTACATCACCCCGCACGAGGCGGCGGGCGAAGACGCCACCTATATTTCCCGCATTCGCACAGACCCGACGGTCGACAACGGCCTCGTGCTTTGGTGCGTCTCCGACAATCTGCGCAAAGGCGCGGCGCTCAACGCCATCCAGATCGCCGAAGTGCTGATGAACCGCAAGCTGCTGGCGCCAAAGGCGCGCGCGGCGTAAGCCGCGGCAAGCGGCCGGGCGTTGAAGGCTCGATCGGAACACGGACAAGGGCGCCCGCGACAACGCCGCGCGCGTCGAGCCGGGCAATTGCACAGCCTGAACGACACGAGCGTTATTTCGCACAATCTATAGTTGTAACAATGTTACTGTTGTCAATTTGTCGTAAGTCAGATCCCTCCAGCGCCAGCAACGATCTGTCTGGAATCGATATCGAAAAGATCGGACAACTGCGACTGCCTGAAAAGACGCCGTGTTGACAAACGCTCAGCTCAAGGGAATGATAACGCTCGGCCATTGCAAGCTGCAAAGTCGCGGGTCGGCTTGCATGACGTCTCAATGTATCATCATTTTTGGAGGCACTGAAATGAAGGTCATGAATGCGATCGCCACGGCGTTGACTCTTTCCGCGTTCGGATTGTCGCCGACAATTGCCAATGCTGCGCCGGCTTATGGGTTCATCAATCTGACTGTTTATGGGTTTCTTGTTACGCCGGCTTCACCGGCCGGCGCCACGGCGACTTGCACAGGAAGTATAACTTTAGCCCCCGGAAGCATCAACTCGGCCAGCTTTTATATGCCAACGACAAACTTTAAATTCATGATTACGAATATCGCGCCGAACGGTAGTAGTTTTTCATGCAATGTCCTGATCCCTTATTATTACATGAACGTAGCTACTGGATCCGTTTTGTTTGTTACGTATACACTAACATCCAACACGGGCACGAGTGCTTCCGTGACCGATATCGCTCAAATACTGACGACCATTCCCACCAACTATGTCACGACCAATGTCTCCGCGGTCGCCATGCTGTGACGCCGAAGCAATCGCTCGGCAAAAAACAAGAGGATGTCGCGACCATGAAAAGGGCGTACGTCGTCATATCCATCGGCGCCGTCGGCCTGATGGGGTTTTCCGTCGCTGCCAAAGCGCAGTCGGTCGGGAATTACTTCCTCGTGATAACGGGCGACATTCGCACGCCGTTGTCAAAAGACGAGGCGGTCACATGTGCCGTTTCCGCCTATCTGCTTCCGGGCGCCGCGCCATCTGCGATCGGCTCCGGTCCGAACAGCGCACAGCAGCGCGCGACGGTTTCGGACGACGGCAAGCGCTACGCATGCCAGATTGTCGTTCCCTATGTGCATCCGGTGCCCCCGGGCGGGCGGCAACTCGTCGTCAGCTACAGTGTCACGCGGGCGCTCCCGAACGCAGGCGCGGCGCTCTCCTCGGCAGCCCCCAAACAGACCGTCAAGGAATTGCGCGTGCCGGCGGTCCCCGCAGGGCCGCAGTTGCTGCCGCCTGTCGTCGAGGATTTGTAGGGCGTCGCAGCCCGGCGTCGACACGACGCGCGGCGCCGGGCCGCGATCTCTGAACGCGCCTCCCGAGACGCGGACCTTGCGTCTGACGTCGCATTGCAACGCCGGCGCCTGTGCCGGAGTTTTCGCGCCTGTTCGGGTTCCGGTCAGCCGGCGGCCACAGGACCGGTCTTCTCCAGGGGCGCCCGCACAGAACACCGCGAATTTCCGGCGGCGCACAACGATCCCCGCTCCATCGCAAATCCGCCCTACCCAGCGACGACGGCGTCCATTAAATTGACGCCGTCAGGCTGCGTTTGCCGCCTCTGGAGTTCGACGCGATGAAGTGGGAAGATCTGCAAACCTCCGAGAATATCGAGGATCGGCGCGGGAACGATCAATATGCTGACGCCGGCGGCGGGCCGCGCCTCGGAGGCTCCGGGCATCTCGGTCTCGGCACGGTGATCGTTCTCGGCCTCATCGGCTACATGACCGGCATCAATCCCGCCGTGCTGATCGGCGGTGCGGAGATGATCAACGGCATGCGCAACGGCGGCGGCGGACAGGTCGCCCAGCCGCGGCAGGAGGCGCCGCGCGGACACACGGGCCAGCCCGGCGACCAGATGGGCAAATTCGTCGCCAAGATCCTCGGCTCCAACGAGGAGGTGTGGTCGCAGGTCCTGCCGGCGCAAAAGAACATCCGCTTCACGCCGCCCAAGCTCGTCATGTTCGACGGCGAGACCCAGTCCGGCTGCGGCGCCGCCGAATCGGCGATGGGGCCGTTCTACTGCCCGCTCGACCAGAAGATCTATCTCGACACCTCCTTCTTCCGCGACATGAAGGACAAATTCGGCGGCGGCGGCGACTTCGCCTATGCTTATGTGATCTCTCACGAAATGGGCCATCACATCGAGAACCAGCTCGGCGTTCTGCCGAAGGTCCAGCGCGCGCAGGCGCATGCCGGTAGCCGCGCCCAGGCCAATGCCTTGTCCGTGCGCGTGGAGCTGATGGCGGATTGCCTCGCTGGCGTGTGGGCCCACAACGGCAACCAGCAGCGCCAGTTCCTCGAGGAGGGCGATCTGGAGAAGGCTGTCGCCACGGCGCAGGCCATCGGCGACGACCGTCTGCAGAAGGCGTCACGCGGCTTCGCCGTGCCCGACAGCTTCACCCACGGCTCCGCCGCCCAGCGCGTGCAGTGGCTGCTGAAAGGCCTCCAGACCGGCCAGATCGACGCCTGCGACACGTTTTCGCAGCGCTGACCCAAGCAGCCGCGCGCACAGATGGACCGCGAGCCTCCGGCGCTCGTACAGGGAGACCGCGGGCCGAAGGCCCGCGGTCCATTGCTCAGCCTGCGAAGCTGTTTTTGCGCTGGCGCATCGCGGCAAACACCTCCGCCGCATCGGCGTTTTCCAGCCCGAGGCCACGGCGGATGTCGGGATCGTCGCAGCGCAGGAAGGGATTGCTGGCGTTTTCCAGCGCGATGGTGGTCGGCAGCGTGAATTTGCCGGCCGCGCGCAGCGCGTCGACCTCCTGCGCACGGTCGACGAGTTCGACATTGCCGCCGTCGACCGTCAGCGCGAATTTCGCATTCGACTGCGTATATTCGTGGCCGCACCAGACGCGCGTTTCCGGCGGCAATTGCGCGAGACTCTCCAGCGTCAGATACATCTGCCGCATCGTGCCCTCGAAGACGCGCCCGCACCCGAGCGAAAACAGCGTATCGCCGACGAAGACGGCGGCGTCCTCGCCAAAATGATACGCAATATGCCCGAGCGTGTGGCCGGGGGTTTCGATCACCCGCGCCCGCGAACGACCGATCTCCACGACATCCCCCTGCCCCACGGCGACATCGAGCGCCGGCAGGCGATGCACGTCCTTCGCGGCTCCGACCACCACGACGCCGGGAAACATGTCGCGCAGGACCGGCGTTCCTTCGACATGGTCGAGGTGATGATGGGTGAGCAGCACATGCGTCAGCCTCCAGCCGAGCCGCCGCGCTTCGGCGCCGATCGCCGCGCCGTCCGGAGCGTCGACGCAGGCGACTGCGCCTGTGGCTTCGTCGCGCAGCAGCAGGCCGAAATTGTCGGAAAGACAGATGAACTGATGCACTTCGAGGCCCATTGCGCCGCTCCTTTTCTGGTCATTTCCCCGCAACGGCTCAGCGCCGCCTTGCGCCTTGCGCATTTTGCGCCATGATCGTCCCATGTCCATCGACGTCGTCGAATTGCGCGCCTTTTACGATTCGCCGCTCGGCGAAGTGGCCCGGCGTCTTCTGGGGCGCTTGCTGCGCGCGCGGTGGGAGAACCACGCCGGCCAGCGGGTGCTCGGCGTCGGCTACGCCACCCCGTATATCGAGGACTTCCGGCCACGGGCGGAGCGGATTCTGGCCTTCATGCCGGCCGATCAGGGCGTCGTCCACTGGCCGCTGAGCGGGCATTCGGCGTCGGCGCTGGTCGACACGACCATGATGCCGCTGCCCGATTGCAGCATGGACCGTATCATTGTCATCCATGCGCTGGAAACCAGCGAGCATCCGCGCGATTTTCTCGATGAAATCTGGCGCATCCTGACCCCCGACGGGCGCGTCGTGCTGATCGCGCCCAGCCGCACCGGCCTGTGGGCGCGGCTCGACACCACGCCTTTCGGCTATGGGCATCCCTATTCGCGCGGACAATTGCAGATGCTGTTGCAGCAGACGCAGTTTCTCCCGGTCTACTGGGGCGAGGCGCTGTATGTGCCGCCCTTCGCCAGAGCCTCACTGCTACGCTCGGCCCCCGCTTTCGAACGAATCGCCGGACGTTTCTCGCTGCCGGGCGGCGGCGTCCACATCGTCGAGGCGACGAAGCAGCTCTACCGCCTCGTCGGCCCCCGCCGCGCGGTGCGCCATCTGCTGCCCAAGCTGGTGGATCCAGTGGGCGTGGAGCCCGAGCCGGCGGGATGGGGCGGGTGAAGTTCCAAAGCACTTGCATCTTCGGGTTTCACGACATTGCCGAGGCCGTGGACGATCCTCGTCGCCGGTCAGTTCATCCGACCGGAACGCCCTGAACGTATTTTTCGTCCGGTGCGCTCGACCCCCTCGGCGCCGCCCGAGGCGCCGGCTTCCCCACGAGCCAACGCTTGACCAGCGCCCGCTCGGGGGCCTCAATGCCGCGCACGATCGCCTTCGAGCGCAGGAAACGGGTGTCCAGAAGCCTCTCGATCCGCGTCACGAAATCGGGAAAATCAGCGAGACGCGCCAGCGGCGGCAGGGACGCGAGCGGAACGCGGTCCGCCGCCGGTCCTTTTTTTCGCGAAACAGGCGCCGCGCCGCGCAGCCAGAAATATTCGAGATCACGAAAATCGCGGGCGCTTTTCTCGTAGTTGAAATCGGCGAGAAGCAGCGCGCTCCAACCGCGGGCCCCGACGAAGTGGCAGGGATAGGGCGCAATCAGCGTCAACGTCGCCCGCGCGAGATCGCCCGGCGCCACGGCCTCCCGCTGCGCCGTGAGGGCAATCGTGATCGTGCGTTGCGCATCGACGGGAAAGGTCAGATCGAGATCGCGGGCCCAGCGCAATGTGTCGTCGCTCCGGAACAGCGGATCGTCGAACAGCCGCCGCAGGCCCTTGGTGAGCCACCGCCGACCCTCGGGATCGGCCCAGCCGGCGAAGCGCCGCAAGGCGAACAGCTCGACCCGCCGCACGTCGACGGGTTCGATCCCCTGCGCGACCCGCGTGGCGTAGCCGAGCAGCGTGGCGTCGGCGCGGCCGGAGCGCGCGAGAAGATACAGGACATATTGAAGCAGCCGCGCGTCGCGGGCCTGTACGGGCGGGGTGAACGCCTGAACGGCCTCCTCCAGCGCGGCGATCAGCGCCTCGCGACCGAGAAAGCGCTCGGAGCGCGCCGCCGCCCGGGCGTCGCCGGGACCAGAGGCGCTTTTCTCGGTCCAGACGCGGAACGTCACCCAGTCGGAGGTCGCCGCTGCGCCATGTCTGGCGAGAATGGGCGCGAGCGTTTCGATGAAGGAAGGCATGGGATTACTGGCCTTTGAGGGCGGATTTGCCTCATCGCAGACAAGCAGATCCAGCCCGTCGCGGCCGTGCGCCCGCTCACATGATGCGCAGGATTCCGAAGGATGGCGGTTTCGTGATAGAGGGGGGCGGACAGACGGAACGCCGGCCTTGAACCGGACGATTCAAAGGACATGAGATGTTCATCCAGACCGAAGCCACGCCCAATCCCGCCACTTTGAAATTCCTGCCCGGCCGCACCGTCCTCGACGAGGGCGCGATGGAGTTCCGCAGTCCCGAATCGGCCGCAGGCGCGCCGCTTGCCGCAGCGTTGCTGTCGATCGACGGCATCGAGGCGGTGATGTTCGGCAAGGACTTCGTCTCCGTCACCAAGAAGGAGGCCGACTGGGCGCATCTCAAGCCGGCCATTCTCGGCACGATCATGGAGCATTTCTCCTCCGGCGCGCCGCTGCTGGCCGGCGAGCGGGCGAGCGACGCTGCGGCCGCGGAGTTCTTCGATCCCGCGGACGCAGAGATTGTGGCGACCATCAAGGAGCTGATCGAAAGCCGCGTTCGGCCGGCGGTGGCGCGCGACGGCGGCGACATCGTGTTCCGCGGCTTTCGCGAGGGAATCGTCTATCTCACCATGAAGGGCGCCTGTTCGGGCTGCCCGTCCTCCTCGGCGACGCTGAAAAGCGGCGTCGAAAATCTCATTCGCCATTTCGTCCCGCAAGTTCAGGCGGTCGAACAGGCGTGAAGCGGCCCTGGGGAGCGAGTTGAACCGCGCCCCGAAACCGTCATAATCGGACGCATGAGAATCCTAGCGATCGACACAGCCCTGCCCGCAGCCTCCGCCTGCGTGTTCGACGCCGCCGCCACCGAGCCGGCGGCGCTCGAAAGCCTCGCCATGGAGCGCGGCCACGCCGAAGCGCTGCTGCCGCTGATCGAGCGCGTGGTGGAGAGGGCCGGCGGCTTTGCGACGATCGAGCGCGTCGCGGTCGCCGTCGGGCCGGGCTCCTTCACCGGCATCCGCATCGGCCTCGCTGCCGCCCACGCCATCGCGTTGGCGCGCAAGATCGACATCGTCGGCGTCTCGACGCTGTCGGCGCTCGCCGCACCCCACATTCTGGAGCCCTTCGAGGGTGCGATCGTCTCCGCCATCGACGCCCGCCACGGCCAGATTTTCGTCGCGGCCTTCGGCGCCGACGGCCGCGCTTTGCTCGCGCCCCGACGCGCCAGCCCGGCCGAAGCGCTGGCCGAACTCGGCGACATGCCGCTGTCGGTCGTCGGCTCGGGCGCACAGCTGTTCGCGGCGGAAGCGGCGAAAAATGATCGGCCGGTCGCAATACTCGACGAGCGGGCGGCGCCGGACATCCTGTTCGTCGCGAAGCTCGGTCTCGTCGCGCAGGCGGAAACGGCGCCGGCGCGTCCTCTCTATCTCAAGGCCCCCGACGCCAAACCGCTGCCGGGCCGCGTCGCGGAGCTGGAAGGCGCGGTATGAGATGGCTCGCGGCGGATCTGCTCAGGATCCGCGATTTCCTGTTTCCCAAACCGCTGTTCTCCTACCGCCCGATCGGCTCGGAACGGGCGGAGGAATGCGCCGCGCTGCACGCGACCGCCTTCGCGTTTCCGTGGTCCAAGATCGATTTCGAGAGCTATCTGACCGATCCGCATGTGATGGCCGACGGGGCGTTGCAGCAGGGCCGCAGCATGGCCGTGCTCGGCGGCTTCATCCTGTCCCGGCTGCTGCCGCCCGACGCGGAAATCCTCACCTTCGCCGTGGATCCGCGCCGCCGCGGCGGCGGCGTCGGCCGAAACCTGCTGTCCCGGCACATCGAAAACCTCGAGCGTCACGGCGCGCGGCTGGTGTTTCTGGAAGTCGGCGACGACAATACCGCAGCAATCAAGCTCTATGAGCGAACGGGCTTCAAGGTGATCGGAAGGCGCGAGAACTATTACGTCCGCAAGGACGGCCAGCGCCATGCGGCGGTGACGATGCGGCTGGAGATTTGAGGAGCGTTGCGGGAGGCGAAGTCGCATACTTCACTATCCCTGTCTCCCCTTCGCCATCGCAATGAATCCTTCGATATCCATCAACCATGATTGCTGCGCAGGTCGATATGTCGCATGCAGTTCGTGCGGCAGCACAAGTTGCAGCTTGTGCGCCTGCATTTCTGTCGTCTGACTTTCCGATATGGAGGGTTCGAGCGTGACGAGATGTTTGCGCTCGATCCTCGCGCTCTCGGACAGAACCTGGCGCCAGCGATCCTTGCATGATGACTTCGAGCCCAGAAGGGTCAGCCGTTCAGCCGGAAACGCGGCGTCGTGGTATTCCGCAGAGCCCGGAAAAAGGAAATCAGGCTTTGCCTTTCCCTCTGTTACAGCGCCCCGATCGAACCGTAACTTTTCGGCCCGGAATATCGTGTCCAGATGATTTTCGAGAGAGTATCCGGCGCGGCTTTTGCGGCGATTCTGCACGGCCAACGAGAACGCGATGAAACCATCCACGTCGGCGTCGGCGCCCCCAATGAATCCGGTCTTCAGTCGCTCGGAGACGATGGACCTTTCCATTCTGCGAAACAGCGCTTCCTCGCGTTCGAGCCATGCCATCAGGGCCGCGTCGGCGCCGTCGCGGGGATCGACGTTCGGCAGGGATTGGCGTGCAAGCGCGGAGAATGTCGCAGTCGAGGGGAATCGGCCGCCCAAAGGCGCGAGCAAGTTGTCGAGGAAGTCGGTCTCCGATTCCTCGATCTCGATCCCAAGTTCGTCGAAAATGCATCGAGCGGCGAAGTCCAGTTCTGCCGATCCGCCCTTGATTTCGGCGAAATTGAACTTCCCTTGGTCGTCGAGGCCGAACAGCCACAGCAACTGACTCTCTATCGTCGATCCGCCAGGAGCGACGATAGCCATGAGCGTGTCGTCCGTGCGCCTGGCGATGAACAGAGCGTCACCCTCGGATGCGATTGCACATATCGAATTTGTCGGAAAATAGAGCCTGTGCTCGCTGCGCGGAGGCTTCCGGGATTCATACCACGTCAGGAATCCGTCCTCACTCAAGGAGTCCTGCTCGCCACCGAGCCAAAGGAAGCGGGCCTTGTAACTCACGCGCGCCGGAGTGCCGAGCATCGCCTTCAACTGGTTTGACGAATTGAACTCGTGTTGGTTCGATCTGAGGGCGTTGGCCTCGACGGCGCTGAGGCGCTTGACGGCCACACCATTGAAATAGTCGCTCAGAAAACCGCGTCGGATCGTCATCAGAAACCCCGAAGTTCGAAACTCATTTCGTCAGAACGCAACCATTCTGCACAGACTTCGATGATCGCATCGACCGGTCGCCGCGCTTTGCCTTTCAATGCACATTCCCAAACCACGCCGACGCGCCATCCGGCGGACTTCAGCGCATCGGCCGCGCGCCGATCGACAACCCGGTTTCGCTCGATCTTCTCACGCCACCATTCTTCCCGCGTCTTTGGCCATACGAACAGATGGCAGTCGTGGCCGTGCCAGAAACACCCGTGCGCGAAGAGGACCGCGCGGCGACCGGGAAATACAATGTCAGGGCGCCCGGGAAGATCGCGGACGTTCAACCGATACCGAAAGCCCGACGCATGCAGACCACGCCGCAACATCAACTCAGGCTTGGTGTCACGCCCTTTGATTCCGGACATCATTCTCGACCGGACGGCGGGCGGGACGACATCAGCCATTTACGACCCGTCGCGGGCGAGAAATCTCGATACTGGCCAAAGGTCCGGCAGGCTTCTCGTGCGCCAGCGCGGCCAGGATATGACGCTTCATCCCCCTGGCGACGAATTTTACGACCGGGACAACCACGGAGTTCCCGAATTGCCGATAGGCCTGGGTGTCGGAAACCTCGATCCTGAACGAGTCCGGATAGCCCATGAGACGGGCGCACTCGCGCGGCGTAAGCCGCCGGGGCCGCTTACCATGACCTTGGTCGACCAGAATCTCCGAACCGTCCTTGTAATACCGGGCCGACAGGGTCCGAGTGACGTCGTCGGGTCCGAACACGGAACAGCCGAAGCCATTGCCCTGCGCAGCATGTTTCTTGGCGTAATTCTGCAAATACTGCCACAGATGCTCAGTCAGAGTGTATTTCGGGTCCACCTTGTTTTCGAGGATAGAGCCCAGCTTCGGCCCGGTCGCCTCCGGCAGCACGAGTTTGTTGATGTCGAACTTCGACGGCTCCCGAAAGCCCGCAATGAAAATACGTCGCCGCTTCTGCGGAACCCAAGGCTCGGACGAAATGACCCGGTGGGTCACGTGATAGCCGAGGTCTTCGGTCAACACACCCATGATTTTTCGGAACGTATTCCCGCCGTCATGCGACTCGAGGTTCTTCACGTTTTCCAGCAGGAACGCCGGCGGCCGGTGGTGTGCGATGATCTGCGCCGTGTCGAAAAACAATGTCCCCTGAGTGTCGCAAAGAAATCCATGTGGGCGACCGAGCGCGTTTTTCTTACTGACCCCGGCGATGGAGAAAGGCTGGCACGGGAAGCCGGCCAGCAACACATCATGCGACGGAATCAGAGATGGATTCTCGGCAAAGCGCCGAATGTCGCCTTCGACCTTGCGGTTGTCCCTGTAATTTCTTTCATAGGTGGCGACGGCGAAGCGATCCCACTCGCTGGTGAAGACGCAGCGCCCACCAATGGCTTCGAATCCCCGGCGCAACCCTCCGATCCCCGCGAACAGGTCTATGAAAGTAAAAGATTTTTCTGGTTGCGCCATGGACTCGAATCTTGGGACTGACATCACACCCTCCCGATAATGGCACGGTATCGGACGGAATTTCTACCGGGTAGTCAGCCCCGCCTTCCCCCACACCCCCCGGCGCATTATGATGACTCCCGTCCCTTCACCGGAGCCCTGACCATTTCCAGTCCGACCACCGCCCTCGCCGACGCCGCGCCGCAGGAGCCCGAACGCCCGAACAGCCCGAGGGTCCTCGTCAAATCGTACGGCTGCCAGATGAACGTCTATGACGCCGCGCGCATGACGGATCTGCTCGGCGGTGAGGGATGGAGCGAGACGACGCGCGAGGACGACGCCGATCTCGTGATTCTCAACACCTGCCATATCCGCGAGAAGGCCGCCGAAAAAATCTATTCGGAGCTCGGCAAGCTGGCGGTGACGAAGCGCGAGCGCGCCGAGGCCGGGCGCGACATGAAAATCGTCGTCGCTGGCTGCGTGGCGCAGGCGGAGGGCGAAGAGGTTCTGCGCCGCCAGCGCGCGGTCGATCTCGTCGTCGGCCCACAGAGCTACCACCGCCTGCCCGCGCTGCTGAAGCAGACGAACAGCGGCGCGCGACTGACCGACACGGAATTCTCGGTCGAGGACAAGTTCCGCGCCCTGCCCCAGCCCAGCCGCGAGCAGATCGCCGCCCGCGGCGTCACGGCCTTCGTCACCGTGCAGGAAGGCTGCGACAAGTTCTGCACCTTCTGCGTCGTGCCCTATACACGCGGCGCCGAAGTGTCGCGCAGCCTCGCCGACATCGTCGCCGAAACCCAACGCCTCGTCGACGCCGGCGTGCGCGAGATCACGCTGATCGGCCAGAACGTCAACGCCTGGCGCGGCGTGGATCAGACCGACGCGCTGGAGGCGCTGATGGCGCGGCTCTCCGGGATGCCGGGCCTGCTGCGGCTGCGCTACACCACGAGCCACCCGATCGACATGACGCAGGGGCTTATCGACGCACATGCGGCGCTGCCCAAATTGATGCCCTACATGCATCTCCCCGTGCAGTCGGGTTCCGATCGCATCCTGAAAGCCATGAACCGGCGTCACGGTCGCGACGCATATATCGACATAATTGCGCGTCTGCGGCGGGCGCGGCCGGACATCGCCCTGTCGTCGGATTTCATCGTCGGCTTCCCCGGCGAGACGGATGCGGATTTCGAGGACACCATGCAACTCATCCGCGAAGTCGGCTTTGCCGCCAATTTCGCCTTCAAATATTCGCCGCGGCCGGGCACGCCGGGCGCCGAACGCGACGACCAGATCGACGAAGAGGTCAAGCGCGAGCGGCTCGCGGCCTTGCAGGCGCTGCTCGAGGCGCAGCGTCAGACGTTCAACGGCGCCATGGTCGGCCGCAAGATCGATGTGCTGTTCGAAAAGGCGGGACGCCATCCCGGCCAGATCGGCGGCAAGAGTCCTTACCTGCAGGCAGTGCATGTCGACGGGCCGGAGAGTCTGATCGGACGCGTGGCAAAGGTGCGCGTCGACTCGGCCGGCCCTAATTCACTGGCCGGCGTTCTCGTGGAGGAAATCTGACTCATGGCGCTCGACGGGACTCGCGGCGGCCGTTCCCCCGACAAGCAGCCGGCGGAAGTCACCCTCGCCTTCGAGGACAATCGCTTCGCCTCGCAGGTGTTCGGTCACTATGACCAGAACCTCGCGAAGATCGAGCGGCGGCTCGGGGCGTCCTGCTACGCCAATGGCAATCACGTCACGCTGAAGGGCGACGCCGAAGCATGCGACCATGCGCGGCGCGTGCTGGAAATTCTCTACGGCCGCGTGGCGCAAGGGCAATCTGTCGGCCTCGGCGACGTGGACGGCGCCATCGAGGAATGCGCCCGCCAGATCAACCTGTTTCCCGATGCGCCGGCCGGGCGCGCCGTGTTCGAGCAGATCGGCACGCGCAAGCGCGGCCCGGTGCGCGCCCGCAATCAGGCGCAGGATCTGTATCTGCGGCAGCTCAAGCGTCACGAGCTGGTGTTCGCCGAAGGGCCGGCCGGCACCGGCAAGACCTGGCTGGCGGTTGGCCACGCCGTGTCGCTGCTCGAGCAAGGCGCAGTGGAGCGGCTGATCCTCTCGCGACCGGCGGTGGAGGCCGGCGAGCGGCTCGGCTTCCTGCCCGGCGACATGCGCGAGAAGGTCGATCCCTATCTGCGACCGATCTACGACGGTCTGCATGATTTCATGGATGCGCGTATGGTGGAACGCGGCATGCAGACCGGCATGATCGAGGTCGCGCCGCTGGCCTTCATGCGCGGGCGCACGCTCACCAAGAGCTGCGTGCTGCTGGATGAAGCGCAGAACGCCACCTCCATGCAGATGAAGATGTTCCTCACGCGTCTGGGCGAAGGCTCGCGCATGATCATCACCGGCGATCCGTCGCAGACCGACCTGCCGCCGGGCCAGAAGTCCGGCCTCGCCGAAGCGATCGGCCTGCTGCGCGAGGTGGAAGGCGTCGGCCATGTGAAATTTTCCGACAGCGACGTGGTGCGCCACGATCTCGTGCGCCGCATCGTCTCGGCCTATGAAGCCGCCGATCGGGCGCGAACGCGAGGTGCGAACCGGCCATGAGTCTCGTCGTCGACGTGAATGTGGAAGACGATGGCTGGACGGCGCTCGCCGATCTCGAGGCGCTGACACAGCGCGCGGCCGACGCGAGCCTGCGCGGCGCCGGCGCGACGCTGGCGAAGGACTGCGAAGTCTGTGTCAGCTTCGTCGACGACGCGACGATCCGCGGGCTCAACGCGCAATGGCGCGGGCAGGACAAGCCCACCAATGTGCTGTCCTTTCCTACCCCCGGCGATCTTTCGAAAAAGCCGATGCTCGGCGATATCATCATCGCCTGCGAGACCACGGCGCGAGAGGCTCGCGAGCAGGACAAGACGCTGGCTGATCACACGACGCATCTCGTCGTCCACGGCTTTCTGCACCTTCTCGGCCACGACCACGAAACCCCGCAGGAGGCGGAGGCGATGGAAGCGCTGGAGCGCGAGATCGCCGCGGCGCTCGGACTTGCAGACCCCTATGCCGATACAGTTCCGGTCGAAGGAGCCGGCTCATAGACCCCATGTCCAACAGAACCGAAAATGGCGAGGCATTGCTCGGCGCACAAAGGCGCGCCAGCGACGGGCCGCTGGCGACCCTGCTCGATCGATTACGCGACGTGCTCGGCCTCACGCCGGCCTCCATGCGCGAAGACATCGAGGAAGCAATCGAGGACGCCTCCGGCGACGTGACGCCGCACGAGCGACGCCTCTTGAAGAATGTGCTGGCGCTGCACGATCTGCGCGTTGCCGATGCGATGATCCCGCGCGCCGACATTATCGCCGTGCCGGCCGATTCGACGCTGCGCGAGGTGCTGGCGGTGTTTCGCAGCGCCGGCCATTCGCGGCTCCCCGTCTACACCGAAACGCTCGACGATCCGCGCGGCATGGTGCACATCCGCGACTTCGTCAATCATCTCGCCGAATGCGCGATCAAGGACCGCGCCGACAAGCGCGACGCCGGCGAGGACGTGTCCGTCGGCGCTATCGATTTTTCGGCGCAGCTCGCCGAAGCCAATATCCTCAAGCCGGTGCTGTTCGTGCCGCGCTCCATGCCGGCGCTCGATCTGCTCGTGCGCATGCAGGCGCAGCGCACGCACATGGCGCTGGTGATCGACGAATATGGCGGCACCGACGGATTGGTCTCGATCGAAGACATCATGGAGATGATCGTCGGCGACATCGAGGATGAGCACGACGTGTCGGACGAGCCGAAGATCGAGCCGCTGCCGGACGGCGGCTGGTCGATCGACGCCAAGGCCGATCTCGATGTCGTGGCGGAACGGATCGGCGTCGACTTCCGTATGGAGGAACATCCGGAAGAAGTGACGACGCTGGGCGGCCTCGTCACTGCGCTGGCCGGCCGCGTGCCGATCCGCGGCGAGGTCATGCCGGCGCCGGTCGCCGGCTACGAATTCGAGATCGTCGAAGCCGACCCACGCAGGCTGGCGAAATTACGGGTGCACCGGCGCAGCCCGGCAAAGGCGGACGAGGAATGACGCGGCGCGCAGCGTGATCGTCCGGTCGAGGTGACCGTATTGCTGCCGGACATTCGACCCGGCCCCCGGAAAGCGCAGCGTCCGAAATGACAGCTGCGCTTTCCCGCATCGGGTTTCAGATTTTTGTCAGTTCGCGACCACGCTTCAGGATGACATCGTCGAGTATCAACTTCGGGCACTCGTTCATCGACTTATGGATCAGCGCGTAGTTGGAAAATATCTCTATGCGATCGACGAGATCGGGGCGCGAACCAAGCAAAGCCGTGAGATCGAAGACAAGATTTGACAACGCAGTAAACTCACCCCATACGACGCCGTCCTGGAAATACGGCGCGTGCGCCCACGACCAATCCTCCAGCAAATAGACTCCGCCGGGGCGCAGCATAGGAAATGCGATTTCGAACGTGCGCTTCGAATGTTCGTAATGATGGGAGGCATCGTCGATGACCATATCGAGCGAGTCGCCGCCGAGCCAATTCCTGACGATAGGAGTGACCGCTGCTTCGTCGGACTGACTGACATCGAAGTTCAAATTTATTTTTTCATGAGACGCGAACCTTTCGATCCATTGATCGATTATCGGGTTTTTGGCGCGAAGATCGACTCCGCAATATCTCGCGTCGAGCAGGCGCGACCACAGCAGGGCCGAACCGCCCTCGAAAATTCCGAATTCGAGGAGAGTCTTTGGCTTGATCTGCGTCAACAAGTCCATCTGTCGAGAAAGAACGGAATAATCTTTCAACAGCACAAGGTTGTCGGCTGTCGTCGAGTGGGCGTTCCAGTTCGACTGGACGATGCGAAGGGGCAATTCATCGATCGTGCAGTCGACGAACTCCTGACGCATTTTGATATCGATCATTTTTTTGGCTTTCCGCTTTTAAATTGCGTTTTCCACGCCACGATGATCACCGCCTTGCCAAAAGTGCTGCGCTCGAGGGGGCGATTATCCAGCACACTGGTCTCGTCAGAACTTTGGATGTCGGAAGGCGCAGAGTATCGATTCAGGACCGCCCGTGCAACCGGACGGAATGCGCATCGATTCAGCCGCCTGCGCACCTGCGCGCGGCGTGTTTGCGAGCGGCGAGCGATGGGAAATATCAGACGAAGAAAGAACGCGCGATAAATCTCCCGCCGTTCAAAGCGCGGGCTGAGTTTGCCCAAATTTCGCATATCGTGTCTCGGATGACCACTCTGTGCCGGACGCCTCGATAAAGCGCATCAGGTCGCTATTCACCTTGGCAAAAGACTCGCCGCGGGTCGCATCAAGATCATTCGTGAAAGCGATGAATTCTCGAAGACGATCGACGTCGTGCTGCCGGGGCTCCGCGGAAATCGAAATCCGAACGCGGTCGAACATTTGATAGATATGCAATCTGCACAGCTCTTCGAGTTCAGCCGGGGAGCAAGTACCGAGAAATTCGTCGATTCGACGCACAGCTTCCTGCCTCGCAGCCAGCGGCATTACACCGCAAGCGAGGTAGGCGGGAGCTTGAAGGTAATGATGCATCAGCCGCAATCCTTTGCTAAAGCAATAATTTGCGAGCGGAACAACATGTAGCATATTATACGCCTGAAAAGTTACATTCGCATACAAATATGAATTTTTTGTTGTTAGTATTTTGTTGATATTGGAGTCAACATTGCTCCATGACGAGCCTCCACGTATATATTCGTTAACCGCGCCAACGCCATCTATACTTATACCAAAAACAGCTTCCCGGAAACGCTCCATCAATTCACAAAATTCTTGATTATAAACCGACCCATTTGTAATCGTTGTGATCGCGATATTTCGAGAAAACCCGCCATCAACTAGCCTTTTCAGCGTCGAAACAACCTCTTTGATCAGCATGGGCTCCCCACCGATCAGATTTATCTTTGTTACATCTTTAACTGAATAAAGTGCATCTTCTATCAAAAACGACTCTTCCTGATACCACGTTTTTCCAGACTGGAATCGGCTCATTCCAATATTGCTTCTACCCTTTTCTGACCTCTGAATCGACAGGCCCATGATTCCCACACGACCCTCGACGACAATTCGAAACTGCAATCTTGAAGCTTCGCCAATCGCCGAAGGAAACGGGTAACGGCGATTCCATTTGCCCTGCATCTCTTCGTTCGCAACAAGATTGTCATTCAGATAAATTTGTACCGAAGCCGGGCCATCGGAGAGCAGGGAAACATCGAAAGTATCCGTGTCTTTCAACTCGGCGCCGATATCGAGAGTCGCCGTTCCAAGAATCCAGGATACGAACTGTTCGTAAGAGCGATCGACTTCAGAGAGGCCGGAATATGAAACGCCGAGCACCCGCGTCGGTGCAATCGTCATGGTGTTACCTTGCCAACGGGCCGGAATCTCATATGGCGGCGTCCAGCGCGACTGGACAGGGTCGTTGGCAACGCTCGAACTGGAGGCCGGCATACACATGCGGCATTTCAAGTTACACAGATTGCCCACGTCGAGATCAATCCAGCGAGGACCTCTTGCCAGAAAGTAGTCGTTTTCGCGCGCTTCGGTGATCAGATCGGAATATGTCTCCTTCCCGGGGTTCATATACCCGCCGCGCCACGACTTACTGTTGACCTCGCGGAAGGTCGCGACGCCACTCTTTGCATGCGAGAAATCAAAACAGTAGCTGCATCCGGAGGTGCGCCGGCCTTCGACGAGATCGCGGCGAACTGTCCGCATCGCGTCCGAATTCCAGATCTCCTCGACTGTTTTCTCGTAAACCGAAATTGGACGGCCATTCTCCGAGAGAGTCGGATAGAACGCGCAGCAAGGACGAACCGTACCCGCGGCCAATATGTTCACCTCCAGAAAGGGATGGACGCAGAATGTCGGCTCCAGCTTCTCCAACTCGCTTTCCGACGGACGGGGATTCCTTCCCTCCTCCCGCCCGTGCGCGATGTAGTGGAGGAATGGATTGAGACCCGCTGCGGCGATGTCTGGATTGGCGTCGAGAAAGGCGCTCGTTTCGAAATCCGGCGATGGATTCTTGCCTTCGCGCCAACCTGTCTCGAGAAAATGCGCCCAGGTCTCCGAGGCCGAATTCAAAGACAATTCCGGATAGTTTTCCGCATAATATTCATGTGAAAACGCGTCGCGCGCCGAAGCAAATGCCTCTGCGGAGTAGTCGCTGGCGAATTTTGCTCGCAAATGCTGCGCCTCTATCTGAGCCGCCGTGGAAAGTCGACCTTCCCCCCATCCATGGATCCAGTAATGCAGAAACGGATTGACGCCCGCCGCGGCGACGTCCGCATTGGTGTCGAGATAGGCGCGCGTTTCGAAATCCGGCGACGGGTCCCTGCCTTCGCGCCAACCCGTCTCGAGGAAATGCGCCCAGCTTTCCGGCTCCGATGCCAGCCCGAGCTCCGGATAGGTCGCGGAATAGTGTTCATGAGAGAATCTCCGGCGCGCGGCGTCTATCGCAAAGGCGGAATAGCTGATGCCGAGACTTCTCCTGAGCTTCGAAGCCAGAACGAGTTTGTTAAATCTATCAAACATTTATCCCACCCGCTCTACCACATGGGGAAGTCGATGAGATGCTATCGCCGAATGTTCGCGTTGTAAAGAACCTTTAACTCACGCAAAAGTGTAGCAATTCCAGCCTCTTCCCCTGAGGCGGCCGGCCGCGGGGCGTCGCAGCGATCGCAACGGGACAAAAGATGGCGTGCGCCCCGTTGACGCCCCACGCAAAAGCGCGCATCCAGACATTATGTCGCAGCCCATGCCCGCACCTGCAAAACCCCTGTTTTCCTACCGGAAACATTGGGCGCATCGTTTCGGCGTCGCGCCGTTTCTGCCCATGTCGCGGGCCGAGATGGAGGCGCTCGGCTGGGATAGTTGCGACATCGTGCTCGTCACCGGCGACGCCTATATCGACCATCCCAGCTTCGGCATGGCGATCGTCGGGCGGTTGCTGGAGGCGCAGGGGTTTCGCGTCGGCATCATCGCCCAGCCCGACTGGCGCGACGCATCGGCCTTCAAGGCGCTCGGCAAGCCGAACCTGTTCTTCGGCGTGACCAGCGGCAACATGGATTCGATGGTGAACCGCTACACCTCGGATCGCCGCCTGCGCCACAACGACAGTTACACGCCCGGCGGCGAAGGCGGCAAGCGGCCGGATCGCGCCGTCATCGTCTACGCCCAGCGCTGCCGCGAAGCGTTCCCCGAGGCGCCCGTCGTGCTCGGCGGGATCGAGGCGTCGCTGCGGCGCATCGCCCATTACGACTACTGGTCGGACAAGGTCCGCCGCTCCATCCTGCTCGACGCCAAGGCCGATCTGCTGCTCTATGGCAACGCCGAACGGGCGCTGGTCGAGGTCGCGCATCGCATCGCGAAGAAGGGCGTTGCGCAGGATTTCTCGGATGTCCGCGGCGTCGCCTTCGCACGCAGCGCAACGCCCGAGGGCTGGACCGAAGCCCATGCCGACGATCTCGACTCCCCCGACGAAGGGCGTGTGAAGGGCGAGGACATCGTCATCCGCCTCCCCGCCTACGAGCAGGCGGCGCAAGATCGCGAGGCCTATGCGCGGGCCTCGCGCGTGCTGCACAAGGAGAGCAATCCCGGCAACGCCCGCCCGCTGACCCAGCGCCACGGGACGCGCGACGTGTGGCTGACGGCGCCGCCCATCCCGCTGACAACGCCGGAAATGGACGCGGTCTACGACCTGCCCTTCGCAAGGGCGCCGCACCCCGCCTACGAGGGCGCGAAAATCCCCGCCTGGGAGATGATCCGCCATTCTGTGACAATCATGCGCGGCTGTTTCGGCGGCTGCTCCTTCTGTTCGATCACCGAACACGAGGGCCGCATCATCCAGTCGCGCTCGGAAGACTCGATCGTGAAGGAAATCGAGAAGATCCGGGACAAGACGGAAGGGTTCACCGGCGTCATTTCCGATATCGGCGGGCCGACCGCCAACATGTACCGCATCGCCTGCAAGGACAAGGAAACCGAGGCGATGTGCCGGCGCCCGGCCTGCGTCTATCCCGATATCTGCAAGAATCTCGACACCAATCACGATGCGCTCATCGCGCTCTATCGCCGCGTGCGCGCCGTGCCCGGCGTCAAGAAGGTGATGGTGGCGTCCGGCGTGCGCTACGATCTCGCAGTGAAGAGCCCGGCCTATATCAAGGAACTCGTCGAGCATCATGTCGGCGGCTATCTCAAGATCGCGCCCGAACACACCGAAGACGGCCCGCTCTCGAAAATGATGAAGCCGGGCATCGGTTCCTACGATCGCTTCAAGCAATTGTTCGACGCCGCGGCGCGTGCGGCGAAGAAGGATTATTTCCTGATCCCCTATTTCATCGCCGCGCATCCCGGCACCACCGACGCGGACATGATGAATCTCGCCCTGTGGCTCAAGCGCAACAAATATCGCGCCGATCAGGTGCAGACTTATCTCCCCTCGCCGATGGCGTTGTCGACGGCGATGTATCACACCGGCGTCAACCCGCTGAAACCCGTGCGCCGCGGCGCGTCGGAGCCGGTGGAGACCGTGAAGGGCCTGCGCCAGCGCCGCCTGCACAAGGCCTTCCTGCGCTATCACGACGCCGAGAACTGGCCGATGCTGCGCGAGGCGCTCAAAGCGATGGGCCGCGCGGATCTCATCGGGCCGGGCAAGCATCAGCTCGTTCCGTCGTGGCAGCCGGCGGGAACCGGCGCCGGCGGCGAAGGCGCGCGCTTTGGCCGCAAGAACCAGACAAAGCCGCGCAAGTTCCTCACCAAGGGGTGAACACGGCTTCCTGACGACAAGCGGGACGACGGCGCGGCCTTCGCGAGCGCAGCGAAGAAATCCATTCATGTCGAGGTGACGTTGTTCCCGGAGTTGGATTGCTCCGCTTCCTCGCAATGACGGCGCTGCAGCGGAAATGCGCAGAATCTTGCGAAAAAGGCGCAAGTCACATTTTTCGAACCGGGTAACAAAGAAGCAACCTCCATCGCCCATAGTCCGAATGTCTCGCGAAATGGAAAACGGAAAGGTTCGATCGTCTCAGTCGCACCAGGCACGCCGCGTATCGGAGTAAGAGTAATGAAGTCGCGAGATACATTGGTCCGCCTGAAGCGCTTTCAGGCCGACGAGAAGCGCCGTCGCGTGATGCAGCTTCAGGCGATGATCGCCGAATTCACACGCATGGCCAATGAACTCAACCGCGAGATCACTGCGGAAGAGACCAAGGCCAATATTTCCGACCCCAATCACTTCGCCTATCCGACCTATGCCCGCGCAGCGCGCGGCCGTCGCGACAACATCACGACGTCGCTCGAGAATTTCCGCCTTCAGCTCGCGGAAGCCGAAGAGCAGCTGAAAGAAGCCAACGAAGAATTCGCCAAGGCGCAGAGCCAGGAAGCCCGTGACCGCGGCGCCGAACGGATGATCGACGTGGTCGCCGAGCGCCGCGCCGGAGAGATGCCGGAAGCCATGCGCCGCGTCTGAACGGGCGGAGCCTCGGGCCACAGCCAAATTCCCCAATCTCGGTGGCCGGCCTTGCGCCGGCCATTTCTCGTTCAAGGGCTTCCATTACGGCAGAAAAGAGCACCCATTGCCCCGGTGTTCTCCTTGAAAACTCTCGCCCGCTCGACTACTGTGAAAACATGAAAAATATCACAGTTTCACTGGATGATGAAACCTATCGTCGCGCCCGCGTGCGGGCTGCTGCCGAAGATACTTCCGTCTCGGCGGTGGTTCGCCGGTTCCTGACCGAGTTTGCTGCGCCTGAAAGCGAATTCGAACGACTGAAGCGCGAGGAGCGCGCCTTGCGGGAGCGCATCGGGCCGTTCAAGGCGGGGGACCGCATCAGCCGGGACGATGTTCATTCGCGGGCGTGCAAATGAACTGCCGTCAGGCCTTTCTCGACACAAACATCCTGCTCTATTCCATCAGCAACGATCCGACAGAGGCAGCCAAGCGAGAGCGGGCCGAAGCCTTGCTCGAACGAGACGATTTGCGGCTTTCGACGCAGGTCCTTCAGGAATTTTATGTTCAGGCGACCCGCGCAAGCCGGTCGACCCCCTTGGCTCACGACATCGCAGCCGGTCTCGTTCGCGCGTGGATGCGCTTCGAAGTCCAGCCGGTCACGACGGAAATCGTTTTGGCGGCGTTCGTCATCAAGGAGCGCTTTGGATTTTCCTATTGGGACTGCGCGATCATCGCCGCCGCGCAGGCACAAGGCTGCGACGTGCTTTTTTCCGAAGATCTCTCGCACGGACAAGTGGTCGACGGATTGCGGATCATCGACCCCTTTCGCTGACCCGCGCCGCTGCGACGCCTGTCACTTCGCCTTCGGCGCCCCGGTCTCCGCGCTGGCCATGCATTCCTTGATGTCGCCGGCCTTCTTCATGGTCTCGAAGCGATCCTTGCAGAACTTGTCGAGGTCGGCTTTCATCGCGGGATCGGCGGCGGCGCCCCGGATGGTCAGGGCGCCCTGCAGCATTTCCATCTGGGCATCGTGGATCTGCTTCTTTGTGGGCAGCTGCGTTGCGCAGGTCTCGTAGCGCTTCAGGAAGGCGTCGCAGCTGTCGATGCCGGTGGAGTCGACAGCAAGAGCGGGCGTGGCGGCCAGGGCGAAGACGAAAACGAGCGGCAGTTTCACGGCATTTCTCCGAAACGATGGATGGGCCGCCTTTGCGGCGTGCGGCCGCCTGTATACTCCGTGCGCCGGGAAAAGTGAGGCCGGTTTTTGGAACCGGGCGCAGAATGAAACGCCAACCAATAAAATGAAACGGGCGGCGGGCCTTTCTTTGGACCCGCCGCCCCTGTTCTCCGGCGCAGTGTCTCGCGAACGCCGGAGGATCTCTCCCGCCGCTTACAGCGCGGCCATATAATTGGTCGGATCGACCGGCGTCGCGCCGCGGCGCAGTTCGAAGTGCAGCTGCGGCGACCCCACATTGCCGGACTGGCCGGACTTGGCGATGATCTGGCCGCGGGCGACGTGATCGCCGCGTTTCACGGTGATCTCGCCATTGTGGGCGTAGGCGGTCACATAGCCGTTGGGATGGCGGATCAGCACGAGATTGCCATAGCCCTTGAGCTCGTTGCCGGCATAGGCGACGACGCCGCCTTCCGCCGCCTTCACCGAGGTGCCTTCCGGCACGGCGATGTTGATGCCGTCGTTGCCGCCGGGCGCGAAGCCCTGGATCACCCGGCCACGGGCGGGCCAGCGGAACTCCGGCCTGTCCGGATTGGTCGAGACCATCGTCGCCTCGACCGGCTTTTCTTCTTTCACAGGCGCAGCAGCGGACGGCGCCGGCGCGGCGATCCCGCCGGTGGCGACATGATCCACGCCGCGCGGCGTCGAGATAGACGCCGAGGCCGGCTTTTCAGCGGGCGCAGCGACGGCCGGCGTCTCGGCGCGGGCAACCTGCTGGGGCGCCGGGGCCGGAGCCGCGGGGCTTGCCGCCGGCGGCGTCGCCAGATAGCGCGGGCTGGCGGCTTCGGCGCGGGCCACATGCGTCGGGGCCCTTGAGCGGACCGGCGCAGCAGGACGCTCATCCTCGTCGTCGTCCTTGCGGGCGACGACCGTCTTCGCCTTCACCGGCTTCGCCGGCGCAGCCTTGCGCGGGGTCTCGTCTTCATCTTCGTCGGCCTTGGCGACCTTGACCTTCGACGACGCGGGCTTCGCCTTGTGTGCAGGAACCGTTTCGTCCTCGTCGTCGTCGGCCTTGGCGACCTTCACTTTGGCAGGCGCGGGTTTGGCCACGGCGCGCGCTTTGGGCGCCGCCTCGTCCTCGTCGTCCGCCCTGGCGACTTTCGCCTTGGCGGCTACGGGCTTAGCCTGCGGCTTTGTGACCGGGCGTGCGTCCTCGTCGTCATCGGACTTCGCCGCGACATGCGCCTTCACCGGCGCCTTGGGGGCTGCCTTGACGGGCGAGGCCTTCGTCGCGTGTTTCGTCGCCGGAGCGTCATCGTCTCCGTCATCGCCGGCGGCGGCGACCTTGCCCTTCAGCCGGGCGAGTTCCGACGCATTGCGCGGCGCAGGACCGGCGACGATCACATCCGGAGTCTCATCCGCTTCGGCGCGTTTCTGCTTTGTGACCGGCTTGGGCTGCGAGTCCTTCTTGTGCGGCTTTGCGGCGGGCGCATCGTCGTCATTGTCGTCGGCGACGGCGGCCTTGGCGGCTTTCGGCGCGGCAGGCTTGGCTTCGGCCTTCTTCGCGGCCGGCGGCGCGGCAGGCTTTTCGGCGTCTTCGGACTTGGCGGCTTTCTGCGGCGCCGGCGCAGCGGCGGTCGCACTGGCGCGATAGACGGGAATAACGAGCTTCGCGCCAGGCTGCACTTGCGCAGCGCTGGAGTAACCGTTGGCCTTCAGCAGCGCATCGGCCGGAACGCCATAGCGATTGGCGAGCATCCCGGCGCTTTCGCCTTCGCCGACGGTGATTGGCGTGCCGCCCTGCGGAGTCCAGTGCGCAAGAGCGCCGGATGCGGCGATCGGCGCCGCGACCGCGGTTGCCTTGGCGGCGACCGGCGTCGCAGCGGCGGCGGAAGCAACGGCTTTCGGAGCCGAAGCAATGCGCGGAGCGGCGGAGATGGCGCCGGTCGGCGCGCGATCGACGCCGCGCGCCAGTCGGCGCGGCGCGCCGGAGGCGCTCGCCCGGAATGGATCGGAGAAGGGATCAGCGGCAAAGCGCGTGGCGTCGGAACAGCCGGCGAGGAGCGCAGCTGCTGCTGCAGCGAACATGAGCCTTACGGCGGCTCCGGAGACAGAAATCGGACGCTTGCTCGACATGACGCGTACCCACACTCGAACGCTACTTCATCTCCGGCATTTAATCGCTCGTCGGTTAAGGGACCGTTTAAGATGAACGGCGCCGCAGCAGAATGCGCAAAATCTTCAGCATGGCCTCGAGCTTTCACTCAGTGCGCCGGATATGTCACAGCGCCTGCGCCGCGCCCGGAGTCGCAGCGCCGAGCCGGCAGGGGCCGAGATCGGTCTCGACGAAGGTCGGCCCTCGCCGCACGATCCGCAGCAGTCGCGCGCCCGCGCGATCACCCGGCGCGGCGCGGCCCAGCAACATGACGCCGTCAGGCGCCAGCATCTGCGACAACGCCGCGGGCGTCGCTGGCACACTGGCGTGAACGATGATGCGATCGAAACTGCCGAGCGAACGCGAGGGCGACAGCCCGTCGCCGTGCAGCACGAGAACATTTGGAGCCGGCAAGCGTGCGAGACGTCCGGCCGCCTCGATCGCCAGGGTCTCGAAGCGCTCGATCGACACCACGTCGCGGACGATCGCCGCCGCCGTCGCGGCGCCATAACCGGAGCCGGTTCCGATTTCCAGAAGCCGATGCCCCGAAGCGAGGTCGAGAGCCTGCAAACGCCACGCGAGGTCCGCAGCCGTCGACATGGTCTGGCCGCAGCCGATCGGCAAGGCTATGTTGCGATCGGCGAGATCGCGGAAGCGATGCGGGACAAATTTCTCGCGCGCCACCGTTTCGATCGCCCGCAGCACGGCAATGTCGCGCACACCCGCCTGGCGCGCATGCAACATCATCGCAGCGCGCGCTTCGAAGGCGGAGCCCGCGTCCGTCATGGGGCCTCGAACGCCGCGGCGAGTTTGGTCACGGTCGGGTGGTCGGTCAGATCGAGACGCAGCGGCGTGACGGAAATGAAATGCCCGGCGAGCGCTTCGAGATCGGTGCCGGGGCCCGGCAAGAAACTGCCCTTCTGGAACGAGATCCAGTGATAGGGATTGCCGCGGCCGTCGCGTCGGTCCTCGATGCGCATCACATCGTTGCTGCGCCGCCCCTGCATGGTGACGCGAACGCCGGCAACCGCATTCGGCGGGCAGCACGGGAAATTCACGTTCATCAGCACGTCGGGCGGAATGCCTGCGACGAGCAGCTTGCGCACGATGGCCGCGCCATGGCCGGCGGCGCAGGCCCATTCGATCGAACTGCGGCCGACGAAGAAGTCGTAAACCTGCGAAAGGGCGACCGACGGGATGCCGAGGATCGTTCCCTCCATCGCGCCGGCGATGGTGCCGGAATAGGTCACGTCTTCGGCGATGTTCTGGCCGTGATTGACGCCCGAAAGGATCAGATCCGGCGGCCGATCGGCAAGCAGCTTGCGCACACCCATGATCACGCAGTCTGTCGGCGTGCCCTTGACGGCGTAGCGCCGCTCGTCGATCTGCCGCAATCGCAGCGGATCGTTCAGCGACAGCGAATGGGCGACGCCGGACTGCTCGAACTCCGGCGCTACGACGATGACATCGTCCGACAGTTCGCGCGCGATCTGCTCGGCGATGGCGAGACCTTCGGCGTGAATGCCGTCGTCATTGGTCACGAGAATGCGCAAGGCTCGTTCTCTCCTCGAAAAACCGACGGCCCGGGCCGACCGTCCCGGTCTTAAAGGGCGTTCGTGACGTGTCAAGCACGCCGCCCTGCCCCGAGCGAACGCTTGCTTCTCGCCTCGTGCGAGCGCCCGACAAACCCGGCTGCGCCATTGCAAAACGCGCGGCGTCGCCAATCTAGGAAGAGTGCTTGCCCGGCAATTTTCATTTGCCTGCGGAGGTCGCCATGCTCGACATCGCCTTCATCGCCCGCCTCGATTTCCTTGCCTCGAGGGTTACGGACACGCGCGGCAAGCCTCAATTCACGCCCACCGCCGAGGCGCCGTTTCGCCTCGCGCCGGAAAAAGACAAGGAAGCTGCGACAATTTCGGAGCTTCCCCAGCCCACCGTGGATGTTACTGTCGACTCTGGGCCAAAGAGTTGACGGAACATAGTCGTGAGCATCACTCTCGAACAGGCGATCGAAATCCATGCGCGAGTGATGACGTTGCGATTCAAGGGCGGAGCGTACGAAAAGGCCTGCGAATGGGCGCGCGCGCTGTCCGGCAACGGCGACCTCCAAGGAGAGGCGGTCTGGCTGTCGGTGGCCGATGCGATCGATCGAATGACGCAACTGCGTGAACCGGCGGCGCCAACCGTTCATTGATCGCCGACGACATGGTTCGCCGATACACGGCGGCTGCGCGGCCGCTGTAATTTTCTGATGGGCGAATTTCTGTTTTCATCCCCGCGGGATGCGCCTCGACATCCTGTCACCGGAAGACTCGTCCCGCAGGACACGCCATCGCAGCCGACTTTCGCCGAGGCCGGCGGCGGTCTCTCCTCATTATATTGGTCGAAGCATTCCCCGGCGCGATCTGGCGCCCCGTCAAAATCCCGGCCCGGCAATCGCCTGATCAACTCCTGAGCAGCAGTCCGCCTAAATATTAGGCTGATAGGCGCGGAGCCGCGAGCGGCGCCGGCGATTTGAGCAGCCTCGATCTGCGCTATAGTCGACGATCCCGCGCTACCCCTGCAAATCCGGGCGTTTCGCGGCTCTGGCACGCCGTTTGAAAGCAATGGCGGCGAGCGCTCGGGCGCTCGGTTCAACGGCCGCCGCGGCCGCGCCCTCGAACAGGGGGTGCGGCGCGTGAGACGCGCCGGCAACACAGGATAGGCAGATGAAAATCGTGACAGCGATCATCAAGCCGTTCAAGCTCGATGAAGTCCGCGACGCGCTGACGGCGATCGGCGTGCACGGCCTCACCGTGACGGAAGTCAAGGGCTACGGACGGCAGAAGGGTCATACGGAAATCTATCGCGGCGCGGAATACGCCGTCAGCTTCCTTCCCAAGCTGAAGATCGAGGTGGCGGTCGCCGCCGAGCTCGTCGACAAGACCATCGAGGCCATCACCGCCGCGGCCCGCACGGGCCAGATCGGCGACGGCAAGATTTTCGTCGCGCCGCTGGAGCGCGCCCTGCGCATCCGCACCGGCGAAAAAGACGGCGACGCGCTTTGATCCCTTCCCGAGCCCGCATCCTTCTGGAGTCCTCCCCCATGAAAAGTCCTGTCACCCGGAGCGCTCTCGCTTCGATCCTCGCGGGCGCGGCGGCCCTGGTCGCTGCCGGTCCCGCATTCGCGGGCAACGATCCCGTGCCGAATCCCGGCGACACTGCCTGGCTGCTGACCTCGTCGGTGCTGGTGCTGATGATGTCGATCCCGGGCCTCGCGCTGTTCTACGGCGGCCTCGTCCGCTCCAAGAACATGCTGGCCATTCTGACCCAGACCTTCGCCATCGTGGCGCTGGTGGGCGTGCTGTGGACGCTCTACGGCTACTCCCTCGCCTTCGGCGACGGCGGCTCGCTCAACCCCTATATCGGCGGCCTCAACAAGATCTTCCTCAAGGGCGTGACCGCCGCGTCCAACGCGCCGACCTTCACCCCCGGCCATGTCGTTCCGGAATTCGCCTATTTCGTCTTCCAGATGACCTTCGCCATGATCACCCCGGCCCTCATCATCGGCGCCTTCGCCGAGCGCATGAAGTTTTCCGCGGTGTTCGCCTTCGTGACGCTCTGGGTCACCTTCATCTATTTCCCGATCGCCCACTGGGTGTGGGGCGTGGCTGATCCCAACGCGCTCGTCGATGCGGCGACCCAGCTGGTCGCGGCGAAAGACGAGGCCGCGAAGACCGCGGCTCAGGCGAAGATCGACGAGATCAACGCCGCTGTCGGCTGGCTGGCCGCCAAGGGCGCGCTCGACTTCGCAGGCGGCACCGTCGTTCACATCAACGCCGGCATCGCCGGTCTGGTGGGCGCCATCATGGTCGGCAAGCGCATTGGCTACGGCAAGGAAGCCCTGCCGCCGCATTCGCTGACCATGTCGATGATCGGCGCCTCGCTGCTGTGGGTGGGCTGGTTCGGCTTCAACGCCGGCTCCAACCTCGAAGCCAACGGCACGACGGCTCTGGCCTTCGTCAACACCATGGTCGCCACCGCCGGCGCGGCGCTGTCCTGGCTGCTGGTCGAATGGGCGATCAAGGGCAAGCCGTCGCTGCTCGGCCTGATCTCGGGCGCGGTCGCCGGTCTGGTCGCGGTGACGCCGGCTTCCGGCTACGCTGGTCCGATCGGCTCGCTGGTGCTCGGCCTCGCCGTGTCGCCGATCTGCCTGTTCTTCGTCTCGACCGTGAAGAACAAGCTCGGCTACGACGACGCGCTGGACGTGTTCGGCGTGCACTGCATCGGCGGCATCACCGGCGCGCTGGCCACCGGCATCCTGGTCAATCCCGCGCTCGGCGGCGTCGGCATCACCGACTACACCGTCCTCGAGGGCTACGGCGGAACCTACGACATGGTCGCCCAGATGAAGGCGCAGGGCACGGCGGTCGTCGCGACGCTGCTGTGGTCCGGCATCGGCTCGGCGATCCTCTACAAGGTTCTCGACATCGTCATCGGCCTGCGGCCGGCTCCGGACGCCGAGCGCGAAGGCCTCGACATCACGGACCACGGCGAACGCGCCTACAACTACTGACGAACAAGACCCCCGAAAGAGAAGAGACGGCGCCCACGGGCGCCGTTTCGCTTTTCCAGGCCCCGAACGCGCGGCCGGATTGCGACCCGACGCGGGCGCTCCACAGGACGCCGATGCGCTTTTCGCGCCCTCCCTCCTTCGTCTATAACAATGTCAAAGCGCGCGAGCGCCCTGCCCCTGTCCGAACACGAAGGATCGCCCATGACCGCCGCCAACCCCGCTTCCAAGCTCATCCACGGCGCCACAGGAGACTGGGAAGTCGTCATCGGCATGGAGATCCACGCCCAGGTGTCGAGCAAGGCCAAGCTGTTCTCCGCCGCCTCGGCGGAATATGGCGGCGGGCCGAACGAACATGTGTCTCTGGTCGACGCCGCCATGCCGGGGATGCTGCCGGTCATCAACGAGGAATGCGTGAAGCAGGCGGTCCGCACCGGCCTCGGCCTCGAGGCGCAGATCAATCTGCGCTCAGTGTTCGACCGCAAGAATTACTTCTATCCCGACCTGCCGCAGGGCTATCAGATTTCGCAGTTCAAGCATCCGATCGTCGGAGAGGGCGCCGTCATCGTCGACGTGACCCCCGCCGAACGGATCACCGTCGGCATCGAGCGGCTGCATCTGGAGCAGGACGCCGGCAAGTCGATGCACGATGTCTCCCCCAACGAGAGCCATGTGGATCTCAACCGCAGCGGCGTGGCGCTGATGGAGATCGTCTCCAGGCCGGACATGCGCAGCGCCGACGAGGCCAGAGCCTATGTCACCAAGCTGCGCACCATCCTGCGCTACATCGGCTCCTGCGACGGCAACATGGAGCAGGGCAGCTTGCGGGCGGACGTCAATGTCTCCGTGCGCCGCCCCGGCGGCCCGCTCGGCACGCGCTGCGAAATCAAGAACGTCAACTCCATCCGCTTCATCGGTCAGGCGATCGAGGTCGAGGCGCGCCGGCAAATCGGCATCCTCGAGGACGGCGGCAAGATCGATCAGGAGACGCGCCTGTTCGACCCCGGCAAGGGCGAGACGCGGTCGATGCGCAGCAAGGAAGAGGCGCACGACTATCGCTACTTCCCCGACCCCGATCTGCTGCCGCTCGAATTCGATCAGGCCTTCGTCGATGCGCTGGCGGCGGAGTTGCCCGAGCTTCCCGACGCCAAGCGCGCGCGCTTCATCACGCAGTACGGCGTCACGCCCTATGACGCCGGCGTGCTGGTGATGGAGCGCGCCTCGGCCGATTATTTCGAGGAGGCGGCGAAGGGTCGCGACGCGAAGCTCACGGCGAACTGGGTGATCAACGAGCTGTTCGGCCGCCTCAACAAGGAGGGACTGGACGTGACGCGCTCGCCTGTCTCGGCCGCGGCGCTCGGCGCGATCGTCGACCTCATCGGCGAGAACGTCATCTCCGGCAAGATCGCCAAGGACCTGTTCGAGATCGTCTGGACCGAAGGCGGCGACCCGCGCGCCATCGTCGAAGCCCGCGGCATGAAACAGGTGACCGATACCGGCGCCATCGAAGCGGCGATCGACGCCGTCATCGCCGCCAACCCCGACAAGGTCGAGCAGGCGAAGGCGAAGCCGACTATGCTCGGCTGGTTCGTCGGTCAGGTGATGAAGCAGACCGGCGGCAAGGCCAATCCGCAGTCGGTGAACGAACTGCTGAAAGCCAAACTCGGCGTGTGACGGCGCCCGTCCGCTGCGCGTCTCGCGGTGATTCGCGAGGCGCGTTGCGCGATTTGGGGGCGCGCGTCACCTGCCCGAAGCGTGTTCGACAACCATTCGGACGAGTTTATTCACAATTTTTTTTCATCGCTTTTTTCGAACCGCGGCGCCGCGCGCCGACATCGCCGAGTCATCTCACTCACATCCGAACGTCCCGCCGCGAACGCGACCACCATCGTGACGAGCGACGATCGCGCCGAACTGTCGCCGTGACAGCGCGATCATCGCCGCACCGCGCCGCGGTCCTTCACGACAACAAGAAAAAACAACAGATTGAAAATCGTTTCATGCGCATCGTCGTTGCTGTTGCGCTGCACGATTCTGTTCGTCGACATGCAGTGTCGGAGGTGTGTGCGCATCTTCGAGACGTCGCACGAACGCTTTTCCTCAACGTCGCAACGACGCTTCGACGATGCATTCGAGATGCGTTTTACGTCCTTCGCAGCGTCGTCATCGCGCGTGTTTTCACGTCTCGACGCATGTTCGAATGCTTCGTTACGACGAAGCCCTCTTGCACGTGCAAACAACAGCGTTACGCTGGCGCGCCGAATGTCGGTCGAGCGATGTGCCGACATTGCGGATAAGGGGACTTGATATGGCGAGAGCGACAACGAAGCGTAAGCCGGCGAAGAAAGCCGCCGCCAAGAAGGGTACGCGTAAGGCTGCGACGAAGAAGTCGGCGACGAAAAAATCCGCTGCGAAAAAGACCGCAGCGAAAAAGTCCGCCGCAAAGAAGGCGACCCGCAAGACCACCGCGCGCAAGGCGGTGAAGAAGGCGACGCGCAAGACCACCGCCAAGAAGGCCGTGAAGAAGACGACGCGCAAGACCGCCGTCAAGAAGCGCGGCGCCGTGAAGAAGACCGCGACCCGCAAGACCGCGGTGAAAAAGTCTGCGACGCGGAAGGCGCCGGCCAAGAAGCGTGCGGTGCGCAAGCCGAAAGTCGACCCGGTTGCCCCTCCGGCGAACGGCTCGAACGAGGGCGAAGCCTGAAACAACGCAGAACGCGAATTCGTTTTCGCCTCTGCAAAATCTTGTCCCGCCAGATCGCTGCGCCGCGCCCACCGGGCCCGGCGTCGCTCTGGCGGGCGTTTTTGTTTGTGTCGATGCGCGAGCGGCCAGGATCAGCGCGTCAGGCAGCGGGCAGCGAAATCACGCCACGCCGGCAATGACGCCTGCTGCGTCCATTTGAGGCGGTTCCATTCCTCGGCGCACAAACGCATCCTCTCCCGCGGAGCCTTGGGCAGCATCGGCGGCGGCTTCGAGAGGTCGGGCGCCGGCACGATCGCCAGGGGCGACGGCTGCGGCGCAGGCGGCGCAGGGTTCTTTTGCGGCGGCGCTTCGACGGCTGGCGGCGGCGCGGCGCGCAGTTTCGGACGCGGCGGCAGAGCGGACGGGCGGCGCGCAAGCTCGGCGCGGGGCGCCGCCGGAGCCAGCGCCGCGAGTGCGATCGCTGCGACGGCGACGGCGAAACCTTTCAAGAATATCGACTTCGTGACCATCGCCATGGAGCGCGCGAACCTTCGATGCAGCGGCGATCAGTGTAGCCCATCCGCCGTGGCGCGTGATAGAGCGATGCGCAGCCCGTCAAACGAAGCGGCCGGGACACGCGGCCGGGAAAAACGGGCCAGAGGACATGCGCCCATGAACGCCTCCAGCGACCAATCCGCCCGGCTCTCGCTCGTGCAGCGACCGCGCCGCAACAGAAAGAGCGATTGGGCGCGGCGCCTCGTGCGTGAAACGCGGCTCGATGTCGCAGATCTGATCTGGCCGGTGTTCCTGATCGAGGGCAGCGGCCGGCGCGACGCCGTCGCCTCCATGCCCGGCGTGTTCCGCTACTCGGTCGATGTTGCGGTGGAGGAAATCGCCCGCGCCGCTGAACTCGGCATTCCGGCCGTCGCTCTGTTCCCCAACACCGATCCCGCGCGCCGGGACGAACATGCCAGTGAAGCGGTCAACGGCGACAATCTCGTTTGCCGGGCCTGCCGCGCGATCCGCGCCGGCGGCGCCGACATCGGCGTCGTCACCGATGTGGCGCTCGATCCCTACACCAGCCACGGCCACGACGGGCTGCTCGACGGCGACGAGATCGTCAACGACGCCACCGTGGCGGTGCTTGCGCGTCAGGCGGTGACACAGGCGCGGGCCGGCGCCGACATCATCGCGCCCTCGGACATGATGGACGGCCGCATCGGCGCGATCCGCGCCGCACTCGACGCCGAAGGCTTCGAAAGCGTCCAGATCATGAGCTATGCGGCAAAATATGCGTCGGCGTTTTATGGCCCGTTCCGCGACGCCATCGGCACCAGCAAGACTCTGCGCGGCGACAAGCGCAGCTATCAGATGGACCCGGCCAATGGCGACGAGGCGTTGCGGGAGGTCGCGCTCGATCTCGAGCAGGGCGCCGACATGGTGATGATCAAGCCGGGCATGCCCTATCTCGACATTGTGCGGCGTGTCGCCGACGCCTTCGGGGCGCCGACCTTCGCCTATCAGGTGTCCGGCGAATACGCGATGCTCGCCGCCGCCGCGGCCAATGGCTGGCTCGACGGCGAAGCCGCGATGATGGAAAGCCTGCTGGCCTTCAAGCGGGCCGGCGCCGCCGGCGTGCTCACCTATTTCGCTCCGCGTGCGGCCGCCAGATTACGCGCCGGCTGAGGAAAACATATTTCAGCGCACGATGTTGCAGAGCGCGGCGACGACGTAGAGACATCGTCAACCAAAAATTTTCAGACAGCTTTAACCAAAAACAGACGCTTCTTAACGACTGTGTCGACAATGCGCGGCATGACGCCGCCTGTGGAGTCGACCTATGGGTTTGCGCGCCTTTGCGAAGAGTCGCCGCGCCAATGTGGCGCTGCTGTTTTCGCTGACCTCTGTCCCGGCGTTGATGATCGTCGGCATGGCGATCGACTTCTCCTACGCTTTCAAGAACAAGGCGCAGCTCCGAAATGCGGCGGACGCCGCGGCGCTGAGCGCCGCAAGCCAGTTTCAGCGCAACGGCTACACGCGCATGGATATGGAAAAATACAAGAAATTCGCCCAGAACTGGCTCGACGACAACTCGCAACGCACGTCCCCCAAGCTCGAAGAGATGCACATCTGCCTCCCCGACAGGAGGGACTGCACTACGGCCAACGGCCTCACCCTGAAGTCGGGACAGCTCTATGTGCGCGCCAGCGGGACGTCGCCGCGCTCCATCAGCAAGATGGTGCCGGTCAAGATCGCCGGCCAGTTCGACACGATCCGCTTCTCGACTTTCGCGATCGCCACCATCCCCATCGCCGCCTATCTCGACATCTATCTGCTGATCGATCGCTCGGCGTCGATGGGCCTCGGCGCCTCGCCCTCCGATCAGACCGGCATGGTGACCGCGAGGGGCTGCGCCTTCGCCTGCCACAATCAGGATACGAGTGTCGCCGACACCGTCGTGAACGATGGCGTCATGGATGCGCATTCCCGCGGATTTTCCCTGCGCATCGACGCGGTGAAAAGCGCGCTGAAAGAAATCGTCGGAAAGGCGCAAGCGGCGATGGCCGCAAATCCGGCTATCCATGTCCGCTTCGGCCTCTACGCCTTCGACGATAATTTCTACAAGCTCATGGATCCGACTGCCCAGTTCGGATCCGCCTCGGACACCAAACCCACGACGCTCTACGGGGCGATCAATTCACTCGACATCGCCCGCTACGACGCCGGCACGGCGACGCCCTACGCCATGCAGAAGTTGGCGGATCTCCTCCCGCCCAGCGGCACGGGCCAAACGCAGGCGACCGCGCAGACCATGGTTTTCTTCGCGTCGGACGGCACGGCAAATGCGCTCGACAATCACCAGGGCGGCGCATGGGACGTGGCCGCCGCCAACTGGGCGGGCTATGCGCCAGCCCCTTATTTGAAATGGATTTGGCCCAACGGGGGCGGGCCTGGAGGATCGAGCAACGTATCGCCGGCGCAGCCTGCCACGCCTACCGGCGCGTCGCGAGCGCGCGGCGGGCCGGCGATCAGCGCCAATGTGGCCTGCCCCGATTATCCCGTGCTGGAGAATTCCAACAACATCTCCGACGTCGGGGTCATCCAGAGCCGCTTCGGCTCATTGCCCGTTCCCTGCATCGCCCAGCCGTGGTGGTTCGGCTATTCGCAAACGCTCGAGGGGCAAATCGGCGCGCCATCGCAGGACGACATGTGGGTGCAGCCGGTCGATCCCGCATGGTGCGCGCCGCTGAACAACAAGTCGACACTGGCGACTCTCTACACGACTTACGAATTGCCGCCGCCGCCGCAGTCCGCCTACATCAATTACGTTCATTACGCGGTGGCTCCGAAGATCGCAGACAAGATGATGGCCTGCGCCTCGTCTCCCTCGACAGCCTTCATGGCCAGCGACGCGTCCGGCATTTCCACCGCTCTGAACGCCATGTTCTCGATCGCGCTGGAAAAGCTGCGTCTCGCGATGTGAGCGGGCGGCGCGTCAGGGCGCCGCCGTCTCGCTCCGCTCCGCATCGGCCCGCGACAAAGCGGCGTAGCGCTTCACGCTGAAGGGGATGGCGCCGAGGAAGGCGAGGCTGATCAGCGTCAACGTCTCCATTGGATAAGTCGCCAGCAGCAGCGCTGTCACGCCGATCCCGAACAGCAGCGGGATCACGAGATCGCGCTGGATGCGACCGATGCGCTTGCCCGAAAAATGCGGAATGCGGCTCGCCATGAGAAAAGCGATGAACAGCACATATAAGATGTACAGCGGCGCAAGCGACTTGCTGCCCGGAAGCTCGACGACCGAGAGGTGCAGATAGAGTGGCAGCAGCACCGTCACGGCGCCGGCAGGCGCCGGCATGCCGACGAAGAACTCCGCATGCCAGGCGGGCTTGCCGGGTTCGTCGATCATCACATTGAAGCGGGCGAGGCGCAGCGCCGCAGCAATGGCGAACACCAGCGCCGCGAACCAGCCGAAGCCGGGCCGCTCGTGCAGCGCCCAGAAATACAGGACCAGCGCCGGCGCCACGCCGAAATCGACAAAATCGGCCAGCGAGTCCAGCTCCGCCCCGAAGCGGGTGGCCCCCTTGAGCGCCCGCGCCAGACGCCCGTCCAGACCGTCGAGCACCGCGGCGGCGATCACGGCGATCACCGCCTTTTCGAACTGCTGCTCGGCGGCGAGACGGATCGCCGTCAGCCCCATCGACAGCGCCAGCAGAGTCACGAGATTGGGCAGGATCACCCGGATGGGGATCTTGCGAAAGCGCAGCCGCCGCCGCTCGGACGGGGTGAGATCGGCGTCGGGCGCGTCGACGCCGTGATCGGATGGAGCGGGAGCGGTCATGGTGGCGATCTCCTCAGGCCGATTTGAAGGTCAGCGCCGGCGCGTTGGCCGTCATGTCCGCCAGCACGGTCTCGCCGGCCACGGCGCGCGAGCCGACGGCGACAGTCACCCGCGCCGACGAGGGCATATAGACATCGACGCGTGACCCGAAGCGGATCAGTCCGAAGCGGTCGCCGACGCCGATCTGTTCGCCTTCCCGCGTGAAGCAGACGATGCGGCGGGCGATCAGCCCGGCAATCTGCACCACCCCGAAACGGCCGATCTTGGTGTCGATGATAAGGCCGTTGCGTTCGTTGTCCTCGCTCGCCTTGTCGAGATCGGCATTGACGAAGATGCCGGGCTTGTAAGCGATTTTCGTGATGCGGCCGGAGATCGGCGCGCGGTTCACATGCACGTCGAAGACGCTCATGAAGATCGAGACACGCTGCATCGGCTCGGCGCCGAGGCCAAGTTCCGGCGGCGGCAGGAAGAAGCCGATCGAACACACCGCGCCGTCGGCCGGCGAGACGATCAGCCCCTCGCGCAGCGGCGTCACCCGTGGCGGATCCCGAAAAAAGTAGGCGCACCAGGCGGTGGAGATGAAGCCGACCCAGCCGAGCGTCGGCGACAGCCAATTGAGGAAGAACGCCGCGATCGCGAAGCCGGCGACGAAAATATAGCCCTCCGGATGGATCGGGACGGCGGCTTTGCGCAGCGAATCGATGATGGACATGGGTTTCTCCCGCGCGCGGCGGCAGCGCCTCGCATTGCGCCGTGTCATGCCATTTCGAGGGGCGATTGTCACGGCCGGCGCCGGGCGCGACCGCGCTTTCGATCAGGCCTTGCCGGCCCGCAGCGCGGCGCAGGCGATGTAGACCGCGATCGGCGCGCCGTCGCGGGGACGCTCGCCGGCCCCCGTTTCGCGCGCCGGCCGAACGGAGATCACGCGTGCGAAGCCGCGGCTCTGGCACAGGCTTTCGGCCACCAGCGGGCCGCAGGCGTGACGCCCGTCGAAACAGTCGATCAGACCAAAACCGGAGAATCGTTCGACGAGGAATTCGATCTGCTCCGAAGCCGCGCGTCCAGATGCCGTCGCCGGAGCATCCCCGCCCTCGCACGCCGGCCCGGCGCCGCCGAGCGCGACAGCAATAGCCGACGCGAGACGTCCGATGCGAAGTGAGCGGCGGAAACGGCGGGCCATGGCGAACTCGCGGGACAGATGGGACTTTCCGGCGAGCTTCTCGGCCTGCCGGCGACGTTGATCGAATTTTTTTGACAAAGCCGCCGCATTCGCTCCGCAAATCCGGTCAATTGCGGTTAGCATTCGCTGCAGCCGCGGTTGATCGGCGGATGCGGCTTTGCCATAGCGAGGAACGCGCTGGCGCCACGGAGACGGCGAATGGATTTCTCGCGACGCATGTTTCTGACCGGCGGCGCCGCTTTCGTCGCCGGAGGCGCGCGGGCGGACGAAGGCGCCGGACGAGTGCTGGAGGCGCGCGCCGGGCAGGCGACGCCGAACGGGACCGGCACAACGCCCATCCTCGGCTTCGACGGCCACTATCCCGGACCGCTGCTGCGCTGGCGTCAGGGAGAAACGCTCGATGTGACGCTGCGCAACGCCCTCGACACGCCAATGACCCTGCACTGGCACGGCCTGCGCGGCGACAACGCCATGGACGGCGTCGCCGGTCTGACCCAGCCGGCGGTCGCACCGGGCGCGCAATTCGTCTATCGCCGCCCCCTCCCCGATCCGGGATTGTTTTTCTACCGCCCCTGCGTGTTCGGAAAGACGCCGGAACTGTCGGCGCGCGGGCTGAAAGGCCTGCTGATCGTCGACGAGGCGGCGCCGCCACCCACCGACGCCGACATCGTGCTGGCGCTCGACGACTGGCGACTCGGGCCGGACGGAAAGATCGCAGACGGCTTCGGCGACGTGGCGGAAGCGCGTGGCGACGGCCGGATCGGAACGCTGGTGAGCGTCAACGGCGCCCCTGCCCCGCTGCGTCTCGACGCGCCGCCTCGCGGACGGGTGCGGCTGCGCCTCGCCAATCTCGCCAATGCGCGGCTGATGGCGCTGACCTTCGAGGGCGTCGACCCCTTTGTGATCGCCATCGACAGCCAGCCCTGCGATCCTTTCGCGCCGGTGCGCCGCACTATTCCGGCGGCGCCCGGCGCGCGGTTCGAATTAATGTTCGACATGCCTGCCGAGGCCGGCGCGAAAGCCCACGTCGCGCTGCGCGGCGCCGTCGATCAGGACCTTCTGGTCGTCACCGCCGCGGGAGCGAAAGCGGAGCAAAAGGGCAAGATCACAGCCCTGCCGCCGAACCCGCAACTGCCGGCGGTCATCCGGCTCGACCAATCGAAGAAGATCGACCTCGCCTTTCAGTTGCGCGGCCCCGCCAATGCTCCTTCGTCATGGACGATCAACGGCGCCAAAGGCGGATATGGCGGCGATCCGCTGTTTCGCGTCGCGCGCGGGACGCCGGTGACGCTCGGCCTCGTCAATACGACGGAGACGACACTGTCGATTCACGTCCACGGCCACTGCGTGCGGCTGCTGCACGATCTCGACGACGGGTGGGAGCCCTACTGGCGCAACGCCGTGGTGATCGCCCCCGGAAAAACCAAGCATGTCGCCTTCATCGCCGACAATCCCGGCAAATGGGCGCTGCGCGACGACATTCTCGAGCACGAGGCCGGCGGGCTGGCGGGCTGGTTCGAAGTCGGTGCGTGACGCGCTTTGCGGCCGAGGAGTTGGCGGCCTTTCCTACGAGCATTCCACGGAAAATCCGACTGTTCGCCGGGGAAAACGCAGCGACGTGACTCCAGGCTGTATCGTCGGCCAAAAGAAACGGCTAATGTGAGGCACTGACGGCAATCACCGTAGACTGGATTGCCTGCTCCATTCTCGAAAAGACCCTTATTCATGACAGGAAGCGCATCGCGGCCAGCCCTGGCAAGAGCCAAAACGATTATCGACCCCGCCGGCGGGTCGGCCCCGGGAGATACGGTCGCGAGCGCAGCGCCTGATCCGCGGCGGCCGGAGGCGTTCCCCGACTGGCCCTTCCGCTTTCTCGAAATCGAATATCATCCGCAAACGCAATCCGTATGGATGAATTACAAGGCGGATTCGCCGGCGCATTTTCCGCTCGACATGTTCCGCGAGATCGTCGAGACGCGGCGCGCGCTCGTCGCCTTGTTCGCCTCGCCCGCCATCGTGCAATGGCCGATCCGCTATTTCGTCATCGCCTCGAAGCGCGACTCTGTGTTCAGCCTCGGCGGCGACCTCAAGGAGTTCGCCGAATCGGTCCGCGCCCGCGACCGCGAAAAGCTCATGAAGCACGGGCGCATCTGCGTCGACATCATGACCGCGCTCGCGGACGGATTCGGATTGCCGATCATCACGCTCTCCGCGGTCCATGGACAATGTCTCGGGGGCGGATTCGAAGGCGCGCTGGTCACCGACTATCTCATCGCCGAAGAATCCGCCAAGCTCGGGCTTCCGGAAATCGCCTTCAACAGCTTTCCCGGAATGGGCGCGATCACCTTGCTCAATCGCCGCGTCGGGAAGGCCGCCACGGAGCAGTTGATTCTCGAGGGGGCGGCGTTTTCGGGCAAGCAAATGTTCGACATGGGCATCGTCGACATTCTGGCGGAGGACGGTTGCGCGCGGGAAACGGCAATTGGCTGGATGTCGAAGAATGCGGGCGAACGCTGGGACAGGCTGCGCTCGCTGGTCGAAGCGCGGCGCCGCGTCTTTCCGGTGACACGCGACGAATTGGACGATGTCGTCAACGTCTGGGTCGATTGCGTTTTCGCCTTGACCGACAAGGACCTGAGACACATGGATCGTCTCGTGCGCGCCCAGGGCCGTCTGGGAACAGCTCGGGACCAGCTTTCGGACCCACAAAATAGATCCTGATGTAAGCTATGCGCCATGATCATGCCGCGGCAGGACGGGAAATCAAGGACTGTGGCCAACGAAGTCATCGACGACGAAATTTACCGTGACCTCGTCGAAACCCTGTTCGACACGCGCGGCTCCTTCTTTGTCGCGCTGATCGGCGGCGTTGCGGGGCCCTTGAGCGCGTGGATCATCACCGGCGAATCCATCTATTTCTGGCTGATCGTCGGCCTGGCGACGATCGCCGTGCTCCGCGTGGTGATCTGGGCCAGCCACGTCAATTCTCCGATCGACGTGCGTCGGCGGAACGCGCGCAAATGGGAGCTGTACTACGGCCTGGGCGGCATTTCGTTCGTCTCGACGGTCGGACTGATCACCGCCTTCCTGTTCGTCGGCCACCACGACGACTTCGCATTCATTTTCGGCCTGACGGTCCTTCTGGCAGGGGTTGGCGCGCTCTCGGGTCGCAACGCCGGCCGCCCCAACATCGTCTTCGTCCAGCTTCTGGGTCTGTGCGGACCGCTCGCCGTGGCGGCGGCATTCGATCCGGACCCGAAATACCGCTGGCTGACCTTCATCCTCGCGCTGGAAATCATTTCCATCCGCTCGACCACGGTGTTCATTCACAAGAATCTGAAGGCCGCTCTGAAGAACGGCTATGACGCGCGCGAACAGCGCAAGCGCTTCGCGCTGGCGCTGAACACCATGTCGCACGGCCTGTGCATGGGTGGCAGCGACGGACGGGTGACCGTGGTCAATCACCGCGTCTTCGAAATGTTCGGCATCGTCACCGCGACGACGCCGATCCAGCTCGCGGCGCTGGCGCGCGCCGTCGCCCGCAACGCCGCCATGACGTCGCAGGACAGCGCCGGTTTCGTCGCGCGCTGGATAAGCCATTCGACGATGGGGCGCCGCGCGGTTTTTTCGCAGGAGATCGGCGACCGGATTTACGATTTCCGCTGCGAGCCCGCCGAGGCCGGCGGCTTCGTCACGGTGATCGAGGACGTGACCGAAGAGCGGCGCGCCGTGCAGGAAATCGAACGCATCGCCCATTACGACGAACTGACCGGCCTGCTCAATCGCGGATATTTCCAGAAGCGCATGGCCGCCGAACTCGATATTGCGCTGGCCTGCGGCAAGAAGGCCGCTTTGCTGAGCATCGACCTCGACCACTTCAAAGAGGTCAACGACGCCCTCGGTCACGCCGTCGGCGACATGCTGCTCGCGGAAGCCTCGCAACGCCTCTTGTCCTGCGTGCAGCCCGGCGATCTTGTCGGCCGATTCGGCGGCGACGAGTTCTGCGTTCTGCTGCGGCCCGGCGAGGCGCTCGGGCGGGCCGAGGAAACCGCCCGGCTGATCATCGACACCATGGCCGAGCCGTTCCAAATCGACGGACAGCGTCTCATGATCGGCGCCAGCGCCGGCCTGACCACCGCGCCACGCGACGCGTCGACCGTGGAGGGCCTGTTCCGCTGCGGTGATCTGGCGCTCTACCGCTCGAAGGACTCGGGCCGTGGCCACGCCTCCTGGTACGAGCCGAGCCTGCACGACAATCTGCTGCGCCGGCGCAAGCTGGAAGCCGAACTGCGGCGGGCCGTCGCCGACGACGAACTCGTCGTCTATTACCAGCCGGTCATCGATTCACGCTCGATCAAGGTGAGCTGCATGGAGGCGCTGGTTCGCTGGCGTCACCCGGAACGCGGCCTCGTGCCGCCGAGCGAGTTCATTCCACTCGCCGAAGAGACCGGACTGATCGTCGAACTCGGCGACTGGGTGCTGCGCCGCGCCTGCCTGGACGCGCTCGCCTGGCCCGAACATGTGCGGGTCGCGGTCAATCTGGCGCCCAAGCAGCTTCAGCAGGCGGATGTCGCCAGCAAGGTCCGCAATTGTCTCGGCGCCAGCGGCCTGCCCGCCGACCGGCTGGAGCTGGAGATCACCGAAACCGCGCTGCTGCAGATCACCGACGAATTGTCGAAAAAGATGTCGGACCTCGTCGCTCTCGGCGTGCGCCTGTCGCTCGACGATTTTGGCGCCGGCTACAGCAGCCTGTCCTACCTCGATCGCTTCCCGGTGCGGAAAGTGAAGATCGACCGCGCCTTTGCGACGCAATTGCTGGAGTCGACCAAGACCCAGGCGATCGTCGACGCCATCGCCATGCTGGCCGGCGAACTGGGCATCGAACTCGTCGCCGAGGGTGTCGAGACCCACGCACAGCTCGCCTGCCTCGCCAGCAAGAATATTTTCCTCGTCCAGGGCTACATCTACAGCCGCCCGCAGCCGATCGAAGCGCTCGCGCCGCGGCTGGAGAACTGGGGCGAAGCGCTCGAGTGCGCGGCGTGACGGGTCCTTGGCCCCGAAGCAATGTTACATTATAACGTCTCCCATGACTCGAGACTTAGAGACGCACCGTCACGCCGCGCCGGCCAGCCGTGATTCCGGCCGACCCGCTGCGGCCTCGTTCAGCCTGCTGCGCCTTTCGGCGTTCGATCGCCTGCTGGCGGCGGCGGCGGCGCTGGCGCTGCTGTGGATCGGCGTGCAATGGGCGCTGTCGTGACGCCCGCCCCCATCCGCCTCGAAAACCTGACGCTGGGCTATGACCGCCGTCCGGCCGTGCATCATCTCGACGGCATCATTGCTCCAGGCGAAACCTTGGCGATCTGCGGCCCCAACGGCGCCGGCAAATCCACCCTGTTGAAGGCGCTGGCCGGCGCGCTCGCGCCGATGGGCGGTCGCATCGACCGCTGCGGCGCGGCGGCCCGCGATGTTGCTTATCTGCCGCAGGCGCTGGACATCGACCGCGACTTCCCGATTTTCCTGCGCGATTTCGTCTCGCTCGGCGCGCTCGGGCGGTGCGGGTTGTTCGGCCGCATCGGCGCCGGGGAAAGCGCCCGCATCGACTCGGCCATCGCCGCTGTCGGGCTTTCCGGGCTCGAGGACCGCACACTCGATACGCTGTCGGGCGGACAATTGCAGCGGGCGCTGTTCGCGCGGCTGATCGTGCAGGACAAGCCGATCATCCTCCTCGACGAACCTTTCGGCGCCATCGACGAAGCGACCCGAGAGGCCCTGCTGGCGCTGATCGACTGGTGGCGAGCGGAGGGCCGCACGGTCGTCGCCGTGCTCCACGAAATAGACATCGCCCGCCGCGCCTTCGCCACGGCGCTCCTGCTGGCCCGTGATCCGATCTGCTGGGGCGCGGCGGCCGAGACGCTCTGCGACGCCAATATCGCCAAGGCCCGGCGCATGGCCGAAGCCTATGACCGTGCAGCGCGCGAGTGCCTGCGCGACGAGGAGCGCGCCCATGATCATTGACGCGCTGATCGCGCCCTTCACCGATTACGAGTTCATGCGCCGGGCGCTCGTCGGTTCCGTCGCGCTCGCCGTTTCGGGCAGTCCGCTCGGCGTCTTTCTCATCCTGCGGCGCATGTCGCTGGCCGGCGACGCCTTGTCGCACGCCATTCTGCCCGGCGCGGCGCTCGGTTATCTCGCCTTCGGGCTGTCGCTGCCGGCAATGACGATCGGCGGCCTCGCTGCAGGATTCGTCGTCGCAGTGCTGGCCGGCGCCGCCGCGCGCTACACCTCGCTGCGCGAGGACGCGTCGCTCGCCGCCTTCTATCTCGTGTCGCTGGCGCTCGGCGTGACGCTGGTGTCGCTGCGCGGCTCGAATGTAGATTTGCTGCATGTGCTGTTCGGCTCGGCGCTGGCGCTGGACGACGCCACTCTGTATCTGCTCGCCGGCGTCGCCAGCGTCACCATTCTTGCGCTGGCGGCTTTCTACCGCGCCCTCGTCGCCGACACGCTCGATCCGGCGTTTCTCAAGCTCGTCAGTCCCGCGGGCGAAATCGTCCCTTATGTCTTTCTGACGCTGGTCGTGCTCAATCTCGTCGCGGGGTTCCATGCGCTCGGCACGCTGATGGCGGTGGGCGTCATCATGCTGCCGGCGGCGGCCGCGAAACTCTGGACCCGCAATCTCGCCGTGACGCTGCCGCTCGCCGCCGCCTTCGGCGCCGCCGCCTGTTACGTCGGACTGGTGTTCTCCTATCACTCCGGCGCGCCGACCAGCCCGGCGATCATTCTAGCCGCGGGGCTGTTCTATTTCATCTCTGTCGTGTTCGGACGCACCGGCGGACTGATGCGCCTGCGGCGGCCGCGACGGCATCTGGAGGGATGATCATGAACGCGTTCATCGCCCTGCCCCGCCGCGCGTTTCTCGCCGGCGCCGCCGCCCTCGCTGTTTCACCCGCGCGGGCGCAGGACGGCAAACTGCCGGTCGTCGCCAGTTTCTCGATCATCGGCGATTTCCTGCGCGAAGTCGGCGGGGCGCATGTCGATGTGACCGTCATCGTCGGGGCGAACGGCGACGCCCATGTCTATCAGCCGACGCCGCGAGACGGACAGGCTCTGGCCAAAGCGAAGCTCGTATTCGTCAACGGTCTCGGCTTCGAGGGCTGGCTCGACAGGCTTGTCGCCGCCTCGAAGACAAAGGCCACAGTGGTGACGCTCAGTCACGGCCTCGAAGCGCGTCAGGGCGACGAAGGCCTGGACCCGCACGCCTGGCAGAGCGTCGCCAACGCCATGCGTTATGTCGAAAACATCCGTGACGCGCTCATCGCCGCCGACCCGGCCAATGCAGAAAGTTTTCGAGAAAACGCCGCGCGCTATCACGCCCGGCTCGACGTGCTGGACAAGGACATGCTAGCCGCCTTCGCCGCCATTCCGAAGGAGCGTCGCCGCATCGTTTCGACCCACGACGCCTTCGGCTATTTCGCCCAGCGTTACGGAATCGACTTCATTGCCCCGCAAGGCGTCTCGACCGAGGCCGAAGCCAGCGCGAAGGACATCGCCCGCATCATCGATGCGGTGCGCGCCCACAAAGTCTCGGCGGTGTTTCTGGAAAACATCGCCGACCCGCGCCTCACGCAGCGCATCGCCAAAGAGACCGGCGCGAAGATCGGCGGCGTGCTGTATTCGGACGCGCTGTCATCCCCGGACGGGCCAGCCGGGTCGTATGAAAAGATGATGCGGAACAATTTGCGGGAACTGGTGGAGGCGTTGGGGGGGTGAAAGCCCGTCCAAAGGGGTTCACATCGATTCGCGTCATTCGATTACGAAACCAGCCTTTGTCGCCCGCCGCAGCGCGGGCGTCGGCTCCGGCGGATTTTCGAGAAGGTCGAGCACGAGAAGCGAGTCCCGCTCCGAAAGGCGCAGCGTCTTTGCCCGTTCGATCACGGTCTGAGCCTCGGGGAGAACAGCCCCAAGGATGAAGTTCGTCAAATCGAGCCGCTGAAGCGCCGCGGCGCGCGCAAGAATGGCCTTGTCTTCCGGCCGCAACCGCAGTTCGATCCGGCCATTGCCGACGGGAGTTTTCGACATCGAGAAGTTCCTCCCAAAAAATACGGAAAACGTCCGTACATGACAAGCAACGCAGACGCCATTACGATTGACCGGAAAGCGCTGCGGATCAATGATCGATCGTCGGCGCCCGTTACTTGAGCGCTATCTGAAAAAAACTCGTATTTACAAAGGTCTCGTCAAAGAGTCCGCTTTTCCGGAGCCGGAAATGAAATCTTGTAAACTTGACGCGATTATTCCGAGAGCGGTGCAAGAACATTGGGTTGCAATGGGCAATCCGGCATTGCCCGAGGCCACTTACTCGCCGAGCGACGGGCGAGGCGCTTATCCCGAGCGCTTCCAAGCACTTCGCGACGATCCGCGCTGGCCTGACTTGCGGTCGATCCTGCGCTCTTATATCAGTCGATGCATCATCGCGCCATTCGCCACCCAAGGGGCCTTTTGGTCGCTGAGCTGCAGAACATCATCGCACAATAACCCAGGCCCATTTGTGCGCATAAACATTTACAACCATGAAGTATTTGTGGTCGGATACACAGGTAACGGCGGCATATTTTGTTATTTTCATGCCAGAAAGACTTCGATCTTACCGAAAACAATAGCCAATCTAGAAAGAGACTTTACAGATAGAAAAATTATTATTATTGAGCAATTTGAAGGACAAAGCAGACTGTACAAGGAAAGCGGAGACGATCAGATAAGAATACAACTACTTGATTTGCCACGAAACAATATTGTAAGAATTATTGAAACATCTGATATAATTGATTCTATGCGTGCGATTTCATTGGATCTACAAAGAAAGGGGAGAACTCCATATATGAAATATCACAATTTTCATGCAATGGACGATATTTTTCGTAGTGCAGAAATGCGTTCTAAAAAATATATAAAAACCGACGCATTATCAGAATTTCAGCAGAAACTACTGCAATTCACAAGCGGGACTGAGGAAACTCGTGAAACGAGACAGCGCATCGGGCAGGATGTTTTCCGGAAATACCTGATGCTTTACTGGGACGGCCGCTGCGCGATCTCCGGGATCGACGAAGCGAAACTGCTTCGCGCCAGTCATATCAAGCCGTGGTCGGAGTGTGCGACAGACGCGGAGCGGCTGACCCCTTTCAACGGCTTCCTGTTCGCGGCGCATGTTGACGCCGCGTTCGACGCTGGCCTGATCAGTTTTTCCGATACAGGCGCGCTGTTGCTCTCACCCTCGCTGTCGCAATCCAATTTCAAGGCGCTGGGCATTGCCGTCGACGCGCGACTGGAGCTCGAGGACGAGCATCGGGCTTTCCTGCGGTTTCATCGCGAACGGTTCGGCTTCGGGCCGGATTGACGGCGGGTTCGCCCACCCCCTCACTTTTCTGCTGCATCCCCCGTCCGTCATGCTATAGAGCCTCGCCCGCGCCACGGATTGCTTCGTGGCGGGTCAGGCGGGCGTGGCGGAACTGGTAGACGCGCCGGATTTAGGTTCCGGTGACGAAAGTCGTGGGGGTTCGACTCCCTCCGCCCGCACCACTGCCGCTCCATTCACGCGTGGATCACGCATCAGGCTCCGGCGTTTAGCCGGAAAGGAATTGCCGCAAGGCGCGAAAAGGCGAACATCATGCAAGTGACCCAAACCCTGTCGCAGGGCTTGAAGCAGGAATACAAGGTCGTGCTCCCCGCCGGCGCTCTCGCCGAGAAGCTCGGCGCGCAGCTCAAGGAAATGGCCGGCAAGGCGCAGATCAAGGGCTTCCGCCCCGGCAAGGCGCCGGTCTCGCACCTGAAAAAAGTCTACGGCAAGAGCATCATGAGCGATGTCCTGCAGGAGGCCGTCAACGAGGCCAATCGCAAGATCATCGAGGACAACAAGATCCGCCTCGCCATGGAGCCGAAGTTCGACTTCCCCGGCGGTCAGGACGAAGTCGAAAAGGCGCTCGAAGCCCAGGGCGATTTCTCCTTCACCGTCACCTTCGAGACGCTGCCGACCGTGGAGCTCGGCTCCTTCGACGACATTTCGATCGAGCGTGAAGTCGCCGAAGTCGCCGAAGACGACGTAGCCAAGGCGCTCGACGGTCTCGCCGACCGCGTTCGCGAATTCGCGGCGCGCGAAGACGGCGGCAAGGCCGAGAAGGGCGACAAGATCACCATCGACTTCACCGGCAAGCTCGACGGCGAGCCCTTCGAGGGCGGAGCGGGCGGCGATGTCGATCTCGTGCTCGGCTCGGGAACCTTCATTCCCGGCTTCGAAGACCAGCTCGAGGGCGTTTCCGCCGGCGAGCAGCGCGTCGTCAAGGTGCGGTTCCCGGACGATTATCAGGCGAAGAATCTCGCCGGCAAGGACGCCGAGTTCGATGTGACGGTCAAGGTCGTCGCCGCGCCGGTCGCGCTGCCGATCGACGAGGAATTCGCCAAGAAATACGGCTTCGAATCACTCGAGGCGATGCGGACCGCGGTGCGCGGCAACCTCGAGGCGGATTTCGCCAAGGCCTCCCGCAACAAACTCAAGCGCGCCCTGCTCGACGTGCTCGATTCCCGCTATTCCTTCGATCTGCCGCAGGGGCTCGTCGATCAGGAATTCGACGGCATCTGGCGCGAATACGGCGTGGAGCGCCAGCGCGCCGGCAAGCCGCTGGCCGAAGACGGCAAGAACGAAGACGAGACCAGGGACGAGTACAAGAAGATCGCCGAGCGCCGCGTGCGCCTCGGCCTCGTTCTGGCGGAAATCGGACAGGTCGCCGGCGTCAAGGTCGAGGACGCCGATCTCACACAGGCGCTGGTCGAGCGCGTCCGCATGTTCCCGGGCCAGGAAAAGCAGGTGTGGGACTATTACCGCAACAACGAGGCGGCGCTGAACCAGCTGCGCGCCCCGCTGTTCGAGGAGCGGGTGGTCGACCACATCGCCGGCCAGATCAAGATCGCCGACAAGACCGTGTCGCGCGAGGATCTGTTCAAGGAAGTCGAGGAGTAAGGCGACCTCCGGCGCCCGCTCCCGCAAGGGCGGAGGGCGCCGGCTGCGGCCGCCGGCCCGAAAGCTGCTTGCAGCGCCCCGAAGCGTAAACCACGCTTCGAGCCCCTGTGCGCGGCGCGTTTTACCTTGCGCCGCAAGGGGGCTATAGACACGAAGAGAAATTGGATTCGCGCCCCGGGCGCGGTCCCTCCGAAAGGCGCCAAAAGATGCGTGATCCCATCGAGGTCTACAACCAGTATCTCATTCCGCAGGTGATCGAGAACACCTCGCGCGGCGAGCGCGGGTTCGACATTTATTCCCGTCTGCTACGCGAGCGCATCATTTTCCTCACCGGCCCGGTCGAAGACCACATGGCCTCGGTGATCATCGCCCAGTTGCTGTTTCTCGAGTCCGAGAATCCGAAGAAGGAAATCTCGCTCTACATCAACTCGCCCGGCGGCGTCGTGACCTCCGGTCTTGCGATCTACGACACGATGCAGTTCATCAAGCCGAAGGTCTCGACCCTGTGCGTCGGTCAGGCTGCGTCGATGGGTTCGCTCCTGCTGTGCGCTGGCGAAGCCGGCCAGCGTTTCGCGCTGCCCAACGCCCGCGTCATGCTGCATCAGCCGTCCGGCGGCTTCCAGGGCCAGGCCTCGGACATCCAGCGCCACGCCGAGGACATCCTCAAGATCAAGCGTCGCCTGAACGAGATTTATGTCAAGCACTCCGGCCAGGATTACGATACGATCGAGCGCACGCTCGACCGCGATCACTTCCTGACCGCGGACGAAGCGAAGGCCTTCGGCATCGTCGACCAGGTGCAGGCCAAGCGCGCCGAGGACGAGCCCGAAGCCAAGAGCTGACGGCGGACTGACGACCGGCGTCCGAGGGGCGCCAGCGGCGGGACGGCGGCGTGGCGGGCGCCGTCCGGCAGCCGCTTCCGGAACGGGAAGCGGAACAATCAAGATCAAGCGCCGCGAAGGCGCCGACTATCAGGGACAGGGGCAACGGGGCGCATGTTTCGCAAAATTCTGATCGCCAACCGCGGCGAAATCGCCTGCCGCATCATCAAGACCGCGCGCAAGATGGGCATCGCCACTGTCGCCGTCTATTCGGACGCCGACGCCGACGCGCTGCATGTCGAGATGGCCGACGAAGCCATCCATATCGGCCCCCCTGCCGCCGCCCAGTCCTATCTGCTGATCGACAAGATCATCGCCGCCTGCAAGGAAACAGGCGCCGAAGCTGTTCATCCCGGGTACGGCTTCCTTTCCGAGCGCGCCGCCTTCGCCAAGGCGCTGGCCGACGCCAACATCGTCTTCATCGGCCCGAACCCGCGCGCCATCGAGGCGATGGGCGACAAGATCGAATCGAAGAAATTCGCCTCCGCCGCCAAGGTCAACGTCGTGCCCGGCTATCTCGGCGTCATCGAGAACGCCGAGGAAGCGATCGAGATCGCCAACGACATCGGCTATCCGGTGATGCTGAAGGCATCCGCCGGCGGCGGCGGCAAGGGCATGCGCGTCGCCTACAAGGCCGACGAAGTGGCCGAAGGCTTCACGCGCGCCCGTTCGGAAGCCGCCTCCTCCTTCGGCGACGACCGCGTCTTCATCGAGAAGTTCATCGTCAATCCGCGCCACATCGAAATTCAGGTGCTGGGCGACAAGCACGGCAACGTCATTCACCTGAACGAGCGTGAATGTTCGATCCAACGCCGCAACCAGAAGGTCATCGAGGAAGCGCCGTCGCCGCTGCTCGACGCCGAGACCCGCGCCGCCATGGGCGCGCAGGCGGTGGCTCTGGCCAAGGCCGTGGATTACGACTCCGCCGGCACAGTGGAATTCGTCGCCGGGCAGGACAAGAGCTTCTACTTCCTCGAGATGAACACCCGCCTGCAGGTCGAGCATCCGGTGACGGAGCTGATCACCGGCATCGATCTTGTCGAGCAGATGATCCGCGTCGCCGCCGGCGAGCCGCTGCAACTCAAGCAAGAGGCCGTCAAGATCAGCGGCTGGGCGGTGGAGAGCCGCATCTACGCCGAAGACCCGACCCGCAACTTCCTGCCCTCCATCGGCCGACTGGTGAAATACCGCCCGCCGGAAGAAAAGAAGGAAGGCGGCATCACGGTGCGCAACGACACCGGCGTCACCGAAGGCCGCGAGATCTCGATCCACTACGATCCGATGATCGCCAAGCTCGTGACGCATGGTCCGGATCGTCTGACGGCGATCACCGCGCAGGCCGACGCGCTCGACCGCTTCCTGATCGACGGCATTCGCCACAACATTCCCTTCCTGTCGTCGCTGATGACGCATGAGCGCTGGAAGTCGGGAGCGCTGTCCACCGGCTTCATCGCCGAGGAATACAAGGACGGTTTCACGCCGGCCGAGCCGAAGGGCGACCTCGCCCATACGCTGGCCGCCGTTGCGGCGCTGATGGATCACATCGGCAATCAGCGCAAGCGCCAGATCACCGGCCAGCTGCGCCACGGCAATCCGGTCGCGTTCCAGCTCGATCGCGTCTGCATGCTGGGCGATCATCGCTTCGACGTCGCCATCGAGACGCAGGGCGAGGCGCTGATCGTGCGCTTCGCCGACGAGGACCGCGCGCACCGCATCTCCTCCGACTGGCGGCCGGGCGAGCCGGTGTTCGAGGGCGAAATCGACGGCAAGACCGTGTTCGTGCAGACGAAGACGATCCTCAACGGCTATGAACTGTCGCATCAGGGCGTCTCGGCAAAGGCCCGCGTCTACACCTATCGCGAGGCCGAACTCGCCGCGCTGATGCCCAAGAAGGTCAACGCCGGCGCCTCCAAGCATCTGCTGTGCCCGATGCCGGGTCTGGTCAAGACCATCGACGTGAAGGAAGGCCAGGAGATCAAGGCGGGCGAAGCCCTCTGCATGGTCGAGGCCATGAAGATGGAAAACGTCCTGCGCGCCGAGCGCGACACGACGGTCAAGAAGATCCTCGCCAAGCCGGGCGACAGCCTTGCCGTGGACGCGGTGATCATGGAGTTCGCGTAAGGATCCGACCGTTCGCCGCCTGCATTCGCGGGCGGCGGAAGGCTCGCGGTCCAAGGGCGCCGGGCGATCACGCCGGGTGCGTGACGCGCTGCGTCAAGGCGCCGGCCGTTCCCCGACAGCCCTGTAGATCCAGCAATTGATCGAGAATCGCGAATCTTCGAACCGGCCGCTCGTGCAGCGCACGGGGCGCGCCTCGTGCGGAAAAAACGCCGGGAAGGCCACGAGGCGGTTCGACGCCGGCGCGACATCGACGAATTCTTCCGACCGTCCCGGCATCGGCGAATAAAGCCGCAGGTCGCCGCCTTCGAACCCCTTCGGGCGACGGTGGAAATAATAGACGAAGGTCAGCGCCCGCACGCCGAAGCGCTTGCGGTCCGGCGAGAACGTGTCGTCATGTGTCTTGTAGAAGCCGCCGTCGCCGGTGCAGACCATCTCGGTCTCCTTGTCGGCAGGTGACAGGCCCTGCAGGCCGAGCGTCGCGGCGGCGTGATCGACAACCGCGTCGACAGCATCGACGACGTCACGGCGCAGCGGCTCGAAATCGCGCAGACGCAGGCAATTGCGCGCCGACTTGTGATCGAAGTCGGGGGCCGCATCGCGTATTCTGGCGGGCGCGAAATCTTCGCGCTTCGTCATTACGAAGTTCAGCAGCGACTCGACGAGGCCCTGACCTAAAAAATCATCGAAGACGAGGTGTGGAAGCACGGGAGCCCTCGCGAAGCAGCGCGCTTCGATGGCGACGCCGGAGCCTCAAAATAACAAGTCTCGAACGATTTCCAAAGCGACAGCGTCACGACGCAAGAGCGGGCTTGCGCGTCACTCTCGCGCGCGCCGCGTCACCAGCGCCGACAGCGCCAGCGCGACCGCCACCGCCGCCAGCAGCAGCGTGGATATGGCGTTGACCTCCGGCGTCACGCCGAGCCGCACCTGCGAATAGATGCGCATCGGCAGGGTCGTCGCCCCCGGCCCCGTGGCGAAACTGGCGATGACGAGATCGTCGAGCGACAGGGTGAACGCCAGCAGAAAAGCGCTGATCAACGCTGGCGCAATCTGCGGCAGGGCGACCAGCGCGAAGGCCTGCACGGGCGGCGCGCCGAGATCCATCGCCGCCTCCTCCAGCGCGGGATCGCAGCCGCGCAACGCCGCCAGCAGGGCCACCGTGGTGAAACACATGGTGAAGGTGGTGTGGGCGATCACCAGCGTCACGAAGCCGCGCGGCGCGCCCAGCGCCACGAACAGCGACAACAGGCCGAGACCCAGCACCACTTCGGGCAGCACCAGCGGCGCGTGAACGGCGCCGAAGAACAGCGCGCGCGAAACAAACGCGCCAAAGCGCGCCAGCGCCACAGCGGCGAGCAGACCCAGCAGCGTCGCCAGCGCGGCGGAGAGCGCGGCGGCGGAAAAGCTCACCTGCGCCGCATTCAGCATCGCCTCGTTGCTCCACAGCGCGGCATACCACTTGGTGGAAAAGCCGCCCCAGACAGTGACGAGCCGCGACGCGTTGAAGCTCATCGTCACCAGGATGGCGATGGGACCATAGAGAAACAGAAAACCGGCCAGCAGCATGAGACGCAGACTCATCGCTGCGCCTCCGACTTCTGCCGAGATCTTTCGTAATACAGCAGCGGAATCATGAGAGCCGCCAGCAGCGCCATCGCCATGGCCGAGGCCGCCGGCCAGTCGTGATTGGCGAAGAAATCGTTCCACAGGGCCCGGCCGATCATCAGCACGCCGGAGCCGCCGAGAAGATCGGGAATGACGAATTCACCGACCGCCGGAATGAACACCAGCAGACAGCCGGCAACGACCCCGTCGCGCGACAGCGGAAGGGTGACGCGAAAAAACACCTCGCGCGGCGAGGCGCCGAGATCGGCTGCGGCTTCGCGCAACGTCGGGTCCTGCCCCTCCAGCGCTGCATAGAGCGGGAGCAACATGAAGGGCAGGTACGAATAGATGATGCCGACCACCACGGCGCCAGTGGTGGCGAACATCGGCAGCGGCGCGGCGATGACATGCAGCGCCATCAGCGCATGATTGATCAGCCCCTCGTCCTTGAGCAGCAGCGTCCACGCATAGACGCGAATGAGGAAGCTGGTCCAGAACGGCGCCACGGCGAAGCCGATCAGCAACGGCCGCAGCCGCTGCGGCGCGCGGGCCATGGCGAGGGCGAACGGATAGGCGATCAGCAAGGTGAGCGCCGTCGCGACGGCAGCGATGGCGAGCGACGAACCATAGGCCTCGAGATAGAGCGGATCGTCGAGCAGCGCCCGCCAGGCGTCGAGCGAGAGCGTCTGCGCCTTGCCCCACAGGCTGGCGAGTCCATCCTCGAGCGAAAATGTCGGCGCATAGGGCGGACGCGCCAACACGCTGTGCGACAGGGAAATCTTGAGGATGAACAGCATCGGCGCCAGCAGGAAGGCGACGATCCACACATACGGCGCGGCCAGAACGAGCTTCTTGCCGAGTGAGAGGCCGCGGCGCGTCACGGCGCCGGCTTCGCAAAGAGCACGCCCGCGTCCGCCGCGACGACGAGGCGCACAGCTTCGCCGCGCGCGACGCGGGCGCCGGGCGGGAGCGACGCGCGCAGCATATGCCCTGCCCCGACATCGATGCGGGCCAGCGTGGTTTCGCCGCGGAAGGTGAAATCCTCGACGACGCCGGACAGTCCCTCCGCTCCGAGGTGAATGCGTTCGGGACGCAGCGACAGGCTCGCCGTCGCGCCGTCGGGCAAGGCGCAGATGCCGAGCGCGATGCGTCCGAACGGCGCGGCGAAGCCGCCATTTTCGATGCACCCGTCGATCATGTTGGTGTCGCCGACGAAGCCCGCGACGAAACGCGTCGCCGGGCGTTCGTATATCTCTGTCGGCGATCCGATCTGCTCGATCCGGCCCGCGCGCATCACGGCAATGCGATCGGCGAGCGCCAGCGCCTCGTCCTGATCATGGGTGACGATGACGAAGCCGGTCTTCGTGCGGCGCTGGATGTCTTTCAGCTGAAACTGAGTCTCTTCGCGCAGCTTCTTGTCGAGGGCGCCGAGCGGCTCGTCCAGCAGCAGCAGTCGCGGTCCCGGCGCCAGCGCCCGCGCGAGCGCGACACGCTGTCGTTGCCCGCCCGACAGCGCGGAAATCCTGCGCGCGCCATGTTCCGGCAACTGGATGAGTTCGAGCAGCGCCGCAACGCGCTGCGCAATCTCATCGCGTGGCTTGCCCTGCTGGCGCAGGCCGAACCCGATGTTGGCGGCGACATCGAGATGCGGGAACAGCGCATAGGACTGGAACATCATGTTCACCGGCCGCCGCCACGGCGGCACGCCCTGCAAGTCCCCACCGGCGAGCGCGATGCGCCCGGCGTCCGGCGTCTCGAACCCCGCTACGGCGCGCATCAGCGTGGTCTTGCCGCAGCCCGAGGGGCCGAGCAGCGCGAAAAATTCGCCCTCCTCCACATCCAGCGACACATCGTCGAGCGCCATGACGGCGCCATAGGATTTGCGCAGGTTTTCGACGCGCAGCAGAGTCATGGTTCGGCAGGCGGGGCGGCGTCCCTGCGATCCACACGGACGAGTTTTACGGAAAGCGGCCGACGGTGTGCAGGCCGCCGGAATAGCGCGCGCCAGTGGCGCACGAGCCCGTCGCGCGCGGGAATATCTTCGATGGTTTCGATCGCCAACCCCTGCTCCGCCAGCGCCTCGATCCGCGCCCGCGTCAGCGGCCACGGCGGGCGCGGCGGAATCTCGCCCTCCTCGCGCGCCCGCGCGATGACCAGCAACGCCCCGCCCGGCGCGACGAAGCCCGCCAACGCCGCGCTCGCCTGCGGCAGCAGCGCTTCGGGCAGCGCCTGCAAGGTGTAGCATTCGTGCACGAGGTCGAAGGCCCCGCGCCACGCAACCGGCGCGTCGAACAGATCGGCGGCGTGATGATCGACTGTGGTTTCCGGGAACCGCCGCCTCGCCCAGACGATCGCGCCCGCGACCAGATCGAAGGCGGTGACGGCGGCGCCCGCGGCCGACAGCGCCTCGGCATTGTCGCCGAGGCCGCAACCGACATCGAGCGCACGGCCGGTGAGGCGTCGCCCTTCGAGCCAATCGGTCAGCAGCGGATGCGGCGCGAGATTGGCCCAGGGGACGCCGGCCGGATCATCGCCCGCCAGCGCATAGACCGCCTCGAACCAGTCCTTGCGCAGCGGATCGGCCTCGGCGCCGCCGGGAGAATGATGCGGATCGATGGCGTCGAGTTTTTCGCGCGCGGCGGCGCGGCGCTGCGCGAAATCCTCATTCGCCGTTTCCGTGTTCCCGCCTAGGCGTTTTTCTCGTCCTTCTTCACCCATCGGCCATCCTCGTTTTCCTGCCAATACGTCTGTTTGAGGCCGTGCGACAAGAGGTCCTTGTACTGGATGCGCAACGAGACGATATCGTCCTTTTCATCGAACAGGATGACGATGCGCTCCTTGGGCGCCAGCTTCGGATCGGCGAGGCAGGCGGCCGGCGAAACGCCACCCAGAAAGAACCGCGCGTCGGCATCGTTGGGATTGTCGTTCGCGGTCGTCAGATACACAGGCTGCGTCTCGGGCTCGCCATCCTTCTTCGAGCCATGCGGCAGGAAGGCGTCGGGCCGATAGGTCCACAAATGCGCATCGAGCTGCGCCAGCCGCTGCTCCGAGACAAGGTGCACGACGACACGCCACTCCCGCTCCAGCGACTTCTCGAGCAACTGCGGAAGTGCGGCGTCGGCGGTGAGGCGGGTGCAGTGGTAGAAGGCGATTTCGGGCATGGTCATGTCTCTGTTAACCGCAACACCTTTAACTCCGCCGGCGTTCGCAGTCGCCGATCGTTCGTGAAAAATACTCCACACCCTGAATCGAGTGCAGTCGCGACATGGATCGCGTCGATTGTCTTCAACCTGTTTTCTGCTCCGATTTTTGCCGCCTCGCGCAAGATGGCCCCCGTGATCGGCGCGAGGCTGATAGCCTCCTCATCCGCAAAGTATGCGTTATATCTGTCTTTCAGTGGGTCGAGGCCCTGCTTGCAGGCGCCGTGCAAGCATTCGACAATCGAAATTTCACTGGAAACAATTTTCGCGCCTGACCTTGCAGCTTGCGCCAGAACGGAAGCGACCTGCACCCGGATGTCACGCGGGCCTTCGAACATGTAGATGATGATGTTCGCGTCGAAGTAGATCGAGGCCATCGTTTGGCCGGCCTCAATCGTCGCCACGGAACTCTCTGACCTGCGCGTCTATGTCCGCCATGGACCGCCCGCCATCGGGGCCAACGCCGGCGCCGACATAGGACAGCAAGCGCTCGAGGCGCGCAGCCGCGGCGTCTGGCGAGGGCGCTCCGGAGTCCGGGATTTTCGGAAGGTGCGCGGTGAGGGCATCCTCCACGATGTCCTCAGCCGGCCGATGCTGCGCCAACGCCGCGCGCGCCAGCTTTTCGCTGGTTTTGGGCGACAGGCGAATGGTGAGTGACGTGGCGGGCATGGAACAATCCTCGAAAGGCGCGTTGCATATTACCCTGAAGCCGCTTCGCCCGAAAGCTCGGGTTACCGTCCTGAACTGCCGACGCGAGTTTTCCGATGGTCGACCCCTGTGCAAACTGGCGCCATGAAATCCACGCCGCTATCTTGCCTGACCCTGCCGCCGCACTGGAGCACATGACATGACCGACCAAGGCCGCCCGGTTTGCGCGATCATCGGCGCCGGTCCCGGCATCGGCGAGGCCTTCGCCCGTCGCTTCGCCGCCGATGGCTTTGCCGTCGCCCTTCTGGCCCGCAACGTCGGGCGGATCGAAGCTCTCGCCAAAGAGATTCCCGGAGCCCGCGCCTTCGCATGCGACGCGGGCGAAGCAGCTTCGATCGAACAGGCCTTTACGGCGATCGAGGCGCAGATGGGGCCGGTCGCGACGCTCCTCTACAACGCCGGCAAGGGCGTGTGGGGCGACTTCCAAAACGTGAGTCCGAGCGATTTCGAAGAGGCGTGGAAGGCCAATACGCTCGGCCTGCTGCTCGCTGCGCAGCGCGCCGCGCCGGCGATGATCGCCTCCGGATGCGGCGCCATCATCGTCACCGGCGCCACGGCCTCGCTGCGCGGCGCCGCGCAAACCGCAGCTTTCGCGCCGGCCAAGGCCGCCCAGCGCGCCCTCGCCCAGTCGCTGGCCAAGAGCCTGTGGCCAAAGGGCGTGCATGTGGCGCTGATCATCATCGACGGCGTCGTCGACAGCCCCGCCAACCGCGCGGGATTTGCCGGAAAAGGCCCGGAATTCTTCGTCGAACCCGCCGCCGTCGCCGACACCGCCGCATCGCTTGTCGGCCAGCGCCGGTCGGCCTGGAGTTTCGAAGTGGAGGCGCGGCCGTTCGGGGAGCGGTGGTGAGACGCAAAGCTTCGGTCAAATGCGCGAGCCGCGCCGGCCACGGCGCGCCGCATCGAACTCGGCCTGCGAGAAAAATGGCCAGACCGAAAGATCCGTCGCTCTTGTCACAGGCTCTGGCGGGGCTGCGAAAAGTCTTGGAAACCAACGGGCCAGAATGCGCCGCAAGTTCTCAGGGCCATCATCGACGCTCGGATCGCGCGGATGCCTGTATGGCAATTCGGACTGCAAGAAAAGGATGCAGCGGGTAATGCAGGCTCTCTCTTCTCGCGTCAGCGAATGGCTGCCAACCGCGCGATGTTCTTCGAAATCGTCGCAAGTCGGCCAGAGAGCCCAATGAAATATCTCGAAAACAGCGCGATCATCGGACCGGGGCAACACGTCCTGCAGTTCGTCGTTGGTGACGAAGCCCGCAGCGTAGCGCCTCGCCAGAACGGCGAGGCGCCGTCGCGCCGGGCGATCGACCGACTTCCCGCTCACCCCTCGTAAAACGCCCGAACCAGCTGGTCGAGAATCCGCACGCCCCAGCCCGAGCCCCAGCTCTGGTTGATGTCGCCGGCGGGCGACCCCATCGCCGTGCCGGCGATGTCGAGATGCGCCCAGGGGGTCTTCTCGACGAAACGCCCGAGGAAATGCGCGGCGGTGATCGAACCGGCGTGACGCCCGCCGGTGTTCTTCATGTCGGCGAACTTGCTGTCGATCAGCTTGTCGTAGGACGGCCCCATCGGCATCCGCCACACCTTCTCGCCACAGGCTTCGCCGGCCGTCGTCAGCTTCTGCGACAACTCGTCGTTGTTGGAGAAGAGACCCGCATATTCCTGCCCGAGCGCCACGGTGATGGCGCCGGTCAGCGTCGCGAGATCGACGATGGCCGCCGGCTTGTATTTGTCGTTGACGTAATGCAGCGCGTCGCAGAGCACGAGCCGGCCTTCGGCGTCGGTGTTGATGACTTCGATGGTCTGGCCGGACATGCTTTTCACGATGTCGCCTGGCCGCTGCGCCTTGCCGTCGGGCATGTTCTCGACGAGGCCGAGCACGCCCACGACATTAGCTTTGGCCTTGCGCGCGGCGATGGCGTAGAGCGCGCCGGTGACGGCGGCGGCGCCGCCCATGTCGCCCTTCATGTCCTCCATGCCGCCGGCCGGCTTGATGGAAATGCCGCCCGTATCGAACGTCACGCCCTTGCCGACGAAAGCGATCGGCGCCGCGCCCTCGGCCCCGCCGTTCCAGCGCAGCACCACCAGACGGCTCTCGTTCTCCGAGCCCTGCCCGACGCCCAGCAGCGCCCGCATGCCCAGTTCCGTCATCGCCTTCACGTCGAGAATTTCCACCTCGACGCCGAGTTTCATCAGTTCGCTGGCGCGGCGCGCGAATTCTTCGGGATAGAGCGCGTTGGCCGGCTCGTTGACCAGATTGCGGGCGAGCACGACGCCTTCGGCGAGGCTCTGCGCGCCGGGGAGCGCGACGGCGGCCGGATCGGCGACGGCCAACGTGATCTCGCTGGCGCCTTCACTCTCGGCGTCGTCCTTTTTCTTCTTGCTCTTGTAGAGATCGAACTTGTAGGCGCGCAGCCAGCCGCCGAGCGCCAGTTGCGCCGCAGCGGCGCCGGCGTCGGCCGGGGCCTCGGGCAGATCGAACAACACCAGCGCCGTCGCGCCGGCGCCGAGCTTGCCGAGCGTCTGGCCGCCGAGGGCGAGCGGATCGAACGGCTTCCTGGCTTCGCCCTCTTCGCCAGCCGCGCCGACGCCGAGAATGAGGAGCCGGCCGGCCTCGAGCCCGGCGGGGGCGAGAATGTCCAGCGCCGAGCCGGACTTGCCCTTGAATTTGGCCGCAGCGGCGGCCCGGGCGATCTGCGCCTCGGCGGGCGCCAGCAGCGCCTTCGCCTGCGCCCCTAAGGCGAGGTCCTTGCCGCAGAAGGCGACGAGGGTCAGCGGCTTCGCCGCATCGGCGGGCGCGCCAAGACGCGCGCCGGCCTCGGCGAAAGAAACGACTTCGAATTTCACATCCAGCGACATTTGACGGCCTCACGCAGCGCCGCAAGGGCGGCGATGTTCATGAGAGACGAGATAGCGCACCCTCGGCGAGCGGCGCAACAGATGGCGTTCATCCACCGGCGCCCGCGTCGTCGAAGAATGCAGTCCGCCCTTCGCGCGCCTTCGGCGCACAACGCCGCAGGCAGCCGCGAACCGGTTGACAATAAACGTCTCCTCGCAACGTCTCCTTGCTCCGAAACTGCGGCCATGATATTTGTTTTACCGCTCACCTCAGGCTGGATCACGCGAAAGTGGACGGATGCGTCGAAAGGCCTTCCGATCGGCTTTCCGAGCTGACGACTTGATCGAAAGAGCATCCTGCCCGCCCCGAACCTGCGTTCGCAGCGTCCGGCGCGGTCCGCGACGAGACGAATAATCGCCAGCGAAGGCTGGCTTCTCCGATGGAGTTTCATGGGATGGATTCAGCGAGCCAATACCTCCGCAGCGGCCACAAGAAAGTCGAGGGCTGGCTCGATGTCTCCAGTGCCCGTTACATCTTCGAATTGGCGAAGCTCCAGAACGAATCCGGCAAGGGCGGCGCGGCCGTCGAGATCGGCGTCCACCATGGCAAGCTGTTCACGCTCATGCATCTGGCCGGATCACGCACACGCGATCTCGCCATCGATGTCTTCGACTTTCAGAATTTCAACACGGACCGTTCCGGTCGCGGCGATCGCGCCCGTTTCGAGGAAAATCTGACCAATTACGGCGGCGATCTCGAAAAGGTCACCATTTGGGAAAAATCCTCGCAGTCCGTCACCGGGGAAGACATCATCGCGGAAGTGGGTCAGGTGGCGATGTTTTCGGTGGACGGCGGCCACACGCGCGAACTCGTGCTCAACGATCTGAAGCTTGCTGACGCGTCGCTGCGCGATGACGGCATCGTCATTCTCGATGATTTCTTCAACGAATACTGGCCGGAGGTCAGCATCGGCAGCGTGGAATATTTCAACGACCCGGCCAGCCGGCTGAAGCCCTTCGCGATCAGCCCCGGCAAGATGTATCTCTGCGCGCCGCAATGGAACGCCTTTTACCGCGAAAATCTGCGCAAGCGGGTTGCGCCGTGGGAATATGACAAGGATGTCGAAATGTTCGGCGTCACCGTTCAGCTGATGGGAACGGCGACCTGGAAAAAATCGGCGCTGAACAGGGCCCTTTGGCGGGTGAAGGACGCGATCAAGGCGTCCCCCGTCGGCTTCCTGTTCAAGCGCGCCGCGGGAAAATAGGCCTGCGGCCCGGCCGCACACGCCACTGTTGCCGAAAAGCGACTCTTGCCAAAGGATTGGGCGCCGGCGCGCCCGTGGCGCTTGCGCGGGGCGGAGGGGGGATGTAGCTGAAAGGGCGGGCTCGCGGGCGCCCGGGCGCGGCAACGGGGAGCGGGGAGCGCATGATCGGCGTCACCATCACACGCTACCTCGCCTGGCGCTTTCTCAAGACCATACTGGCGATTTTCGTCACTATTCTGTGCCTGATGTTCGTCGTCAATTTCGTCGAGTTGCTGCGCCGCTCCAGCGACAATCCCGGCGCCGGCGCCGCCGTGGTGGCCCTTATGGCCGGGCTGCGGGTGCCGGCGGCGGCCGAGATGATCCTGCCTTTCGCCGTGCTGTTCGGCTGCATGGCGACCTTCGTCGATCTCACCCGCAAACTCGAGCTTATCGTCGCCCGCGCCGCCGGCATGTCGGTGTGGCAGTTTCTGGCGGCGCCGGCGATCACCGCGTTCCTGCTCGGCGTGTTTTCGGTCGCTGTCTACAATCCGGCCGCCGCTCTGATGAAAATCCACGCCGACAAGATGGAGTGGGAGCTGTTCGGCGTGCAGGGCAGCCTGCGCATCGATCACAGCGTCTGGTTCCGCCAGCACAGCATCGATGGCGACTCCATCGTCCACGCCGTCGGCGCGCAGAACGGCGGAGCCGAGCTTTCCGAGGTCAGCGTCGTCCTGCATGCCCCCAATGGCGGCGTGATCGAGCACATCGAGGCGATGCGGGCGCGGCTCGAGCCCGGCGTCTGGGTGCTCGAGGAGGCGCAGGTCGATGCGCCGGGCGAACCGGCCCGCAAGGTCGGGACCTACATGCTGGCGACCGACCTTACCCCCGAACAGCTCTCCGCCGCCACCGCGCCGCCGCAGGGCACGCCCTTCTGGGACCTGCCGGAAATGAGCGCGCGGATCGCCGCCGCCGGTCTCGACGGACTCGGGTATCGCTTACAATATCAAGTGCTTCTTGCAAGACCGCTGCTGCTGGTGGCGATGGTGCTGCTGGCCGCGAGCTTTTCGTTAAGGTTCTTTCGAAGTGGCGGCGTGGCCATGACCGTTTCGGGTGGCGTCGCTTCGGGCTTCGTGCTTTATATCGCCACCAAAGTTCTCTCCGACCTCGGGGGGGCGGGAATGGTCAGCCCTCTCGTCGCCGCCTGGTCGCCTGCGCTCGTCGGGAGCATGTTGGGCACATTGACACTCCTGAACTCGGAGGACGGCTGATGTCGCGCCGCCGCTTCGAATCCGGCTTCGGCGCGCGCCGTTCGCGCCTGCTCGCTTTTGCGCGTCTTGCCGCGTTAACCATGCTGGCCTGTGCGGCCGCCCCCGTTCTGGCCGCGCCTGCGGACAAGGTCGCGCCTGCGCGCGCCGCCGTGAAGCCGGCCGCCGGCAAGGCAGCCCCTGCAACCGGCGCTCCGGCAGACCGGATGGTCGTCGAAGCGCGGGAGATGGTCTACGACGAGGGCAAGAACACCGTCACCGCTCGCGGAAACGTGCAGATCCTCTACAAGGGCCGGCTGCTGATCGCCGATCGCGTCGTCTACGACCGCAAGACCAGCCGGATATTCGCCGAAGGCCATGCGACGCTGACGGAGCGCGACGGCACAGTCGTCCACGCCGAGCGCTTCGACTTCACCGACGATTTCGCCAATGGCTTCATCGACAGCCTGCAGGTGGAATCGACGGAAAAGACCTATTTCTCGGCGCCGCGCGCCGAGCGCTCGGGCGATTCCACGGTGTTCGAACGCGGCACCTACACCGCCTGCGAGGCCTGCAAGAACGATCCGTCGCGGCCGCGCCTGTGGCAGGTACGGGCCAAGCGCATCATCCACGACAACGGCGAGAAGACGCTCTACTACGAAGACGCGTCTTTCGAGCTGCTCGGCATGCCGATCGCCTATGTGCCGATCCTGACCTCCGCCGATCCATCGGTGAAGCGCAAATCCGGCCTGCTCACGCCGCAGTTCATGTATCGCACCCAGCTCGGCTGGGGCGTCGGCCTGCCGATTTATTGGGCCATTGCGCCCAATTACGATCTCACCGTCACCCCCATGGTGTTGTCGCGCCAGGGTCCGTTCGTCACCGCCGAATTCCGGCACCGCCTCGAAAACGGCGCCTACAACATCCGTCTCGAGGGCGCGCGTGTCGGCGACAAGAGCGCCTTCGCCGCCGCGCCGCTGGGCGCCGGCAACCGCCGCTGGCGCGGCGCGGCCGAGAGCACGGGCGAGTTTGCGCTCAACGACCAGTGGAAGTTCGGCTGGGACGTGTCGGTCCTGTCGGATCGCTACTTCCTGCAGGACTACAAGCAGTACAACAATCTGTACAACAATTACTATTTTCGCGAGACATCTTCGACGGTCTATCTGACCGGCCAGGGGCCGCGTAGCTGGTTCGACATGCGCGGCTATTATTTCCAGGGTCTGTCGCCGAACGACGTTCAGGCGCAGCAGCCGATCACCCATCCGGTGATCGACTACAACCGCGCCTTCGACATCGATCCGAAGAAGACCTACGGAATCGGCGGCCAGGTCGAACTCGACGCCAATGTCACCAGCACCTCGGCCAGCGTCGCGAACTACGAGTCGATTCAGCCACGCACGCTCGATCAGTTCAACGGTCTGTACAACGTCTGTCAGATTTACGCGCCAGCCATCGACAGGTCGAAGAGCACCTGTCTGCTGCGCGGCGTCGGCGGCGACTATGAGGCGGCGACAGTCAGCGCCAACTGGAAGCGCAAGTTCATCGACCCGCTCGGCGGCGTCGTCACGCCCTTCGCCTTCGCGCGCTTTTCCGGCTCCTACCTCGACTACGACCGTCAGGCGCAGTTTTCCGCCCTCAACAACGCACTGCAACCCATTCCCAACGTGGCCCAGGGACTGTTCATCGGCGGCGACGATCAACGCTTCCGCGGTCAGGCGACGCCGGGCTTCGGCGTCGAATGGCGCTATCCGATCCTCGCCCGCGCGCCGTTCGGCAATATCGTCGTGGAGCCGATCGCCCAGATCGTGGCGCGGCCCAATCAGTCGTCGATCCCGTCGCTCGTCAACATGGACGCGCAAAGCCTCGTGTTCGACGATTCGACGCTGTTCGAGTGGAGCAAATTCTCCGGTTATGATCGCTTCGAGACCGGCACCCGGCTGAATTACGGCGGCCAGGTGACGCTCGGTCTGGCCAATGGCGGCTTCATCAACGGCATGGTCGGCCAGTCGCGCCAACTCGCCGGGGCCAACGCCTATTCCACGCCCGACGCCGCCAATGTCGGCCTCGCGTCGGGCCTCGACACGCGCACGTCGGACATCGTCGGACGCCTCGCTGTCGCGCCGACCTCCTTCTTCAGCCTCGTCGGCAAGGGGCGCTTCGATCCGGACTCGCTGCGCGCCCGGCGCATCGACGCGGTGGCGTCGTTCAAGCTCGATCCCATCACGCTGGATCTGCAATACGCCAATTACGCCGCCCAGCCGGTCATCGGCTTCGACAAGCGTCGCCAGGGCCTGTCGGCGACCGGCCGCTACGATCTGACCAAGAACTACTTCGTCGCCGGCTCGGTGACCTTCGACATGAGCCGCTATCTCTACAATGGCTCGACCTTCGCCTCGTCTTCGACCACCGCCGCCACGCTCACCGGCGTCAATCTGGTCGGCACGGCGCCGGTGTTCTCCATCGCGGCGATGGGCTTCGGCGCCGGCTATCACGACGAATGCACGACGCTGTCGATCAATTATTCGTCGCTCTATCAGCCGCAGTCGACCACCGGCTTGCCGGCCCGCAGCCAGACCGTGATGGTGTCCCTGCAACTGCGCACGCTCGGCGAGGCGAAGTTCAACTACGGCCTCGGCTCCGTCGCCGTCCATGATGGCGTGCACTCTTCCCCTTGAGCCCTCTTTCTGAAAGAAAGGGCGTCGAAGTTTTCCACAAGCCGCGCCGCATCGCTCGCGCGCCGGTTGTCGCACTGCAGGAGAGGCCACTATGCTTTGGATCAACCGGCTGACGCCGATTTTCGTTTTCGCTGCGATGACGCTGGCGTCGTCCCTGCCGGCCGCCTCGGCGAGCACCGGCGGTCTGGACAAGGCCGCGGTCGAAAAGATCGTCCACGACTATCTCCTCGCCAATCCGGAAGTGGTGCGCGAGGCGATCGACGAGCTGGAAAAGCGCCAGAAGGTCACTGAGGCGGCCAATCGTGAAAAGACTATCGGCGACAACAACAGCAAGCTGGTGTCGGGCGGCGCGGTGATCGGAAACCCCGACGGCGATGTGACGCTGATCGAGTTCTTCGACTACAACTGCGGCTACTGCAAGCGTGCGCTCGCCGACGTGGCCAAGCTGATCGAAGGCGACTCCAAACTGCGGGTCGTGCTGCGCGACTTCCCGATCCTCAGCGAAGGCTCGCGCGAGGCGGCGCAGATCGCCATCGCCATCCGCGGGCAGCTCAAGGGCGACAAATATTTCGAGTTCCACCGCCGCCTTCTCGCCACCAAGGGCCAGATCGGCAAGGCGCAGGGGCTCGCGGTGGCGAAAGAACTGGGAGTCGACACGGCGCGGCTGGAAAAGGACATGTCCAGCCCGGAAGTGGCCGCCAATATCAAGGAAACGACCGAACTCGCCGAACAACTGCGCTTCGACGGCACGCCGTCGTGGGTCCTCGGCAAGGAAGGCATCGTCGGCGGCATCGGCTACGCCGCGCTCAAGACAAGGATCGACAACTACCGCAAATGCGGCAAATCGACCTGCTGAACACGGCTGGTTCGATCGAAACTTCTGGCGGCGGTCCGGATCGGGTCGCCGCTCTTCCTTTGCGGCGCCTTTGCGGCTAAGACATGGGCACTGTCCAACGCATGCGGCGAATGATGCGCCGCGAGGGAGCGCCGCCGGGAGCCATGACTGTCGTCCATGTGCTGAATGGCCCCAATCTCAATCTGCTCGGCGCGCGCGAGCCGGAAAAATACGGCCGTGACACGCTGGCCGACATCGAAGCAGCGCTGGCCACGCGCTGCGCCGAAAAGGGCGTCGAACTCGTCTTCCGGCAATCCAACCACGAAGGCGATCTCGTCGACTGGGTGCAGGAGGCGGGCGGCGCGCAGGCGCCGGTCATTCTCAACGCCGGCGCCTACACACACACCTCCATAGCCCTGCTCGACGCCATTCTCGGCGCACAGGCCTATGTGATCGAGGTGCATCTTTCCAATGTCCATGCCCGCGAAGCCTTTCGCCACCACTCCTGCCTCGCCGCGGCGGCGCAAGGGGTGATCGCCGGCTTCCGCAAGCAGTCCTATCTCCTGGCGCTCGAAGCGATCCTCGCGCACGAGGGCCCGTTCACGACCAAACCGAAGAAAGACTAGACCCGTCATGGCGCGCAAAACGCTCCCCATCCGCACAGCCAGGAAGGCCGCCGCCAAGGCGCCCGCCAAAGCCGCCCCGATCCGTCGCGCCGTCGCCGCGCCCGAGGCGCCGACCCAGCAGGTCGTCGATCCGGCGCTGCTGCGCGAGATCGCCCGGCTGATCGCCGAAAACGATCTCACCGAATTCGAGATCGAGCGCGGCGACCTGCGCATCCGCGCCGCCCGCACTCCGGCGGCGACGTCTGTCGGCTTCACCGCCTACGCTCCGGCGCCTCACGCCCCGCAGCCGGTTCATGCCCATGTTGCGCTCCCGGCCCCCGCCCCTGCGGCGGCCGCTCCTGCCGTATCCGCCGCGCCGGCGCCGGCCGATCATCCCGACGCCGTGAAATCGCCGATGGTCGGCACCGCCTATCTGCGGCCGAATCCGGACGCCAAACCGTTCATCGAGATCGGAACGCGCGTCTCCGCAGGCGACAAGCTGCTTCTGATCGAGGCGATGAAGACCTTCAACGACATCGTCGCGCCCAAAGGCGGCGTCGTCACCTCCATTCTGGTCGAAGACGGCCAGCCGGTGGAATATGGCGAGCCCCTCCTCGTGATCGAATAAGGCGCGTCATGTTCGACAAGATCCTCATCGCCAATCGCGGCGAAATCGCATTGCGGGTGCTGCGCGCGGCCAAGGAGCTGGGCGTCGCCACCGTCGCCGTGCATTCCACCGCCGACAAGGACGCGATGCATGTGAAGCTCGCCGACGAGTCCGTTTGCATCGGTCCGCCGGCGGCGCGCGATTCCTATCTCAACATTCCCTCGCTGCTGTCGGCCTGCGAAATCACCGGCGCCGACGCGGTGCATCCGGGCTATGGCTTCCTGTCGGAAAACGCCCGCTTCGCCGAAATTCTCGAAGAGCACAACATCGCCTTCATCGGCCCCAAGTCCGAACACATCCGCCTCATGGGCGACAAGATCGAGGCCAAGGCGACGGCGAAGCGCCTCGGGATTCCGTGCGTGCCGGGCTCCAACGGGTCGATCGACAACGAGCGGGACGCGCTGAAGGTCGCAAAGGAGATCGGCTTCCCGGTTCTGGTGAAGGCGGCGTCCGGCGGCGGCGGCCGCGGCATGAAGGTCGCGCGCGACGCGCAGGATCTCGCCGTCGCCATCGCCACCGCCCGCACCGAGGCGAAAGCCGCCTTCGGCGACGACACGGTCTATCTCGAGAAATATCTCGAAAAGCCACGCCACATCGAAATCCAGATATTCGGCGACGGCAAGGGCAAGGCCGTGCATCTGGGCGAGCGCGACTGCTCGCTGCAGCGCCGCCACCAGAAGGTCTGGGAGGAAAGCCCCTCGCCCGCCCTCAACGACGAACAGCGCGCACGGATCGGCGACATCTGCGCCAGGGCGATGCAGGACCTGCAATACAAAGGCGCCGGCACGATCGAGTTTCTTTACGAGAACGGCGAATTCTACTTCATCGAGATGAACACGCGCATTCAGGTCGAACATCCGGTGACGGAAGCCGTCACCGGCGTCGATCTCGTGTGCGAGCAGATCCGCGTCGCCGCCGGCTCGCCGCTGTCGATGAAGCAGGAAGACATCCGTTTCTTCGGCCACTCGATCGAATGCCGCGTCAACGCCGAACATCCGACGACCTTCCGGCCCTCGCCCGGCCGCATCGCCTATTACCATCCGCCGGGCGGCGTCGGCGTGCGCGTCGATTCCGCCGTCTATCAGGGCTACGCCATTCCGCCCAATTACGATTCGCTGATCGGCAAGCTGATCGTCCACGGCCGCAACCGCACCGAAGCGCTGATGCGCCTGCGCCGCTCGCTCGACGAATTCATCGTCGACGGCGTCGACACCACCCTGCCGCTGTTCCGCACACTGGTGCGCAACGCCGATGTGCAGAACGGCATCTACGACATCCACTGGCTGGAGCATTTTCTGGCGACGGGCGGCATCGAGCCGTCGTTCTGAGGCGGGGCGGCGCGGCGTCACGCGCCGCCGATCCTCTCAGTTCTGCCCGCCGCCGTTCACGACCGCGCGCAGGCGCGCCTCCAACGTCGCCGCGTCTTTCAATTCGCATTCCCACACGATGCAGACGCGCCAGCCCATCGCGGTGAGGCGCTCCGCATGCACAGCATCGCGGGCGCGGTTCTTCGCGATCTTGGCGCGCCAGTAGTCGGCGTTGTGGACGGGTTCTCGGGCGCCGCGCGCACAATCGTGGCCGTGCCAGAAGCAGCCGTGCACGAAAATCGCCAGCTTGCGCCCCGCATAGACGATGTCCGGCTTTCCCGGCAGATCGGCGCGATGCAGCCGGTAGCCCGGCGCGAAGCGGCGCAGCAGCGCCCGCACCCGCATCTCCGGCGTCGTGTCGCGCGATTTCACCGCGCGCATGACGGCGGAGCGCTTTTGCGGGTCTTCCACGTCAGGCGGCGCGTTCGCGGCGCCCGCTGTCCCGCGCAGCGTCCGCCTCCACGACCGGCTCCAGGAGCGCCGCCGCAATGTGCCGCACCGCCGGCGCGACGACGCCGTCGCCGGTGAGGTGATAGGCCTCGTTGTAGCTGGTCGGCAAAATGTAGTCGTCGCGCAGGCCCATCGCCCGCGCCGTCTCGCGCGCAGACATCAGCCGCGTGCGCACCCTGCCCTTTTCCACGACGACGATGAACTGCCGGCTGGAGCCGCCGGCCGGCGTGCGCAAGCAGCCAGCCAGACCATCGAAGCGCGCCTCGGCGCGCTGGACCTTGGCGCCGTCGTGCCAGCGCGTGCGGCGATACAGCGTTCCCGCCATCTTGCCCCCGGCGCGTTTTGCCTGTGCGATCTTCTCCAGATTGACGTCACTCATCATGTCGAGCAGCGCCTGTGTTTCCGTCGACGTGTGCCAGACGACGCCGGCCGGCTCCGCCTCGACGATCTGCGAAAACGTCCCGTCGCGCGCGGCCGGCGGCGAGAGGCGCCACCAGAGCCAGTTGTCCTGCACATGCGCCGGAAGTCGCTCCTGCGCAGCGCGCAGCGCCCTCGTGTGAAACAGATCATCCGGACTCGCATCGACAAGCCCGGCATCCGCGCACTGGCGCGCCAGCGCCGCATCCACGGCTACGATGAACAACCGCGGCCGCGACTGCGGCACGAACAGCGCCGCGTCGATGATGAGCGCGCCGAAGCGATAGCCGCCCTTCGCCAGCGCCTCGCAGATCGAGACGAAATCCTGGCCGCCATGGGAGGTCAGCGCGCCGCAGACATTTTCCAGCACGATGGTGGCGGGCGCGCGGCCCTCCGTGCGCAGGCCTGTCATCAGCTTCCAGAACGGCCAGAAGCTTCCGGAACGCTCGCCCTTCAGACCCGCTCCTGCGCCGGCCAGCGAAAGGTCCTGACAAGGAAAGGACGCCCAGACGAGGTCGGCGCGACCGGGAAGCTGATCCGTGGTCACGGCGCGCACATCGCCGACGAACAGCTCCTCGCCGCCCCAGTTGGCGCGATAGCTCTCGGCTTTCTTCTTGTCGAAATCATTGGCGAACAGACAGCGCCAGCCGTCGCCCAACCCGGCGCGGGCCATGCCGCCGCCGGCGAAGAATTCGTAATAGGTCGGTGTGCGGTTCATGCGACTCGAAGCTCCACCGGCATTTTAACCGAAGCGGCGGGATGAGTCCGGGGCGATGGCGACAAAAGCTCGGCAGGCGAAACGCGAGCGCGCGGTGACGGCGGACACTGCCTTGCGTATGGCGCACGTCGTCCCTTCGGGACCGGTCCCGAATTCTGGATCAATCTGCACGCCATGTGCGACCTGACAAAGGCGCAGCGGGACTTCGGCGCAGCGATCGCGCGCGACGTTCAGCCCCGCGCCGCCTGACCTCCGCTCACGCCCCGTTGCCGTTGAAGTTCCGCGGCGCCGGCGACACGATCTTGGCTGCGCCGCCGGAAATCTCCAGCACCGACAGGCCGCGCTCGTTGGTTCCGTCGGCACGGAAGCGGAACACGCCGTCGGCGCCGTTGAATCCCGACGGATTGGTGAGCACACTTTCGGAGAAGCGCTGCGAGCCCTGCGTATGCGACAGCGCGATGGCCAGCGACACCGCATCATAGGCGAGTGTGGCGATGCGCGCCGGGTCGGACCCGAACTTGGCGCGATAGCGCTGGGCGAAGGCGTTGAAGCCGGCGTTCTCGGGCGCCGCGAACCAGGCGCCCTGCAAGGCCGGCAGCTTCAGCACCCGAGCGTCGTTCCACAGGCCGGTGCCGAGGATTTGCACCGCCTTCGAATCGATACCGGCGGCGGTCAGCTCTTTCGAAACGCCGCCCATGGCCTCGGCCTGTTCGGGCACGAACAGCGCATCGAACTGGTCCTTCGCCCCCGCGAGGCGCTTGACCGACTCGCCCGAGGCGCCGGGCTTGTAACGCTCGATCATTGCGACGCGCAGCCCGTGCGCCGAGGCGCTCTGCTGAAATTGCGCCAGCGCCAGCGTGCCGTAGTCGTTCTCGGGAACCAGCGCGGCGATGGATTTCTTGCCCTTCTGCGCGGAGAAATCGACGATGCGTTCGACATAGCTCTCGACGAGGAAGGACAGCAGATAATTGCCTGCTCCCGCAGCGGAACTGTCGGTGGAGAAAGCGATGACCGGCTTGCCGGCGCCGCGCGCCACCCGACCCGCCTCCTTGACGCCGCCCGCGAACACCGGGCCGAGCACGATTTCCGCGCCCTCGTCGATCACGGCCTTGGTCGCCGCGGCGGCGCCGGCGGGCGTCGAATGATCGTCGCGCACCAGAATCGTCACATCGTTGGAGCCGCTGTCGGCGAAGGCGAGCTTGGCCGCATTGCGCAGCGATGCGCCGACCGCCGAGGCGCCGGAGGCCTGCGTCAGCGGCACGATCAGACCGATTTTGACAGCGCCGGCGCCGATGGTCTCGGCCGCGTCGGCGGCCTGCAGGGTTCCGGCGGCCTGATCGGGCGCCGCTGTCGGCGCGCCGAGCCTGAGATCACGCCCGCCGGGAATGCCGGGCCCTGTGACAGGGTTGCAGGCGGCGAGCAGGACGGCGCAGCCGAGGGCGGCGAGTCGCAGCGCGAGGCGCGCGGATATGGTCGCGTTACGTTCGGCCCCGGACATCGAAAGCTCCCGCCCCAAAGAAACGGCGCATTGCGTCGTATGGCTTCGAATAGGCCAGTTTTCGCCCACCGAAGTCAACATGTTCCGACACGGCCGCGCACTGCCTCGCAGCGCCTGTTCAGACCGGCGCAAGGCGGCAAAACTGCGACCGCTTAGCGAAAAAGCCGGCGCCCTGCGCGTTTGACGCGGGCGTTGCGGCCGCTCTCGCGTCGGCCTCTTGCCGAATTGCGGCGCCTGTGTTCTATAAAAAGAACCAATCGAACGACGAACCGAACAAGCGCGGGGGCATCATGGACAGAATCGAACAGGCCCCGGGGGGCTATGCGGTGTTCGGGCTGCGCGCCGAGGCCGAACGAATCGACGCCGGGCTGCATGTGGTGGCGACGCCGATCGGCAATCTCAAGGACATTTCCCTGCGCGCCCTCTCGACCCTCGCCGCCGCCGATGCGGTCGTCGCCGAGGACACGCGCGTCACCAAGACGCTTCTGGCCCATTACGGCATTTCGACGCCGCTCGTCGCCTATCACGAGCACAATGCCCAGGTGATGCGCCCGCATCTGATCGCCCGCCTCGAGGCCGGCGCCAAACTCGCGCTGGTTTCGGACGCCGGCACGCCGCTGGTTTCCGACCCCGGCTACAGGCTGGTGCAGGAGGCGCTGGAGAAGAACATCCATGTCACGACCGCGCCCGGCCCCTCCGCCGTGCTGGCGGCGCTGGTGGTGGCGGGCCTGCCGACCGACCGCTTCTTCTTCGAGGGATTCCTGCCGCACAAGAGCGGGCCGCGCCGCGCCCGCCTCGCGGAACTGGCGCATGTGCCGGGCACGCTCGTGTTCTTCGAAAGCCCGCGGCGCATCGCCGAGACGATCGCCGACTGCCTCGCGGCGCTCGGCGAACGCAACGCCGCCGTCGCCCGCGAACTCACCAAGCTCTACGAGACCGTGAAGCGCGGCACGCTGACGGAGCTTGCCGAGGAACTCGCCAAGGAGGAGCCGCGCGGCGAAATCGTGCTGCTGGTCGCCCCGCCCGAACCCGGCTCCGCCGCGGCGGCGGAAGAAGACCTCGACGCCCGCATCGAGGCGGCGCTGCAGACGCATGCCTCGGTGAAGGACGCCGCCGCTGTGGTGTCGGCGGCCACGGGGCAGCCGCGGCGACAGGTGTATGCGCGGGCGTTGCAGATCAGCGTGAAGGAGAAGTGATTGGCAAGGACAGACGCGCGCGGAAATCATGAAAGGCGCGCCATTCGCCATTTTGAATTTTGTTCAGCTCTGTGAATTCAGCGAAGAAGGGGACGCAGGCGTCCCCTTCACGAGTTCTTTTTTGGCGGGGCGTCAGTTGATCGTGATGATCTTCGCGTAGTTGGCGCCGCCGTATGTGAAGCCCTGCGACTCGGCCGTCTGGCCGACAGCGAAGCTCTTCGCGCCGTTCCATTCCACCTTCGTGCAGGCCGAGGTCTGGACCACGGTCGTGCCGACGACGATGTAACCCGCGCCGACCTTGGTGATCTTGCCCTTGTTCTCGAACTGCTTCGAGCCGGCCGGCGCCGTGCAGGACACCGGCGCGCTGATCACGACGGTCGACGACACGGAAGCGCTCTTGCCCTTCGTGTCCGCGACAGTGACCGTCGGCGTGTAGCTGCCGACCAGCGACGGCGCGCCCGAAACGACGCCGGTCGAGGCGCTGATCGTCACGCCGGGCGGCAGACCCGTCGCAGTCCACGAATAGGGCGGGACGCCGCCGGTCGCCGTCAGCGAAGCGGCATAGGCAGTGTTCAGCACGCCGTCGGGCAATGCGCCTGTGAGAACGAGGGGCGCCGGCGCCGGTTGCGTCACATTGACGGTCAGCGTCCAGTTGGCGGCGCTGGTGTTGGAGGGATTGATGATCCCGCCATAGTTCGGCACATAGGGCTGACCATTGCCGGCGAGCGTGCAGCCCGGAATGTTGGCGCAAGACGCGTAAAAGGTGGTGATCGTGCCCTGCTCGTAATCGTATGGCCCGGTCACGAGGCCCGTCGCGCCGGGAATGTCGGAGCCGGGGATGAAGGCCAGCGTATTCATCGTATAGGCTTGATAGTCCACGCCGGTCATGGTCGGAGCGGTTCCGGCGAGCGTGTTGACGTCGGCCCAGAGATACCACGCATCGATGCCGGGAACCGTGGCGCTCGCAGCAGCATTGGTGTGAACCTGGAACCAGGACGGGTTGATGGGCAATTGCATGCCGGCGACGACGCCGGCGGGTCCGACGACAGAGAGCGTGGCGCTGATCACATTCGCGGTCGTCGAATCGAGATAGCTCTTCGAGGGCGTCAGCGGCGCCGACGTCGTGAAGGAGACTTCGACGTGATCGGTCCCGCCGAGGAATGTCGGGCCGACATATTTGTAGGTGTATGTGTCCGCATGAGCCGCCGTGGCGAACAGCAAAGCCGCCAGGCCCATCCATACCCGTCTGTTCATGTTTTTCTCCGATCGGCGCGTCGAAAGCGACCGTTCGCGAAAACCGGAACCTGCCCGACGCCCCGAGCGGCATATGCCACAACCGACAGAGCGGCGCTCAAACAAGTGATGCGGCAAAAAGCAGCAGTGGGCACGCAAAACGATTGTTCCAATCTCGTTTTGAACGACTCCAATTATTCGCAATTCTGATGCGGGCCGGACGCGCCCGGTTATCGCGGCGACGCCGTCGCCTCGATTTCACTTGCGGCGAAGCCTGTGAAATACTGGCCCAAGCAATTTGCGCGCGGGTGCAGGACGATGTCGGTGAAGATTTTCCTTTCGACGGTCTCCGACGAATTCCGCCCCTATCGCGATCAACTCCGCACCGATCTCACGCGCCACAATGTCGATGTGAAGGTGCAGGAAGATTTCGTCGACCTCGGCGGCGACACGCTCGACAAGCTCGATGTGTATATCTCCCATTGCGACGCCGTGGTGCATCTTGTCGGCGACATGCTCGGCTCTGCGCCAAGCGAACGGGAGCAGCGCGCGCTGCTCGCCAAACATCCCGATTTACCGCAGCAATTGCCGCCGCTCGGCGCGGCGCTGAAAGCTGGCGTCGCTATCTCCTATACGCAATGGGAGGCCTGGCTCGCCCTCTCTCATGGCAAGCTGCTGCTCACGGCGAAAGCCGAGGAGACGGCGGTTCGCGGCCCGAAATATGCGCCGACGCCGGAGTCCCGCGGCGCGCAAATCGAGCATCTGGCGCGGCTCGAGGCGGTGCGGCGCTTTCCCGGCTGCGCCTTCGAAAGTCCCGCCGATCTCGCCAAACATATCGCCTATACCGCAATTCTCGATCTGCTGGTGAAGGACTATGCCGAGGAGTCGGCCCGCGCCCGGGATGTCGCCGAGGGTTTCATCCATGAAATGGCGAAACGCGTCGCCGGCGACAGGAACCTCGATTTCGACGGCATGAAACAGGCGGTGCGCAACGCCATCGACATTTACGAAAAGGAGATCGCCGGAGGGACGGTCCAGACCAATATCGACGCCATCGTCGATGCCGCTCTGGCGAAGGCGCGAACGCAGCTCGACAAGGGCCAGTCCGGCCTCGCCCGCGCCACGCTGCGCAAGGCGGCGGAAGAGATGCGGCGCGAGGAGGAAGACCGCCGCGAACGTTATGTGCAAGGCGTGACGCTGCTGTACAACCGCGCCCGCGACATCGCGCTGGCGAGTTACGACGGCGAAGCGGCGGCGGAGGCGATCGTCGGGTTGGCCGAAGCGATCCACGGGACGAACGCCGCGGCGATCAAGGAGGCGCTGAAGGCGGAGGCGGAGGCGCTTTACGAATTTGGCCGTGATCGCGGGAGCAATGAGCATCTTGTCGCGCTGATCGCGCTCGAACGGAAATTGCTGAACATTGCCTCGTCCAGTGACGAAAGAGGCGCGGCCAACCACGATCGCGGCGCAGCGCTCTGCGAACTAGGGGAGCGCGAGAGCGGGGCGGTTCGCCTGGAGCAGGCCGTGGCGGCCTATCATGCGGCGCTCAGGGAACGAACGCAGGAGCGCGTGCCTCTCGATTGGGCAAAGACCCAAAACAATCTCGGCAATGTGCTCTTGAGGCTTGGGGACCGCGAGAGTGGAACGATTCATCTGGAGGAGGCCGTAGCGGCCTATCGCGCGGCGCTCACAGAATTGACGCAGGAGCACTTGCCGCTCGAGTGGGCAATGACGCACAACAATCTTGGCGCCGCGCTAATGGCGCTCGGGGAGCGTGAGAGGGGGACGGTTTGTCTGGAGGAGGCCGTGGCGTCCTTTCGCGCGTCGCTCACGGAAAGGGCACAGGAGCGCGTTCCGCTCGATTGGGCGACCACGCAGAGCAATCTCGGCAATGCGCTCTACAGGCTCGGGGCGCGAGAAACCGGGACGGTCCGTCTGGAGGAGGCCGTGGCGGCCTATCGAGCGGCACTCACAGAAAGGAAGCAGGAGCTCGTTCCGCTCGATTGGGCGAGGACGCAGATCAGTCTCGGCGCAGCGCTACAATCGCTCGGGACGCGCGAGACTGGGACGGTTCGTCTTGAGGAGGCCGTTGAAGCCTATCGCGCGGCTCTCAAGGAATGCACACAGGAACGCGTTCCACTCGAGTGGGCAATGACGCAGAACAATCTCGGCAATGCGCTCATGACGCTCGGAGCACGCGAAAGTGGGACGGATCGTCTGGAGGACGCTGTCGCGGCGCATCGCGCGGCGCTCACGGAAAGGACGCAGGAACGCGTTCCGCTGGATTGGGCAATGACGCACAACAATCTCGGCACAGCGCTCATTGCGCTCGGGGAGCGGGAGAGCGGGACGGTTCATCTGGAGGAAGCCGTGGCGGCCTTTCGTGCGGCGCTCACAGAATTGACGCAGGAGCGCGTTCCACTCTATTGGGCAACGACGCAGAACAATCTCGGCGCAGCGCTCTCGACACTCGGGGAGCGCGAGAGCGGGACGGCGCGGCTGGAGGAGGCCGTCGCCGCCTATCGAGTGGCGCTGACGGAACGAACGCGGGAGCGCGTTCCGCTCGATTGGGCGGGGACCCTCGGCAATCAGGGGGTCGCCATGATGCGGCTGGCGGAACGAAAAATGGACGCCGCCCTGGCGCAAGCGGCTTTGGCGCAGATCGAAATGGCATATGAGACGACGCGATCAGGCGGGCACGTGCCTCTCGCCACTTATTTCAGCGCGAAATTGCCCGACGCGCGGGCGCTCGTCGAGCGGCTGGGACAGCCTTCGAGCGAGTCTGCAGGATAAGCGAGGCGCCGGGCAAGTCCGGCCGCGTGCCCGGACTCTTCACCGCCACGCGTCATTGCGAGCGCAGCGAAGCAATCCAGAGTCACAGCCACAATCAATCGAGGCGTTGCTCTGGATTGCTTCGCTGCGCTCGCAATTGACGGCGCCCGCACTGACGCAGCGAGCTGTCACCGGCGCGCCCGCAGGCGCGCCGTCGCCCGGCGCGCCCTGCCCTCATCAATCGAACCGCCCGGCAGCATGCCCGAGCATGGTGTAGACCTTGCCCGCATCGCCGGTGAGAAGATCCAGCGTCTTCGAGCCGTCCGGATCATTGCGCGTCGTCTCGGTCAGCAGTTCCTCGAAATTGCGGATGTATTGATCCACAGTTCCGCGGAATTCCGGATCGGCGCGGTGCCGGCGGCGGATTTCCTCGAAGGTCTGGTGGCCCTGCGTGGTGTAGAGCCGGCGGCCGAACAGGGCGCCGCGCTCGCCGCGCTGGAAGCGACGCCACAGATCGGCGACGGCCGTGTTGTCGACCATGCGGGCGATCTCGAGCGACAGCCCGTCGATGCCCGACGCGCGCGCGGCGGGCGCGGGCGGCGGCGCTTCGGCCGGCTCATCGCGCGAGGCTCTCGCCAGCACGTCGGTCAACCAGCCGGGCTTGCTCTCGCGCGGCGGCGCAGCGGGGCGCGGCGGCGGGGCGCGGCGCGGCTCGTCACGGGAAGCGCTCCAGCTTTCGACGCGGGCGGGCGCCGTCTCGGCAAAGGCCCGGCGCGAGGCCGGCGCCGGCGTCTGCTCCGACACGTCCCATTGACGGCCCGAGCGGGCCACGATGTCGGTGAGCTCGTTCAGGGCCTTCACCTGATCGCCGACGACGCGGCGAAGCGCGGCGGCCTGATCGGCGGTCTCGCGCGGCAGTTCGGTCGCGCCGCGGCGCACTTCGGCGCGCGTCGCTTCCAGTTCGCGCGCGATCTCCTGCGAGAGATTGCGGATCTCGCCCGCGGCCGCGTTGAACTTCACGCTGGCGTCGCCGAACATCTGCTCGAGTTCGCTTTGCGTCTGCTGATAGGCGGCGCGCAGCGCGGCGGCGGTCTCGTCGCGCTCCTGCACGGCGGCGGCGCGCACCTGGGCGAAGCGCTCGTCGACGATGCCGGCCGTCTGCTCGGTCGACGTGGCGAGCACCGAGCCGACCTCGCGGGCCTTGGCCTCCACATGACGGAAGGTTTCGTCCATGAGGCCGGAGAAGGCGGCCAGTGCGCTTTCGAACTCGGCGCGCTTGCCGTCGACGGTCGAGACCAGCCCCTCCAGCGAACGGCGGCGGGCGTCGAAGGCCTGATCGACGGCAGCCTGCGTCTGGGCAAGTTGCGCCGCGCCGGCGGTGAGCGCCTTCTGGCTTTCCTCCAGCGTTGCGGCGATGGCGGCAGCGTCGCGGTTGGTCGAAGCGGCGGAGCCGCTGACTTCGGCGATGCGCGTCGACACATTGGAGAGCGCGGTTTCGAACTCCGCCATGCGACGACCGAGTTCGCTCTCCAGCGCAGCGAGATTGCCTCCCGCCTGGGCGATGGTCGCCTGCAACGCGCCATTGGTTTGGCCAAGGCTCTCCAGCACCGCCGGAAGCTCGGTGCGCAGCCGGTCGTTGGTCTCGATCAGCGACGCCACGGAGGACGCGGAGCCGGCATCGAGCGCCGTGATCAGCGCCTGCGTCGACTGATCGATCGCCGCGGTCATTTCCTCGCGCTTTTCCGAGAGGTGGCGCACGATCGACGAGCCGCGACCCTCGATGGCGTTGGCGACCAGTTCGCCGACTCTCGCCAGTTCCGACGCCACGGCGCCGCCGCTTTCGTCGAGCGTCCCGTGCATCTGATCGAGCCGCTCCTGCAAGGTGGAGCTGATCTCGCCGACGCGTTGCGTGAGCGCCTGACCGAGTTCGCCGGTGCGCGCATGCAGCGTGGTGTCGAGTTCGCGGCGCGCCGCCGCCAGCGTCTGATTGATCTCGGCGACACGGGCGCCGATGGTGTCGACGACGCGGCGGCCGCGTTCGTCGATTTCCTTCGAAACCGCGTCGAGTCGGCCGACCACATTGTTTTCGAAGAGCTCGATGCGCCCATCGAGGGCGCCGGCGATTTCCTCGGCGCGGCCGCCCAGCGTCTCGTTGATATGCGCCGCCTTGGCGTCGAGAGTCGCGGCGATGTCGTCCGAATGTTTCGCCAGCAGCGCGTCGATCTCGGCGAGCTTGCCGCCGAGCGAGGTGGAGACGTTCTGGCCGCCTTCCGCGACGATGACGGCGACTTCCACCGCATGTTTGGCAAGGGCGTCGCGCAGCGCCTGACCGCCGGCGCCGAGGCCCTGGTCGATGCGGGCGATGGTGTCTTCGATGCGCCGGATGGTGGTCTCCGCCTGGCTCTTCGTCGCGGTCTCGAAGGCGCCGATCTTTTCGGTGATCGCATCGGACGCCGCCTTGGCCTGGCCTTCGAGGCGCGAGACGAGATCGGAGCCGGCGCCGCCGAAGACGCGGTCGAGAGCCGCGAGGCTTTCATCGGCGCGGGCGGCGAACTGCGCGGCGCTACCCTCGATGCGCTGCGCCGCCGCAGTGGATTTGGCGTCGAGCGATTCGGCGAGCGCCGCGCCGCGATTGCCGACGATTTCGTCGAAGGCGTCGAGGCGCGCGGCGAGGTCCTCGGCGATCTTGCCGGCCTTCTCGCCGACGCGATCGCCGATCGACGCCGTTTTGGCGTCGAAACTGTCGACCAGCGCCGCGCCCCGATCGTCGAGCTTCTGAACGAGCTCGGCGCCCTTGATGGCGACGGTCTGGTCGAGCGCGTCGAGACGCGCCGCGACATCCGTCGACAGTGCGGCTGCCTTTTCTCCGAAACGCTCGGCGGCGGCGCCGGTTTTGGCGTCGAGCTGGTCGAGCAGCGACGCCCCGCGCTCGTCGAGCTTTTGCACCAGTTCGGCGCCCTTCACGCCGACCACGTGCTCGATCGCCTCGAGCCGCGCGCCGACTTCTCCGGCAAGGCCGGCGGCGCTCTCGCCGATGCGCGCCGAAGCGGCGGCGGCCGCGGCGTCGAACTCCTGCGCCAGCGTGGCGCCGCGCGCGTCGAGCTTTTGCACCAGTTCCGCGCCCTTGACCCCGACCACGTGCTCGATCGCCTCGAGCCGCGCGCCGACGTCGCCGGCGAGGCCGGCAGCGCTCTCGCCGATGCGCGCCGAAGCGGCGGCTGCGGCGGCGTCGAACTCCTGCGCCAGCGTGGCGCCGCGGGCGCCGAGACGCTCGACGAATTCCGCGCCCTTGGTGGCGATGGCTTCGTCCACGGCGGCGAGACGGGCATTCACCGCGCTGGTCAGCTCTTCCGCCTTGTCGGCGATGCTCTGCGCCGCGACGCCGGTCCTGGCGTCGATCCGATCGACGAGGTTCACACCCTTTTCGCCGATGACCTTGTCGACCGCTTCGATGCGCGCGTCGAACTCCTGCGCGAAGTGCCGCGAATTGTCGCCGATGCGGGTCGCGAGCTGCTCCGATTCGGCGGCGATGCGGCCGACCAGAGCCCCGCCCTGTTCGCTCAGAACCGTATCGACGCTGGCCAAATGTTCGGAAATCTGGTCGACGAAGCGCGCGGCGTTGTCCTCGACGCGCTGCGCCAGCGTCTCGCTGTCGCGCAGCATCGCCCGTTCGAACAATTGCAGATGATCGCCGAGTTGACGGGCGATGGCGTCGCCGCGATCTGCCAGCGAATCGGCGACCTGACGGCCCTGGCCGAGCACGGCGCTCTCGAAGGCGCCGAGTTTCTCGCCGAGCAGTTCGTTGACGCGATCGCTTTGTGTCGCCAGCGCCACTACGGCTTCGCTCGCCGACGCGGCGAAACGCTCCGAGAGCGCGGCGGTCTGTTCGCCGAGCGCCGTCGAGGCGTCGCCGACCGTGAGCTGAATATTGGTCTTGAGCGCCTCCTGATGCGCCGCCAGAGCGGCGCCGTGCGCTTCCAGTTCAGCGCGGGCCTGCTCCTGGGTTTCCTGAAGCGTTCTGGCGAGATTGGCGCCGGCGTCGGCCAACTGCGTGGTCCGGGCGGACAGAAGCTCGTCGACCTTGCCGGCGTGTTCGGCGACGCTGGCGGCGACACCTTCGCCATGGCGCGCGACGGCGGCTTCGAAAGCGGCGAGCCGCTCCGTCATCGTCGACGCGGCGCGCTCGCCATGTTCCCCGAGGCGCGAGACGGCGATCTCGCCGTGCGTCCCGATCTTCTGTTCGAAGGCGGCGAGGTTTTCAGCGACGCTCGTCGTGAGCCGCGCGCCATGCGTATCGACCGCTGCGGCGATCTTGTCGGCATTGGCGGCGATGGTCGCTTCGAAAGCGGCGGCGCCAGTGGCCAGCGCGCCAGCGACCGCGCCGCTGGTGGTGGCAAGACGTTCGGTGGCTTCCAGGCTTTTCGCGGCCAGCGACGCCTCGAACTGCGACACGCCGTCGGTCAGCGCGCCGCTGACTTTGGCGCTCGCCGTCTCGACGCGGGCGACTGCAGTTTCGACGCGGGCGACCGCGGCTTCGCCGTGGGTCGCGACGCTCTGCTCGAAATTGGCGACGCTGTCGTTGAGGGCCTCGGTGAGCACCTCGCCATGCTGGACGAGACGCTCGACCAGCGTCTGACCGTGGCCGGACACCGTCTGCTCGAAATCGGCGGCGCCGCTCGCCAGCGATTTCGAAACCTTGTCCCCGGCTTCGCCGATGCGCGCGACGGCGGCGTCGCTGTGCTGCGTCACGGTCTGCTGCAGGTTGGCGACGCCGAGGTTCAGCGCCGTCGCGATCTGCACGCCGGCGTCGGTCAACCGTTCGACCGCCGATTCGCCCTGGCTGCCGACGACGCGCTCGAGATCGGCGACGCTCTTCGTCACCAACTCGGCGATGTGATCTCCATGGCCGGCAAGCTTCTGCGCCGCGGCGTCGCTGCTCTGCGTCACCGTCGATTCGTATTTTGCGAGTCCTTCGCCGAGCAGGCCGGCGGCTTGTTCGCCCGCCGCGGCGAGCCGGGCGGCGGCGTCGCCAGTCTGCTGCGTGAGGGACTGGTGCAGCGTCGAGACGCCCTGGCCGAGCGCCGTGGCGATCTGCACGCCGGCGTCGGTCAGCCGCTCCACGGCGGCGTCGCCATGGGTGACGACGATCTGTTCGAGGCTGGCGGCGCCGTCGGTGACGACCGCGGCGATCTGCGATCCAGCCTCGGCCAGACGCACCGCAGCGGCGTCGCCATGCGAGACGACAGTCTGTTCGAAATGCGCAGCGCTTTCATTCACCGTGTCGGCGAAGGCTTCGCTGGCGCCGGCGAGGCGCGCGGCAACGGCTTCGCCGTGGCCGCCGACCTTCTGTTCGAAAGTCGCGAGGCCGACTGTCAGCACGTCGTCGAGCCTGGCGGCGGTCTGCTGCAACTGCGTCACTGCGGCGCCGCTGTGTTCATTGACGGTGTTTTCGAGAGTCTGGACGCCGAGGTTCAGCGCCGTCGCGATCTGCACGCCAGCGTCGGTCAGCCGCTCGACCGCGGCGGCGCCGGTCTCACCGACCAGACGCTCCAGCGACGCGACGCTGTCGTCGAGCTTCCTGGCGAAGACATCGCCCTGTCCGGTGAGATCGGCGACGACGGTTTCACCGCGCGCGAGGACCTTTTCCTCCCAGCCCGCGAGGCCTTCGCCGAAAGCGCCGGTCAGCCGCTGCGTTTCCTGCTCGACGCGCTCGGCGGCAGTCTGCGCATGGCCGCCGACCGCGGTCTCGAAGGCGGCGAGCTGGCCGGTGAGGGTCTCGGTGGCGCGCGCCGTATGTTCCTGCACGCGGGACGACACGTCTTCGCCGTGGCGGGCAAAGGTTTCCTCGAAGGCCGACAAGCCTTCCAGCAGGGCCTGGCCGACCTGATCGCCATGCTCGGCAAGGCGGGTGACGGCGTTGGCGCTGTGCTGGGTGACGCTCTGCTCGAACGCGGCGATGCGCGCGGCGATCTCGTTGTGCGACTGCTCGCCGCGCTCCACGACGCGGGCGGCGATCTCCTCGCCGCGGCGGGCGAAATTCTCTTCGTAGGTTTCGAGGCCGGTGGTCAGCGCGGCGCGCACCAGCTCGCCATGCATGGCGAGACGTTCGGCGGCTTCGTTGCTGTGGTGAGCGACCTTCGATTCGAACTCGGCGGCGCTGTGCGACAGCCGCTCGCCGATGGTTTCGCCGCTGCTGGAGACCTTGGCGGCGAGATCGGCGCCCTGGGCCAGCACCGTCTGTTCGAAGGCGCGCAGCCGTTCATTCAGCATCTCGTTGACACGATCGCCATGCGCGCCGATGGCGATGAGCGCGTCGGCGGTGGTTTCGGCAAAGCGGCCTTCGACCGCGGCGGCCTGACCGCCGAGCGCGCTCGCGGTTTCCTCCAGCACGCGCACGAGCTCCGCCCGCAGCGTCTTGCTGCGCGCCTCCATCTCGTCGCGCGCCTGCGCGTTGACGCCCTGCATCAACGCGGCGATGTGTGTCTCCGCCGCGTCGAAGGTCGATTTCGCGGCGCCGATCTGCTCGCCGATCCGCACCGCCATCTTCTCGCCGGTCGCCGTCAGCGACTGGTCGAGCTCGGCGCCGTGGGTGGTCACGCTTTCGTGGATGCGCTGACCGATGTCGGAGAGGCGAACGACCAGCGCGTCGCCCTGGCCGCCGATCTTCTCGGCGAGGCTTCCGCCCAGTTCGTCGAAGCGCTCCAGAACGGTGGCGTTGCGCACGCCCATCTCGACGGCGAGCGCTTCGCCGGCGACCCGCAGCTTTGTGTCGACATGCGCGGCGCCTTCGGCGAAGCGCTGCGTCACCTCCTCGTTGGCGGCGGCGATCTTCTTCGCCACCTCGTCGCCGACGCTGGACAGCGCCGCCAGCATCTTCTCGCGATTGCCGGAGAGATTTTCGTCGAGGCCGCCATTGGCCTTGTCGAGCGCGAGCTTCAGCTCTTCGCTTTTCTCGCCGATGGTCGAGACGACGCGCGCGCCGGCTTCGCCCACCGTTTCGGAAATTTTCGTCGAGGCCTCGGCGAGGTCCTTCGACAGCGATTCATGGGCGCCCAGCAGCGCCGTGCGGGCGTTGTCGGCATTGGCGACGATGGCTTCGCGCTCGCGCGAGAGTTCGTCGATCAGCACGCGGACGCGTCGCTCGTTCTCGGAATAGGAGCGCTCGAGATTGGTGACCTCGCTGCGCACGATCACTTCGAGTTCGCCGGCCCGCGCCAGCGCGCGTTCGATGCCGTCGCCCATCGAGGCGGCTTCACGGCGAATCGCCTGCGACAGCGACACCACCTGCTCGGTGGCGACGGTTTCCGGTTCGATCAGACGAATCGCCACTTCGGTCATGGAATTGGCGATGAGGCGGATTTCATGGGCGCGGCGCGCCATCACGCCGGTGACGAAGATGAAGGTCACCGGCCCCAGCAGCGCCAGCAGCGTCAGCACCGGCTTGGGCGACAGGAACGAGCCTCCGTCGGCGTCGAGGATGTCGGACTTGTGAAAATAGACGAACAGCGTCCACAGCGCCGCCCAGACGGCGATGGCCAGAAAGGTCGACGCCATGATGGCGCCGCTGGGCCGCACGTCGAGCGCGGCGCGCAGTTCGCCGACAGTGCGGCGATCGTCGTTGGCCGGCGGCAGGCTCGGCGTCACGGTGGGCTTTGGGGCCGGCGGCGGCGCGGCGGGCGCGGCAGGCTTGCCGGCCGGCGCCTTGGCGACAGTGGCGGCCGGGACGGGCGCTTTTGGCGGCGGGGTCACGTCGGGCGCCCGCGCCTCTTTGGGCGGGGCGACAGGCGGCGTCAGCGGCGGGGCAGAGGCGCCCGCTGCGACCGGCTTGGCGACGGCCGGGCCGACCGGCGGCGCAGCGGATTTCCCGGTCGGAGCCGCCTTGCTGGCCGATACGGCGGCGGCGTCTGCCGCCAGCTGCTTGCCGGCATCGGTTTCGCCCGGCTTCTTCTCGGCGCCGGCAGCGGGCGCAGCTGCGCCCGCCTTGGGCGGAGCGAGATCCAGCGCCTCCTCGATCGCCGTCAAAGCCGCGGCGGCCGCATCCTGGATCTTGCCCGTAATCGCCATGTTCTTCCTCCGAGCGGCGCTTGCGCCTCTTCCGCTCAAACCGGTTCACGCCCTGCGAGAGAGCGCAAAGATTAACCAAATCTTACAGCTGTTGGTCCACATTTGAAACACGGGCGTCTCAGTTAATCCAAAACGTCGTTAACGGGGCTTTCATCGCGGCGCCGCAAGATCGCCCCCAGGCTGATGGAAATGCGCGTCGCTGCGGCGGCCGGCGGCGCGTCCGGCAAGCTGCGTTCCCCGCGCGGAATCCACGCCGCGCCGCCCTGGCGGATCGATCATGCATCAGGCGTCGCAATACCTATCCCGATTTGAGAATGCTGAGGTTTCGCCTGATTCGGCGGGGTCGGGCAGCGCCATCGACCTTGTCCATCTGTCGCGACAGACGCTCGGCGACAGCGTCCTCGAAAACGAACTTCTGTCCCTGTTTTCGCGGCAGGCAGAACATATCGTCGGGCGCCTGTCGGAGCCTGTGGACGACCGCACCCGCGTCGAGCTCGCCCATACCCTCAAGGGGTCGGCGCGCGCGGTCGGCGCCTTCGCCGTCGCCGATGCGGCCGAGCGTTACGAATCGACTCTGCGGGAGGGAGAGAGGCTGGACGGCCCGTTCGCGCGGCTGGCCGAGGTGGCCGGAGCCGCCCGCGCCGACATCGGGCGGCTGCTCGGCCGGGACTGACCCCGGCGCGGCGCCGATTCGCAAAATACGCGCGATCCGCCGAAGCGGACCGCGCGGGATTTCAACCGGCCATCCGCCACCCCGACGCCTTCGTGGCGACACCCGCCCCGTGCGGGTGGACGACCGGAGCCAGGGCGCCGACGCCCTCTGCCGGCGTTCCGACGCGCCATACCGGTGACCTGATCGACCGCAGCGGCGGTTTCCCCGAGGGTCACCGACGTGGTCGGGCCCATGGTCCACAATATCGGCGAAGCCCGGGCGGTCGGCCGAATCCCCTATCCAGGGGGAACACATCGTCACCGCCATCGTGCGGCAGGCGCTGTTCGTCTCTGCGGCTTCGGGCTCGCGGCGACGCCCCGGCCCGACGATCGCCTTCACGACTCCACAGTCGGAGCAGCACGAAGTCGGACTGATGCTGGCGTGGCATCTCGCCGTCGCAGCGGGTTTCGACGCCATCTATCTCGGACCGAACCTGCCCAACGACCGGATCGTCGACGCCGCCAGAGCGCTGCGCGCCGAGATCGTCGTCGCTTCTGTCGTCAATCGCGCCGACGACGCCGGGAACGTTCGCACCGTCCGCGACCTTGCGCAGGCGTTGCGCGGGAAGGCCGAGCTCTGGGTCGGCGCCCCGCGCCGATCACGACGTTCACAAGGCTCCGCAAGCCGGGAATTACCGCAGCTTCGCCAATTTCCGCAGTTTCGACGACGAGTTGAAGCGCCGGCTGCGGATCGGCGCCGCCTGAGGGGCGCGTCTTGTTGCGACAAGCCCCGCCAGCGCCTAAAACGGGGCATTGGCAACTCAGGCGACCGCCGATCATGTCCTCGACCGAGCGCACGCCGCTGATGACGCGGCTCATCACCTTCGCCGCTGCGCTGCAGCGGCCGATGACGCTCGGCGTGCGTGCGCTGGCGATCGACGCGCAGAACCGCATCCTGTTGGTGCGACACACCTATGTGCCGGGATATTATCTACCGGGCGGCGGTGTCGAGGCGGGCGAGACCCTGGCGCAGTCGCTGGAGCGCGAACTTCTTGAGGAAGGCAATGTGCGGCCGCTCGAGCCGCCGGTCCTTCATGGCGTCTATCTCAACAGCAAGGTGTCCCGCCGCGATCATGTCGCGCTTTATGTCGTGCGCGCCTTCACGGTCCTCGGGCCGCGCCGGCCCGATTTCGAGATCGCCGAAGCCGCATTCTTTCCGGCGGACGCCCTGCCCGACGGCACGACCCGGGCGACGCGCGCCCGTATCGAAGAAGTCATGCAGGGCGCCCCCGCGTCGCCCTGCTGGTGAGCGAGCCCGGCGAGGTCCGGCCAGACGAGGGCAAGATCGGCGAGCGGAACGCCGGCGCCGTCCCAGGTCCCGGCGATGCCGACGTCCTGCGCCCCGAGCGCCTCGTAAAATCCACGCGCGCGGTGATTGGCCTCGAACATCCAGACGCCGGCGCCGACCGCGCCCCGCGCCTGAAGATCTGCGGCCATCGTCGCCATCAGCCGCCGCCCGGCGCCCTGTCCCTGCGCGGCGCCCAGTAGATAAAGCGTCCAGAATTCGTGATCGAAGCCGGCGGCGGCGAGCTTTTTCGAGCGCGTGGCGCCGCAGGACCCGAAACCGGCGATCTCGCCGCTCTGCTCGGCGACGAACACGGAGAGCCGGCCGGCGGCCAGCATGTCGGCCCAATCCTTCGCGAAGGCGGTGGCGTCGAGCGCGTCGAGACAGGCCGCCGGCACGATGTCGGCGTAGCTTTCCCGCCAGCACGCGACATGCGCCGCGCCAATGCGCGTCGCATCGGCGACGACGGCCCTGCGAATGTCGATCGCGCCCATGAACCCCTCTTTTTGCCTCGTCGGCAAGCATGTACATACGCAAGCGTCGCGGCAAGACCCCGCTTTTTTGCTGCTGCGCCTTCGGCGTGCTAAGCGCGGCGCAGCATGATCGATGTCGTCATAACCTTCTCCCCGATGACCCATACCGATGCGCCGCAAGTCGAGAAGCTCGACGAGCGCGCGTTCGGGCCGGGACGGTTCGCCCGCACGGCCTATCGCCTGCGTGAAGGCGCCGCGCCCGATCTCGCGCTGTCTTTCGTCGCCCGCATCGGCACGTTGCTGGTCGGCGCCAATCTCATCACCCCCATCCTCATCGGCGAAGCGCAGGCCCTGCTGCTGGGGCCGCTGACGGTCGAGCCTGCCTTCCGCTCGCAGGGCGTGGGCGAGAAACTGGTCAACGCCTCGCTGGAGGCGGCGCGCGCCGCCGGGCACGCCCTGGTGCTGCTGGTCGGCGACGAGGATTATTACGCCCGCATGGGCTTCGTCCGCGTGCCGCCGGGACAGATCCTCATGCCCGGCCCCGTCGATCCGCAGCGTCTGCTGGCCTGCGAGCTGGCGCCCGGCGCGCTGGCCGCGGCCCGCGGCGCCATGCGGCGGGTCTGACTCATGCCCCGCGCCACCCTGCTCGACCGCTACGACGCGCTCGTCGCACAAGGCGCCTTCGCGCGCGACGGCGGTCAGGTGGCGGCGCTGGAGCAACTCGAGCAATTGGCGGCGGCGCTGGCGCGCGAACCCGGCGCGGGCGGTATCCTGCGGCAGGCGCTGGCGGCGCTCGGGCGCCGGCGCGGTCCGAAGACGCCGCGCGGCCTCTATCTTTGGGGCGCGGTCGGGCGCGGCAAGACCACGCTGATGGACCTGTTCTTCGAGCGCCTCGACGTGAAGCGCAAGCGCCGCGCGCATTTCCACGCCTTCATGGCCGAGGTCCACGAGCGTCTGCATCACGCCCGCGCCGCCGACGCCCCCGGCGACCCCGTGGCCCGCGTCGCCACGGAACTGGCGGCCGAGACCCGCATGCTGTGTTTCGACGAGTTCGCCGTGGACGACATCGCCGACGCCACCATTCTGGCGCGGCTTTTCTCGGCGCTGTTCTCGGCCGGCGTCGTGGTGGTCGCGACCTCCAATGTCGAGCCGGCGCGGCTATATGAAAACGGCCGCAACCGCGACCTGTTCCTGCCGTTCATCGGCCTGATCGGCGAGCGCATGCGGGTGCTCCGCCTCGACTCCCCCACGGACTACCGCCTCATGGGCGAGAAGAGCGGCGACACGTTTTTCGCCCCGGCGGACGCAGCCGCGCGCGCGGCGCTCGATGCGCTGTTCCTGCGCCTTGCCGGCGATGTTGTCGGGACGCCGACGCAGATCGAAGTCAAGCGCCGCCGCATCGACGTTCCGCACGCCGCCGTCGGCGTCGCGCGCTTTTCCTTCAGCGAGATTTGCGGGCGCCCGCTCGGCGCGGCGGATTATCTGGCGCTGGCGCAGACCTATTGCGCGATCATCGTCGAAAACGTTCCCGTATTCGACGCCGACCGGCGCAACGAAGCGCGCCGCTTCATCACGCTGGTCGATGTTCTTTACGAGCAGAAAACCCTGCTGGCGCTGTCGGCGGAAGCGTCGATCGAAAGCCTGTGCGGCCTCGAGACCTGCGCCGAGGCGCGCGATTTCCCGCGCGCCGTCTCCCGCCTGACCGAAATGCGGCAGCGCCAATGGATCGCGAGCGCCTCGGCGCGGGCCGCTTCGGGCGAAACCGCCTGACCCGCGGCACGCCGTTCGTCACAGCAGAGCATAGCCATGAACCGCGAGCCTCCCGGCTCGCGTAGCGCTTCGCGAACCGGGAGGCTCGCGGTCCAAACGCTGTCGTCGAACTGCAACAAAGCTGTCACGGACCCGCAGCACGACTCGGCGAAGGATGATGCGTGAGATCGGGCGGCCGCTCCCGCGCCCCCGACACCTGCCGGAAACGCCGCCTCATGATCATCGCCGCTTACGTTTGCGCTGTCGGATGCGCTCTGGTCCTTGCGCTGAACTTCTCCGCCCTCGCCGTCACCGCCCGCAAATGCCGGGCGCGCCCGCGCAACCTGCCGGCCCCGGCCAATGCCCCGGCAGTCAGCATCGTGCGCCCTCTGCGCGGCCTCGAGGCCTTCAGCCGCGAAACGCTGACAGCGACGTTCGAGCTCGATTATCCGGACTACGAGATCATTTTCTGCGTGCAGTCGCCGAACGATCCTATCATCCCGATGGTGCGCGAGGTGATCGCCGCGTATCCCGATCACGCGGCGCGGCTGCTGATCGGCGACGATTACGTCAGCGCCAATCCCAAGCTCAACAATTGCGTCAAGGGCTGGGAGGCGGCGCGCCACGGCTTCGTCATCCTCGCCGACTCCAATGCGCTGACGCCGCGCGATTACATCCAGACCATGCTGGCCGCCTTCCGCGACGACACGGCCATGACCGTCTCCATGCCGATCGGCTCGCGTCCGGGCGGCTTCTTCGCGCATGTCGAATGCGCCATCCTCAATACCTTCCAGGCGCGCTGGCAGTATGGCGCCGAATTCGTCGGCGCCGGCTTCGCGCAGGGCAAGAACATGATGTGGCGGCGCGAGGTGCTCGACCGCGCCGGCGGCATCCGTGCGCTGGCCAGCGATCTCGCCGAGGACGCCGCCTCCACCAAGGTCATCCGCGCCGCCGGCATGAAGGTGCGGCTGGTCGACATGCCCTTCGAACAGCCGCTCGGTCCTCGCACGCTGCGCGAGGTCTATTCGCGCCATGTGCGCTGGGCGCGCCTGCGCCGCGCCACCTTCCCGGCGTGGTTCGGAATCGAGATCCTCAACGGCAATCTGCCGCCGGCGGCGCTCGGCGCCTGGGCGGCGCTGCAGTTCGACATCGATCCGCTCCTCGCCGCCGGCGCGATCCTGGCCACGCTCTATGCCGGTGAAATGGCGCTCGCCCGCGTCTGTCGCTGGACGATCGACTGGCGCGCGCCTTTCGCCTTCCTGCTGCGCGACGCGATGCTGCCCATCATGTTCATCGACGCCCTGCTCTACGATGATTTCGTCTGGCACGGCGAAGCGATGAGCGTGCGTGAGGACGAGGCGCAGGAAAGCTCCGCCGCCTCGTGAGGGAGATGTCGTTCGGCGCGGCGCGCCCCCTCCCCGACCCTCCCCCGCTGCGCGGGAGGGGGAGCAGAGTCGGGGCTTCACGAGAGCTTGTGACCGATCTGCACGCGCGCCGTGCGTCACCTCTCCCCGCGCGAGCGGACGAGGGACAGGGAGGGGGGCTCGGGCCCCGCCTCCGGAACGATCGACCGATAACCCTGCGAGACGGCCCCTTGCGAAAGGACGCGACCATGACCGACGACGCGCCGACCCATCGTTACCGCGCGCTGTTCCTGTCCGACCTGCATCTTGGAACGCGTGGTTGTCAGGCCGAGTTGCTGCTCGACTTCCTGAGGCACAACGACGCCCCGACGATCTATCTCGTCGGCGACATCGTCGATGGCTGGCGACTGAAGAACGGCTGGTACTGGCCGCAGACCCACAACGACGTCGTGCAGAAACTGCTGCGCAAGGTTCGCAAGGGCGGCCGGGTGATCTACGTGCCGGGCAATCACGACGAATTCGCCCGCGACTACGCCGGCCTCGAATTCGGCGGCGTCGAAGTGGTCAAATCAACCTTCCACGAAACCGCCGACGGCCGCAGGATGCTGGTCGTCCACGGCGACCAGTTCGATATCGTCATGCGTCATGCGCGCTGGCTGGCGATGGCAGGCGACTGGGCCTACGAATGGGCCATCGTGCTCAACGCCCATTACAATCGCCTGCGCCGCGCTTTCGGCGGCGGCTACTGGTCGCTGTCGGCCTGGGCGAAATACAAGGTCAAGAACGTCGTGAACTTCATCGGCGACTACGAGGCGGCGCTGGCCAGTGAAGCGCGCCGACGCGGCGCCGACGGCGTCATCTGCGGCCATATTCACCACGCCGCGATCAAGACGATCGACGGCGTCCGCTACGTGAACACCGGTGATTTCGTCGAAAGCTGCACGGCCGTCGCCGAACATCCCGACGGCCGTTTCGAGATCCTGCGCTGGACGCAGCAACTGGCGCTGCCGGCGCCCGTCAATGTGGCGCTCCCCGCTGCGCAGGCGGCAGCGTGATGGGCGCTCTCATGGACCGTGAGTCTCCAGGCTCGCGAGGGCTGCGCGAGTCTCGAGGCTCGCGGTTCAGGTCTCATGTCGAACCGGAAACCAGATGATGCGTATTCTTATCGCCACCGACGCGTTTCGCCCGCAGGTCAACGGCGTCGTCCGATCGCTGGAGTCGCTGGCCGCGGAGCTCGCGAAGCTCGGCGTCGAAACCGAGTTTCTCACGCCGGCGGACTTCCGATGCGTGCCGCTGCCAACCTATCGCGAGATTTCGCTGGCTCTGGCTTCCGCCGGCGATGTCGCGAAGCGGCTGGAGCGCGGCTACGATCACATCCACATCGCAACGGAGGGGACTATCGGCCTCGCCGCGCGCGCCTGCTGCTTGCGCCGGAAGCGGGTGTTCACCACCAGCTATCACACGCGCTTTCCCGAGTATATCGAGGCGCGAATGGGCGTTCCGCCGCTGCTCACCTATGGCCTGCTGCGGTATTTCCACAACGCGGGTTCGGGCGTGATGGTGTCGACGGCGAGCCTCGCCGAGGAACTGTCGCAGCGCGGTTTCAAGCGGCTGATGCGCTGGAGCCGTGGCGTCGATCAGAGCATCTTCCATCCCGGCGCAGCCATTCCGATCGATCTGCCGCGGCCGATCTTCCTCTACGCCGGGCGTCTGGCGGTGGAAAAAAACATCGAGGCGTTCCTGTCGCTCGATCTGCCCGGCAGCAAGCTCGTCGCCGGCGACGGGCCGGAACGCGCGCGGCTTGAGGTGCGCTTTCCGCAGGCGCATTTCGCCGGCCTCAAGACCAGCGCCGAACTCGCTGCCCTCTACAGCAGCGCAGATGTCTTCGTTTTCCCCAGCCGCACCGACACCTTCGGCCTCGCGGTGCTGGAGGCGTTGGCCTGCGGCCTGCCGGTCGCCGCCTTTCCAGTGCAGGGTCCGGCCGACATCATCGGCGTCAGCAAGGCCGGCGCGCTGGACAACGACCTGCGCGCCGCGGCGCTGGCGGCGCTCGATATTTCACGCGATCTCGCCCATCGCCACGCGATGGCCTTCACCTGGGAGAACTGCGCCCGGCAGTTTCTGGACAATGTCCAGGCCGCCCGGGCCGGGGCGCCGGCGCGGTCGGAGGTGCTGTGGGCGCGCGGCGTCCCGGCGGAGTGATACGTTTTCCGCTAACGCTTCGGCGCCGCGCTTCCTCACGTCAATTGCGAGCGAACCCGATTGATAGATCCCGATTTCGTATGAGCGGCGTCCCGGAACAGACCTTCACGCCGCGCACATGATCGCCTTCGGCCCCAAGGGCAAAGAAAAACGCCCGCCGGCAGTGCCGACGGGCGTTGAAGCGAAGGTCTTGCGACCGATCAGCTCGCGACGAGACTGCGGGCGAGTTCGTCGGTGTGGGCGTGCATGCGGCGGGCCATTTCGTCGATCTCGCGGGCCATGGAGACCATGGCTTCGACGCCGGCGCCGGTCTGCTCCATGGCGTTGGCGACCTGATCGGCGTGGGCCGACATGGCGCCCGCGCTGTCGGCGGCGGAGCGCACGCTGCGGGCAATTTCCTTGGTGGCGGCGTCCTGCTCGTGAACGGCCGAGGTGATGATCGCCGAGATGTGCTCGACTTCGGCGATCTTGCGCTGGATGCGGTCGATGGTCAGCACCGACTGTTCCGTCGCCGTCTGGATTTCGGCGATCTGGTCGGCAATATCCTGCGTCGCCTTGCCGGTCTGGGTCGCGAGGCTCTTGACCTCCTGCGCCACCACCGCGAAGCCGCGGCCCGCTTCGCCCGCACGCGCCGCCTCGATGGTGGCGTTGAGGGCGAGAAGATTGGTCTGGGCGGCGATGCGCGAGATGAGATTGACCACGTCGCCGACGCGGTTGGCGGCGGCCGAGAGGCGAGTCATCTCGGCGCTGGAGCTGTTGGTCTCGATCACTGCCTGACGCACCACGTCGGTCGATTCCACGGCCTGCCGGCTGATCTCGCCGATGGCGGTGAGGAGTTGCTCCGAGGCGTTGGCGACCGAGGTCACGTCCGAGGCCGCCTGCTGCGAGGCGGTTCGGGCGAAATCGCTGTCGGCGCGGGCGCGGCGCTCCTGCACGATCATTTCTTCCGAGGACTGCGCCATGCGCTTGGTCATGTCGCCGAGCTTGGCCGTCGTCGCGGAGAGGTCGATGGAATAATGCTCGACCTTGTCGCGGATGGCGGCTTCGCGCACCAGCCGCTCCTCGCGGTCGTCACGGGCCTTGATCTCGGCGGCCATTTCGTTGTTGGCGCGCACGGCGTCGCGCAGCACGACGAGGGCGCGGGAAATGTCGCCGATCTCGTCGCCGCGGTCGGTGGCGTCGACGGCGATCGTCGTGTCGCCGGCGGCAAGGTCGCTCATCTTCTGGGCGATGTCCTTGATCGGCTGGGCGATGGTGCGGTGCATGGTCGGCACCGACACGCCGACGATCAGCAGACCGGCGAAAACGGTGCCCACGAACAGTTCGATCGACAGCAGGGCCGCCGCTTCATAGGTCGAGCGCGCCAGCTGCCGGGTCTGCGCCACGTCGCCCTTGAGAGCGGCGCCCATGACGCCTTCGCTCATGTCGCGAACGTTGACGATGGCGAAATAGGCGGCGGCGCCCATGCTCAGCAGCAGCGTGAGGAACAGAAACTGGCGGAAGACGAGTCCGGCGCCGATGGAGAGATTCCGCATGAAGGGCGTCCTGGTTGAGTGCGCCTTTCCAGATAGTGGAAGTTGCTTCACGGGCGGTTAACGCCGGCCTCTCCCGGCCTCCAGGCTTGCCCGGAAATCATTGAGTCGATTGAAGACAGCCGCGCACAGCGGCAAAGCCGCGCGCCGGGCCGACGCTGGCGCCGGCGACCGGCCAGCCGAGCCCCGCGGGCGGGAAAACCCGCCCTCCCCCTGCTTTTGCGCTATAATGACATGAATCACATCGGCCCGGCCGGCCGGAAAGACGCGCACATGCTGGAAATCGCGGTCCAGATGGACCCTCTGGACAAGATCAACTTCGCCGGCGACTCGACCTTCGCCCTGATGCTCGAGGCCAAGCGGCGCGGGCACAGCCTGTGGTTCTATACGCCGGATCTACTCTCGCTGGAGGGGTCGCGGCTGACGGCGCGGGCGCAGCGCATCGACGTGTTCGACGATCCGTCCCGCTGGTACGAACTCGGCGAGCCGCATGAACTCGATCTTTCGAAGACCGATGTGGTGCTGCTGCGGCAGGACCCGCCCTTCGATCTCGCCTACATCACCTCGACGCATTTTCTGGAGCGGCTGCAGGCGAAGACGCTGGTCGTCAACGATCCGGCGCATGTGCGCAACGCGCCCGAGAAAGTCTTCGTGATGGAGTTCGGCGATCTCATGCCGCCGACCCTGCTCACGAGAGACCGCGCGGCGATCGAAAAATTCCGGGCCGCGCACGGCGAGATCGTCATGAAGCCGCTCTATGGCCACGGCGGCGCCAGCGTGTTCAAGGTCACCCCGCGGGACCCGAATTTCGGCTCGCTGTTCGATCTCTTCAGCGTGACCTTCCGCGAACCCTGGGTGGTGCAGAAGTTCCTGCCTGCAGTGGCGAAAGGCGACAAGCGCATCCTGCTCGTGAACGGCGAGCCGCTCGGAGCGGTGAACCGGCTGCCGGCGGAAGACGACATACGCTCCAACATGGTGCGCGGCGGCTCGGCCGCGGCGACGCAATTCACCGACCGCGAGATGGAAATCTGCGGACGGCTCGGACCGGAACTGAAAAAGCGCGGGCTGTTGTTCGTCGGCATCGACGTCATCGACGGCTGGCTCACCGAAATCAACGTCACCTCGCCGACCGGGCTGCGGGCCCTGCGCCGCATCGGTGGGCCGGACCTCGCCGGGCCGGTGTTCGACGCCATTGAATCGCGCCTCTCGGCGCTACGGGCGAGGGGCTGACATGGCCCTCGCCGCCCCGACCGACGCCATCGCCGCCATTGATCTCTCCACGCCGCAACTCGATGGCCTGCGCGCCACGCTCGCCGCGCATGTCGCGGCGCTGGGCTCCGAGAAGAATCCGGACGCGCGCCGGGCGAAGATGCTCGATCTGCTGCGCGAGACGCTCGAGGCCGGGCGCGCTCACGGGCGCAGGATCCTCGACGCGCGCCGCCGCGGGCTCGTGTGCGCGCGCTTCCTGTCCGATATCGAAGACGAGATCATCCGCGCCGCCCATGCCTATGTCACGCGCTGGGTCTATCCCGCCGACAATCCGACGACGGCCGAACGCATGACCATCGTCGCCGTCGGCGGCTATGGCCGCGCCACGCTGGCGCCGGGCTCGGACATCGACCTCCTGTTCCTGCTGCCCTACAAGCAGACCGCCTGGAGCGAGAGCGTCATCGAGGCGATTCTCTATATTCTGTGGGACCTGCGCCAGAAGGTTGGCCACGCCACCCGCTCGATCGCCGAATGCGTGCGGCAGGCCAAGGCCGACACCACCATCTGCACCACTCTGCTCGAAGCCCGCCGGGTGCTGGGCGACGAGGGCTTGTTCGACGAACTGCTGCAGACGGTCGACAAGGACATCATCCGTGCCGACGCCTCCGAATTCGTGACGGCGAAGCTCGCGGAGCGCGACACGCGCGTGCGCCGCGCCGGCGCCTCGCGCTATCTCGTCGAGCCCAATGTCAAGGAAGGCAAGGGCGGCTTGCGCGATCTGCACACGCTCTACTGGATCGCCAAATATGTGTATCGCGTCCGCGAGACGCGCGAACTGGTCGCCGCCGGCCTGTTCACCGCGGCCGAATTCACCCTGTTCGAGCGCTGCGACGAGTTCCTGTGGCGGGTGCGCTGCCACATGCATTACGCCACGGGCCGCGCCGAGGAGCGGCTGTCCTTCGATCTGCAGCCGGTCATCGCCGCGCAGCTCGGCTATACCGACCGCGGCGGGCTCTCGCGCGTCGAGCGTTTCATGAAGCATTATTTTCTGGTCGCCAAGGATGTCGGCGATCTCACCGCCATCGTCTGCGCGGCAATGGAGGCGCGGCAGGCCAAGCAGCCGGCCTTTCTCGGCCGGATCTTCGCCGGTCTCAAGCGCAAGCGGACGACACGCAAGCTCAGCGCCGATTTCATCATCGATCACGACCGCGTCAGCGTCGCCAACGAGCGCGTGTTCGTGCGCGATCCCGTGAACATCATCCGCCTGTTCTGGATCGCCGACCAGCAGGGGCTGCCGCTGCATCCCGACGCGCTGCGCGCCGTGACCCTGTCGCTACGGCTGATCGACGCCAATCTTCGCGCGGACGAGGAAGCCAATCAGCTGTTCCTCGACATTCTCATGTCGAAGCGGGCGACCGAGCTGCTGCTGCGGCGCATGAACGAGACCGGCGTGCTGGGACGGTTCATCCCGGATTTCGGCCGCATCGTCGCCCTGATGCAGTTCAACATGTATCATCACTACACGGTCGACGAACATTTGCTGCGCGCGGTGGGCGTGCTCGCCGATCTCGAGGCCGGGCGGCTGCCGGAGCATCAGGCGCTGGTCGATGGCATCCTGCCGACCATCGTCAACCGCAAGGTCCTGTATCTGGGGCTGCTGCTGCACGACATCGCCAAGGGCCGCAAGGACGATCACTCCGTGGCCGGCATGGATGTCGCGCGGTCACTGTGTCCGCGGCTCGGCTTCACCCGCGCCGAGACGGAGACCGTCGCCTGGCTGGTGCAGCACCATCTCACCATGTCGAGCTACGCCCAGAGCCGCGACCTTTCCGATCGCGTCACCATCGAAAATTTCGTTGGCATCGTGCAGACGATGGAGCGGCTGAAGCTGCTGTTCGTGCTCACCCTCTGCGACATTGCCGCGGTCGGGCCGGGCGTGCTCGACGCCTGGAAATCCCAGCTTCTGCGCGTTCTCTACTGGGAGACGGAGCTGGCGCTGGGCGGCGGCCACTCCGCGGTCGACCGCAAGAGCCGGGTGACGCAGGCGATCGACGCCCTGCGCGCCGCTCTGCCGCAATGGAGCGAGCAGGACTTCGATGCCTATGCGAAGCGGCACTATCCCGCCTACTGGCTGAAGGTCGATCTCTCCCGCAAGATCCATCACGCCGAAATGCTGCGGCGGCTCGACGGGGCGGAATCGCCGCTGGCGACCCATGTGCAGATCGACACGGCGCGCGGCGCCGTGGAAGTCACGGTGATCGCCCCCGATCATCGCCGGCTGCTCTCCAACATCGCCGGCGCCTGCGCGGCCAGCGGCGCCAATATCGTGGACGCCCATATCTTCACCACCACCGACGGGCTGGCGGTGGACACAATCTTCTTCTCGCGCGCCTTCGACATGGACGAGGACGAGATGCGCCGCGCCCGCAGGATCGCCGCCTTCATCGAGAAGGCGCTGCGCGGCGAGATCGTCATTTCCGACGCCATCAAGGCGCGGGCGCGCGCGAACTCGCTCACCGACGCCTTCACCGTGGCGCCGGAGGTGATCATCGACAATGCGCTGTCGCGCATCTACACGGTTGTCGAGGTGTGCGGGCGCGACCGCGAGGGACTGCTGTTCGATCTCACCAACGCCATCTCGCGGCTCAATCTCAATATCGCCTCGGCGCATGTCTCCACCTTCGGCGAGCGAGCGGTGGACGCCTTCTATGTCACTGATCTCACGGGCGCCAAGGTGATCTCGCCGGCGCGGCAGGCGACGATCCGGCGGCAGTTGCTGGAGGTGTTCGGCGCGCCGGCCGAGCCGCGCGTCCCCCGCCTCGCCGCGGCGACTTGATTTTGGCGGCGCGAGCGCTGATATCGGGGCTCGAAAGTTTCAAAGGCGCTTTCCGGCCGGATTCGTCTGGCCCCGAGGAATTCGCGCGCAACAGGACTCGATGGACGAGAGCATGAGCGAACCGCAAGACCCGCAAAACGTCCCGCCGACGACCCCCGAAGCCGCCGCCACCCCCGAGGCGACGCCCGACCCGGCCATCGTGCTGGAGCGGCTCATTGCGGAGAACGCCGAGCTGAAGGACAAGGTCTTGCGCGCGCTGGCGGATGCGGAAAACACCCGCCGCCGCGCCGAGCGCGAAGTCGCCGACGCCAAGACCTACGGCGTCGCCAATTTCGCAAGAGAGATGCTGTCCTTCGCCGACAACCTCCGCCGCGCCGTGGACGCTGCCCCCAGGGACTCGGCCGACGCCGCCGTGACCACGCTGATCGAAGGCGTGACGCTCATGGAGCGCGACTTCATCTCGAGACTCGCGCGGTTTCAGGTCAAGCCGATCGAGGCGGAAGGCCAGCGCTTCGACCCCAACTGGCACGAAGCGCTGTTCGAAATCCCGGACGAGAGCAAGCCGGCGGGCACCGTGGCGCAGGTGGTGGAACAGGGGTTCTCGATCGGCGAGCGGGTGCTGCGGCCGGCGAAGGTGGGCGTGACGCGGGGCGGGCCGAAGGGTAAGGGTTGACTTTTGTCCTATGGACCGTGCCTAGAAATGTCGGCCGCGAGGAGACTAGCGTGTAGCGGACTTGTCGGAAGTGTGAAATTGGGACATTGTATCGACTTGAACGGAAAAGGTCTGCGACGAGCCACGTCAAAGGATGTTCATGGATCAGGATTTGTTTAGCTTTCGCGACGATCTCGAAGCGATTGATGCTGTGGAGCTAATTGCGCTCCTCAATAAAAAGCCCGTCACTTGCGAGAATAAGCTTTACGAGCCGACGAAATTAAAGAATCCCTATCGACCGGGGCGCTACCGAGTTAAGGGTGTCATTTTTCGTAATGTCAGCTTTAGCCACACTACAATCGTTGGATTCGAGTTTACAAATAGCACATTTGAGCGCTGCTTCTTCATAGGCACGATATTTCAAGATTGCCGCTTTACCTCTTGTAAGTTTGTTGGCTGCAATACTCATCGAATTGAGTTTAGAGACTGCTATGTTGACCCAAAGGCTTTCGATGAATGCATTTGCGATCATCGATATTCGAACATAGGCGTTTATTTGTTTCAGGAGCTACTGCGAAATAGTCGACAGCAAGCACAGCCAGAGTTTTCGGATGAGGCTCGTTATCGTTTCATGAAATGGAGGCGCAACTATCTTTATCAAGAGATACTAAGTAAACCATGGGGCGCTAGTTGGCGACTTCGAATTTCTCTGACTACCCTATGGATATTCGAGATTGTAGCAGGATCCGGAATGCGCCTTGGTAGGTTAACGGTCTCGTCGACTCTGGTGCTCCTGTTTTTTACGCTATTGAACTGGTGTTTTGCGGTGCCGATGGGATTGCAGCGCGGAGAGCTAACTCTCGTTGATGCCTTCTATTTCTCCACCGTGGTTATGACAACTCTTGGTTTCGGCGATATAACTCCTTCTGCTCCACTTGGGCGAGTGGTTGTGAGTGGAGAAGCAATCACTGGCTTCGTGCTATTCGCTCTCTTGACCTCTACCCTATATCGTAAGTTCACCTCGTAGGAGATGCTGTGCTGAGTATATGCATATTCGGCTCACAGGCCCGCCGGACTGCGGATTCGATGAGCGACCGCGACGTCTTGCTCGTTGGGCCGCCGTCGCGCGCCTTGGATATGGCTGCGTCCCGTTGGGCACAAAGTTCATGGAACGTTTCGGTTTTCGAACGAGGAGCCTTAGAGCGATTGGCTGACGTGAAGGCTCTCTTTCTTCAGCACTTAAAACTGGAAGGACGGCTTATACTCGATGATGGCAATTTTTTAAAGTCATTACTAAATAGTTACTCGCCAAAGGAAGATTATTCAGGCGAGCGAAACGATGCGCTTGCGCAGATCGATGCTTTGCCTTGTGATACAGATAAATACTGGCAGCAGCTTTGCGTCGCTGATATTCTTTACGTTCTATTTCGGAATGCAGCCATTCTTCACCTCGCCGGCATGAATGAATACCACTTCCAATTCGACGTGCTAGTTGAGAAGATGGGAGATATATTCAATTTGAGCCTGAAAGAGCGAAAGTCTCTACTCGATTTGCGCAATCTCAAGCATGGCTACAGACATAGGACGGTCAGTTTGCTGGCAATGCCATGTATAATTGACGCCCGTCAAGCAATAACAAAGATTGCCGAGCAATTGCTAGATAAAAATTATAGCAGCATTACTGATGGTGTTACTACTGATAAATATTTCAATATCCGCATGACTGAGTTTAATCTAGTCTCTCAGCACGACCCGAGAGTTCTGGATGAGATCGGGTCTGATAGTGATTTATTCTCGGTGTGGCAGCGTATCAAATCGAGCGGCGGGTATCCCAAGCCGCCAAGATAGCATTAATGGCGCGTTTCTGTCATCGCGTGGCTGCGCTTCCGGGTCGTCCAATGCAAATCATTTTGGCGTGGGCATTGCTGATCCGTTCCCCATCCCCACCCCGGTAGCCATCCCCCCGCCAACCCGCTATACCCCCACAAAACCCCACGCCCACCCTACGGGAGCACCATGTCCGAGACCCGCGCCGACACCGACACCACCCATTTCGGCTATTCCGACGTGCGGCTCGAGGAAAAGCAGCATCTCGTCGACGACGTGTTCCACAAGGTCGCCAAGAAATACGACATCATGAACGATCTGATGTCGGCGGGCATGCATCGGCTGTGGAAGGATTATTTCGTCAAGAAAATCAACTGCCGCAACCGTCCGGGCTTCCGCCATCTGGATGTTGCGGGCGGCACCGGCGACATTGCTTTCCGCATCGCCGATCTCGCGCCGTCCGACGCCGAAATCACCGTGCTCGACATCAACGGCGACATGCTGGCGGTCGGGCGCGAGCGGGCGAAGGAGCGCGGGCTCGATCATCTCGACTTCGTCGAGGCCAATGCCGAAAAGCTGCCCTTCGAGGACAATCATTTCGACGCCTATACCATCGCCTTCGGCATCCGCAACGTGCCGCGCATCCAGGTCGCGCTGGAAGAGGCGCATCGCGTGCTCAAACCCGGCGGACGCTTCCTGTGCCTCGAGTTTTCGCACGTGAACGTGCCGGGGCTCGACAAGATCTACGAGGCCTATTCCTTCAACGTCATTCCGGCCGTGGGCAAGCTCGTCGCCGGCGACGCCGAGCCCTATCAGTATCTGGTGGAATCGATCCGCCGCTTCCCGCCGGCAGAGGAGTTCGAGGGCATGATCCGCAAGGCGGGCTTCCGCCGCACCGGCTTCGAGCGGCTCACCGGCGGCGTGGTGGCGATCCACTCGGGCTGGAAGATCTGACGGGCGTCATCGACAATACTTTGCCTCGACGTAGCGGCGGCACAGCCGCCGTCACTTCAACCGGACCACACCCTTGATCCTTGGCCTCGGACATCTCTATCGGCTGGCGCGCGCCGGCTACATCATGGCGCGCGAGGGCGTGTTTTCCGGGCTCGATCCGGCGCTGGCGCCGCCGCCGTTGATCCTGCCGCTTCGCCTCGCCAAATTCATCGGCCGGCGGCGGGCGGGCGAGAGCGGCGCAAAGGCGCTGGTGCGCGCCTTCACGCGCATCGGCCCCTCCTATGTCAAGCTCGGGCAGTTTCTGGCGACCCGCCCCGATGTCGTCGGCGGCGAGATCGCCGATGCGCTGACAGCGCTACAGGACCGGATGGCGCCCTTCGGCCGCGGCCCGGCAGTGGCGATCGTCGAAAAGTCGCTGGGACGAAAGATCGAGGAAATTTACAGCTTTTTCGGTGAGCCGGTGGCGGCGGCCTCGGTGGCGCAGGTGCATCGGGCGCGCATCCGCGGCGAGGACGGCGTCGAGCGGGACGTCGCGGTGAAGGTGCTGCGGCCGGGCGTCGAAGGCCGGTTCCGGCTCGATCTCGCCGACATGTATGTCATCGCCAGACTTGCGGAGCGCTATTCTGCCGAAGGGCGGCGGCTGCGGGCGATCGAGGTGGTCGACACGCTGGCCCGCACGGTGAAACTCGAGACCGATTTCCGCCTCGAGGCGGCAGCGGCGTCGGAGTTCTACGACAACGTCAAGGACGACGCGGAATTCCATGTTCCGCATGTCGACTGGGACCGCACCGCGCGTGACGTGCTGACACTGGAATGGATCGACGGCATTCCCCTCTCCGATGTCGAGCGGGTGGCGCGCGAAGGCCATGACGTCAAGGATCTCGGCCGCAACGTGCTGCAATCCTTCCTGCGCCACGCCATGCGCGACGGCTTCTTCCATGCCGACATGCATCAGGGCAATCTGTTCGTCGACAAGGCCGGGCGGCTGGTCGCCATCGATTTCGGGATCATGGGCCGGCTGGGGCTCAAGGAACGGCGGTTTCTGGCGGAAATCCTCTATGGCTTCATCACCAAGGATTACCGCCGCGTCGCCGAGGTGCATTTCGAGGCCGGCTATGTGCCGCCCATTCATTCCATCGAGGAATTCGCCCAGGCGCTGCGGGCCATCGGCGAGCCGCTGCACACGATCAACGCCTCGGACATTTCCATGGCGCGGCTGCTGACGCTGCTGTTCGAGGTGACGGCGCTGTTCGACATGCGCACCCGCACCGAGCTGGTGCTGCTGCAAAAGACCATGGTGGTGGCCGAGGGCGTCGCCCGCACGCTCGATCCCAGGCTCGACATCTGGAAGACGTCGGACCCCGTGGTGCGCGAATGGATCGAGGCCAATCTCGGCGTGCGCGCGCGGATCGAAGACGCCGGCAAGAATGTGCAGGAGTTGGCGCGCCTCGCCCAGCATCTGCCGCGTGTGCTGGCCGACGCCGAGACGGCGATCGAGCGCATCTCGCGCATGGCGGGGACGGGCGTCGACCTGTCGCCGGCATCGCTGGAGGCGCTGGGCGCATCGCGCCGCCGCTCCGACTGGTTCCTGCTGCTGGGCGCCGTCCTGGTGGTTCTTCTGGCCGCGGCGCTGTTCCGGCGCTGAGAAACGCGGCGGTTACGAGCGGTCTTCCTGCGCCGAGATGTGGCGCGCGTCGATGACGATCTTCACCGCCAGTCCGCCGAGGGCGAGAACGGCGAGGATCACGATGATCTGGTCGAGCATCGAAAATCCCTGCTCGGCGATCTCGTTGACGCCCATCGCCGCCGCGCCGATCGCATAGACGATCATCAGCATCCGGTATTCCGTGGCGCCAATGCCGATATAGGCCATCTGCGGCATGCTCTGCGACGCCGTGCGCAGATAGGTGTACGCGGAAAAGATGAGATAGCAGAACAGGATGACCAGCGCCGCCTCGGGCGAGAGATAGGGCGAGAGGCCGAATCCGACGAGAATGACGATCTGCGAGAACAGGTCGTGGACATGTTCGACAAAACCGAACGCGCCGGACGAGTCGTTGCGGTAGCGGGCGAGCGGGCCGTCGAGTGAAATGCCGAACCAGTTGATGAGCACCCCCGTCGCCATCAGCGGCAGGAACGCCGGCGTCCAGCGGCAACCGATGAGCGCCGACGCCGCGATGAAGGCGCCGATCAGCCCGAGCCGGGTGAGGCGCCGCGGTGTGACCTGCTCTGAAATCTGCGGGAGGATCGCCGCGATCAGCCGCTGTTCCGCCGCCGCGAGGAAGCTTCGGTGGTGGTTGCGCGTCTGATCGCCAGTCATTCGACGTTCCTGTTCGGAGAACCTCCGGCGCACCGCAATCGCCTCGGCCGTGCAAGGCCATTATCCCGCCGAAATTCTTTCGGCACAATCCCCGCGCGACGGCTTCCGGAACTGCGGTAAATTGCTGACAATCATTGCAACATGCATATTGGGCGGCGGTCGGCCGGCCGCCCGACGCAAGCTCCGATCCGCCCGGCCGCCGCATTGACATCCCTCGTTCAACATGGTGTTCGTAAAGGATATTTCGCACCCCATCTGCACGGTCAGGGTTGTCCTGCCGCACGGCGGGCTGTCGGGAGGTTTCGTGTCGGCCTACCGTTTGCGCCACCGGGCGCTGCAAAAGCTGTTCTGGAACAGGATCGGCGCGGCGCTGGCCCGGCTGGTCGCAGCTTTCGAAATCCGCTTCGAAACAGTGGTGCGCAATCATTCGCTGATTTCGACCACCAATGGCGAGCGATGGCTGCCGACCCTGCTGGGTCCTGAGCCCGTGGTGTTCGATGTCGGCTTTCACGACGGCGAATCCGCCCGCGAAATCCTGAAACTGCGGCCAAAGGCGCAGATTTTCGGCTTCGATCCCTCTCGTTTCGCGGCGCGGTGTCATGCCGGGATGTTTCGGGACGATCCGCGGGTCGCCTTCGCGAATGTCGCGCTTTCCGACGCGCCGGGCGAACTGCCGTTCCACGATTACGAAAACATGTGCAACAGCCTTGCCGCCCGCAAGGAAATGCCGGGCGCGACGCCGGAGCGCTACCTCGTTCCCGTGACGACTCTCGACGCCTTTTGCGCGGCGCGCGGCGTCGACCATGTCGACCTCCTCAAGATCGACGCCGAAGGCTTCGATCTCGCTGTGCTGGAGGGCGGACGGGACTTTTTGCTGCGTCAGGGTGCGGACATGTTCGTCTTCGAATTCGCGAGCGGTTGGAGCGCCTCGAAACGTTATCTGTGGGAGGCGGTGGAGTTCATCGACCCCCTGCCCTACCGGCTGTTTCGCCTGTTCAACGGCTTTCTCCAGCCCTTTTCCTATCGTATCGAAATCGACAGCTGCACGACCCGACCTGGCATGTATGTGGGCGTCAGCGAAGGGCGGCTCGCCCGCGGCGATATTCCCATCCGCGATTACGGGCTGTGACAGACCCGCGGCAGGCGGTGCACGGCGGCGCAGGCGCCATTGCGCGGGCCGCGCATTCGCGCTAAGCAGACTGCAGAAAAACTTCGCTGGTTTTTCGCAAAAATCCTGAAATAACAATCCTGAAATAACAAAGGAATCCAGGCTTGCTTTCGGTGGCTGCGCCCCGAAGGCGCCTGACTCCGGCGCAGCCTGACGGAGCCACGAGAGATGAAACTCCCCAATCAATTCTACCGTCCGCTGGCCATCGGCGCGCCGGCCCCACTGCGCGAGCTGCCGGTCAAGGTCGAGCGGATGATCCATTTCGTCCCGCCGCATCTCGAGAAGTTCCGCGCCAAGGTTCCGGAGCTCGTCAAGCAGGTGGACGTGGTGCTCGGCAATCTCGAGGACGCGATCCCCGCCGACGCCAAGGAAGCGGCCCGCGCCGGCTTCATCGAGATGGCGAAGGCCACCGATTTCGGCAACACGGGCCTGTGGACCCGCATGAATTCGCTGAACTCCCCCTGGGCGCTCGACGACATGATCGAGATCGTCGGCGCGGTCGGCGACAAGCTCGACGTGGTGATGCTGCCCAAGGTCGAGGGTCCGTGGGACATCGCCTATCTCGACCAGCTGCTCGCCCAGCTCGAGGGCCGGCATTCCGTCAAGAAGCCGATCCTCATCCACGCCATTCTGGAGACCGCCGAGGGCGTCAAGAATGTCGACGCCATCGCCGCGGCCAGCCCGCGTATGCACGGCATTTCGCTCGGCCCGGCCGATCTCGCGGCGTCCCGCGCCATGAAGACCACGAGAGTCGGCGGCGGCCACCCGGAATACAAGGTGATCGCCGACGCCGATCCCGGCCAGGGCCTGCGTCAATCGTTCCAGCAGGATCTGTGGCACTACACCATCGCGAAAATGGTCGACGCCTGCGCCTCTGCCGGCATCAAGGCCTTCTATGGCCCGTTCGGCGATTTCTCCGACGCGCCGGCCTGCGAGTCGCAGTTCCGCAACGCCTTCCTGCTCGGCTGCGCCGGCGCCTGGTCGCTGCACCCTTCTCAGATCACCATCGCCAAGCGCGTGTTCTCGCCCGATCCGGCCGAAGTCGCCTTCGCCAGGCGCGTGCTCGAGGCCATGCCTGACGGCACCGGCGCAGTGATGATCGACGGCCGCATGCAGGACGACGCCACCTGGAAACAGTGCAAGGTGGTGGTCGATCTCGCAAAGCAGGTCGCGGCGAACGACCCCGACTTCGCGCAAATCTACGGACTCTGAAAGCAGGGCTCTCGCTGTGTGACGCCGCCTTCGCGAGAGGGCGGCGTTTTCATTTGCAGCGTCGTCTTCCGGCACTGTTGGTCACAAGCGCTTGCAAAGCCTCGCGCCTGCCCCCTCTCCCGCGCAAGCGGGGGAGGGCTGGGGAGGGGGCATCGCCGAACCGATCCGGCGCAAGTCCTATCAGGCCTGCCCGCCGTCACCGGCGATCTTCGCGAAATCCGCCACACCCAGCATGACGCTGCGCAGTTCGGCCAGCAGGCGCAGGCGGTTGAGGCGGAGGTCGGCGTTGTCGGCGTTGACCGTCACCTTGTCGAAGAAGGCGTCGACCGGCGCGCGCAACTTCGACAGCGCCCGCATGGCGCCTTCGAAATCCTCTTTCGCCAGCCGCTCCTGCGTGGCGTCGCGGGCCAGCGCGATGGCGGCGGCGAGCTGATGCTCCGGCGGCTCGACGCGCAGATTGGGCGCATGGCGATGGGCATAGGCGCCCTCGCCGTCCTTCTTCTCCTCGGCCTTGAGAATGTTGGCGGCGCGCTTGAAGCCGGCGAGGAGATTTTTGCCGTCGTCGGTCTGCAGAAAGGCGTCCAGCGCCTCGACCTTGCGGGTGATCATGAGCAGATCGTCCTGTCCGGAGACTCCTTCTCCCGCCTGCGGGAGAAGGTGGCCCTGCGAAGCAGGGTCGGATGAGGGCTCCGCCACCGCTCCGAGAGCCGCGTCGATGAGATCGTGTCTCGCCCCCCGATCGCGCAAGTAGACCTTCAGGCGATCGACGAAAAATTCGAGGAGGATTGAAGCGCTGTCGTCGTGACGGGAAGCGTCTCCCGGCCGGACAATAAACACTTCTTGTTTTGCGGCAGCAGCAATAACGCCGGTTGCCTTTGCAAACAACGTTGACAGTAATTGACGGAGCCTCACCCGCAGCCCATTCTCCAACAAAATCCTAATCACCCCCAACGCCGCTCGCCGCAACGCATAAGGGTCCTTGCTTCCGGTCGGCTTCTCGTCGATCGCCCAGAAGCCCACCAGCGTATCCAGCTTGTCGGCCAGCGCCACGACGATCGCCACCGGGTCCGTCGGGATACGGTCGGCCGGTCCCTGCGGCTTGTAGTGGTCCTCGCAGGCGGCGGCGACGCTGGCGTCTTCGCCCTGCGCGCTGGCGTAGTAGCGGCCCATCAGGCCCTGAAGCTCGGGGAATTCCCCGACCATCTCCGTCACCAGATCGGCCTTGCACAGCGTCGCCGCGCGCTCGGCCTTCGCCGGATCGGCGCCGACGATCGGCGCCAGCTCTTTGGCGAGCGCGGCGATGCGCTTCACGCGCTCGCCCTGCGTCCCGAGCTTTTCGTGAAAGACGATCTGATCGAGCTTCGGCAGCCGCGCCTCGAGCTTCGTCTCGAGGTCCTTCTCATAGAAGAACTTGGCGTCCGAAAGCCGCGCGGCGATGACCCGCTCATTGCCGCCGACGATGGTCGCGCCGTGATCGCGCGTCTCGATGTTGGAGACGAGAATGAAGCGGTTGGCGAGCGCGCCGTCGGGGCTGCGCAGCACGAAACATTTCTGGTTCACGCGGATCGTCGTGCGGATCACTTCCGGCGGGATCGACAGAAAGGCCGCATCGAACGCCCCCATCAGCGTCACCGGCCATTCCACGAGGCCAGCGACTTCTTCCAACAGGCCGGCGTCCTCGATCAGCTCCAGTCCCTGCGCCATGGCGAGGTTCTTCGCGTCGTGCAGGATCATGTCGCGGCGGCGCGCCGGATCGAGCACCACCTTCGCCTTCTCCAGCGCCGGCACGTAATCGTCGAAGCGCCGCACCTTGAACGCCGCCGGCGCGAGAAAGCGATGCCCGCGAGTTTCGTCGCCCGCGACAATGCCGTCGACATCGAAGGGCACGATCTCCACGGCTTCAGTCTCCGGGCCGAAGGTGGCGAGGATGGAATGCAGCGGGCGCACCCAGCGCAGGGAATCGCTGCGCACCGACTCCGTGCCCCAGCGCATGGATTTCGGCCAGGGGAAGCTCTTGATGACGCCCGGCAGAATCTCGGCCAGCACGGCGATCGTATCGGCCCCGGCCTTTTCGATCACCGCCACATAGAACTCGCCCTTTTTCGGGTCCGTCTGGATGGTCGCCTGATCGATGCTGGCGAGGCCGGCGCTCTTGAGAAATCCGGCGATCGCCCCCTCGGGCGCGCCGACGCGCGGGCCCTTGCGCTCCTCTTTCACGTCGGGCTGTTTCACCGGCAGGCCGGCGATGTGCAGGGCGAGACGGCGGGGCGTCGCGAAGGCCGCGGAGCCTTCATAAAGCAGACCGCGCTCCACCAACGCATTGGTGACCAGCCGCTTCAGGTCGTCCGCGGCCTGACGCTGCATCCGCGCGGGGATTTCTTCGCAGAAAATTTCGAGGAGAAGATCGGGCATCTTGCGTTTCTGTCCGGGAGCGCAGCCGCGGGCGGCGCGAGGGCCTTCTGGTACAACGCCGGGCGGGGCCTGTCGAGTTTTGGAGGCGGATGTTCAGGTCTGGCGCGGGCCGAAACGACCGTCGTCGACAACGCCGCGCGAACCGATCGTCGTCGCGGAGGTCGAGGCGCCAACTATGCAGCGAGATTGGCGCGAGTCGTCTCCGACCGCGCCATCAGGATGGAACTGGCGCCGGCCGGGTTTTGCGAACGCTCGTGACGCTGTCGCGCTTTACTGAAGGCTTTGCTTGCCGATGAAGAGGGTCGTGATGAGCCCCTGCGAGATCGGAGGCGTTCCTCCGCCGCTGGTCGCGGCGACGACGCCGCCCACCGTGCCGCCGATCACGGCGCCACCCGCCACCACATAGATCGGCGTGTTGCCGCCGAAGACCTGCCACTCGGACGGCGGCTGCGGCTGCTCGCCCGGCGGCAGCGGGGCCGGCGGTTGCGCGCCGGGGTTCTGGGCGTGCTGGATCACCTTGCAGGCGCCGTCGAAGCTCCAGTTGTTCGGCCCCAGCGGCTTCTGCGGCGAGGCGAAACTGGTCGTCACCGTGATGAAGTTGCAGGGGTTGTCGAGGACCTGGCAGGCGCCGCCGCCGATCGGGCACACATCCACGGCGCCGTCGTAGATCACCACATCGGTGGCGCCGGGCCGCACCCGCACCGCGAAGGTGGTGCCGCGCACGCCGATCGAGGCCGTCGGCGTCTTGACCTGATAGGCGTCGTGCGCGCCCGGGGCGCTGACGAAGCGGAACACGCCCTTGGCCGCCTTGAAGGCGACGCCGTTGCCGGAGCCACCGGCATAAACGAATTGATCGAGCTTGACCTTCGAGCCGGGGCCGACCTGCAACGTCGTGCGGTCGTCGAATGTGAAGCCACCCTTGCCGGCGGAGCCGGTGGAGATGGTCTCGTTGGCGTAGACCGAATCGCCGACCGAAAGCTGCGCGACGTGGCTGGACGCCACCTGCTTCTCGATGCTGGTCGCGCCGCCGATGCGCCCCTCGGCGAAAGCCGGCCCGGCGAGGATCAGCGGAAACAGCGTGGCAAAGGCTATCTGACGACGCATGGCGAATATCCGGTTCGGGCGCGGCGCGAGCAAAAGCCCGTCGAGGCGAAGGATTTGGACACAGTGTCGCATCATTTGCGGGAAGTCGCAAAGGCCGACACGCGCCGCGGCGGCGAGACGGGGCTTTTTCGGCGACCTGTGGCGCCCCCGCAACAGGCCGCTTTCGCCTACGCCCTCCCCTTCTGATAGTCCTTCACGTCCGAAAAGCTCAGTCCCGGGTTCCGCTCGGCGTCGTAATTGAGCTGGAAGGCGGAGGTCGCCATGAACACCGGCGCGCCGTCGAGATCGTCGGCGATCGACGAGCCGTGCGAATCGACGAAGCTCTTCAGCTTGACGGGATCGTCCGAGGTCACCCAGCGGCAGACGGTGAAGCGCGACTGCTCGTAGCGGGTCGTCAAGCCATATTCGGCGTCGAGCCGCGTCGCCAGCACGTCGAGCTGCAGGGCGCCGACCACGCCGACGATCGAGCCCGAGCCGTCATGCGGCGTGAACACCTGCACCACGCCCTCCTCGGCCAATTGTTGCAGGGCTTCGCGCAGCTTCTTGGCCTTCATGGCGTCGGAAATGCCGATGCGGCGCAGGATTTCCGGGGCGAAGCTCGGCACGCCGCGGAACACGAGGTCTTCTCCTTCTGTCAGCGTGTCGCCGATGCGCAGCACGCCGTGATTGGGAATGCCCACGACATCGCCGGCATAGGCCTCGTCGGCGATCGAGCGATCGCGTGCGAAGAAGAACTGCGGGGCGTTGAGGGCGATGGCCTTGCCGCTGCGCACGATCTTGGCCTTCATGCCGCGGGCGAGCTTGCCCGAACACACGCGCATGAAGGCGATGCGGTCGCGGTGGTTGGGGTCCATGTTCGCCTGGATCTTGAACACGAAGCCGGTCATTTTCGGCTCCTTGGCCTCGACCAGCCGCTTGTCCGCCTCCTGCCCGCGCGGCGAGGGCGCCCAGGCGGCCATGGCGTCGATGAGATCCCGCACCCCGAAATTGCGCAGCGCGCTGCCGAAAAACACCGGGGTCAGATGGCCTTCGCGAAAGGCCTCGAGATCGAAGGGTTTGCAGCCGCCTTCGGCCAGCGTCGCCTCCTCCAGCCAGGCCTCGGCCTCGAAGGGCGGGAGCAGCGCCGTCAGCGCCGGATCGTCCAGCCCCGAGACTTCGAGAAGTTCGTCGTCCTTCTCCAGCCGGCGCACGGATTTTGTCGCGAAACAATAGGTGCCGGCGAAGGTCTTGCCGCGGGAAATCGGCCAGGTGACCGGCGCGGTGTCGAGCGCCAGCGTCTTCTCGATCTCGTCGAGCAGATCGAAGGGATCGCGGGTTTCGCGGTCGAGCTTGTTGACGAAGGTGACGATGGGAATGTCGCGCAGGCGGCAGACTTCGAACAGCTTGCGGGTGCGCGCCTCGATGCCCTTGGCGGCGTCGATCACCATCACCGCCGCATCCACCGCGGACAGCGTGCGATAGGTGTCTTCCGAAAAGTCCTCGTGGCCCGGAGTGTCCAGCAGGTTGAAAACGCAATCCGCATATTCGAAGGTCATGACGCTGGTCACGACCGAAATGCCGCGCTCGCGCTCGATGCTCATCCAGTCGGAGCGGGTCTGCACGGCGTTGCGCTTGGCCTTCACCGCCCCGGCAAGCTGAATGGCGCCGCCGAACAGCAGCAGCTTCTCGGTCAGCGTGGTCTTGCCGGCGTCAGGGTGGGAAATGATGGCGAAGGTGCGCCGGCGGGCGACGGGATCGGCGGAAGGGGCAGACATGGGACTCAGGGTTTCCGTGGGCGGGCGCCGCTGTATAGGGGTTTGCAGGGCGCAGGGCCAGCGGGGGGCGTTGGGGGCGGAATCGGGCGAAGGATCCGATCCCACGTCCCTCGTCCTGCGGAGCGCGCAACGCGCGCGTCTCGAAGGACGGCCGGAGCGATTTCCTCCGGGTTTCCATGATCTCATCCTTCGAGACGCCTGCTGCGCAGGCTGGTTGTAATAACCGACCCTGCCATTATGCAGAAGTTCCGACCGGAACGCCGCGCCGGGAATGGCGCCCCCGGCACGGAGCCGATCGAAGGAGGTCACGTCATGACGAACAGAAAAAACCCGCATGTCGGCTCGACCTTCGGGAGCTGGCTCGACGAGCAAGGCATCCGCGAAGAGATCACCGCCGCCGCCATCAAGGAGGTGATTGCCGAGCAGCTCGCCGCCGAGATGAAAAAGAAGGGCATCACCAAGGCGCGCATGGCCGAGATGATGGAAACCAGCCGCGCCCAGATCGACCGCCTGCTCGACCCGAAAGACAGCAGCGCCACGCTCGAAGCCCTTATGCGCGCGGCGAAGGTGGTGGGTCGGAGGCTGCGGCTGGAGTTGGTGTGAGCGTGATCTCCGGCTGCGCCGAGCGCTCTCCGCGCCCGCAGGCGGTTGGCGATGAAACTGTCGTCCGGGGCTCCAGAGTTTCCGATGATTCTTTTCCTATAGCTGCGGCCGAAACGAAAAGCCGCGGCGCCCCGGCCCCCATGTCCCGGCGGCGCAAATGCGCGCAGCGGCGGGTTTGGCGCGCCCGAACGGACCGCGCGCCGGACCGGCAGACTGGAGCTTTCCCAACGGAACGACCTGCTCTAGACCCCTATCCAGAGTCGATCCCGGACCGGAAACAATCATGACCAACGGCGCCCTCGAGCTATTCACAGACCAGCCGCCCGCAGCGGTCGCCGCGCAATCGGCGCATCTCCACGTCGCCGATCTCGTCGAAATCCTCAACGCCGCCGCGATCGACAAACGCCTCGCCATTCTCGCACTGCTCCCCATCGATCGCGCCGCGGCGATTTTCGACGAGGCCGGGCTCGACGGGCCGGCGGCGCTGATCACGCAGCTGTCGCCGGACCTTGCCGCCAAAATCCTGCGCGAGATCTCGATCGACCGCGCGGCCGACATCTTCCGGCAGCTTCGGGAGCACGATCGCGCGCGTCTGCTGAAGGCGCTCGATCCGGAATCGCGCGCGGCGCTCGATCATATTCTCGGCTTCCCCGCCCACACCGCCGCCGGCATCATGACGACGGAATTCGTCAGCGTGCCCTCGACCTTCACCGTGGCGCAGACGCTGGATCATATCCGCAGCGTCGAGCGCACGCGCGAAACGGTCTACGCCATCTATGTCGTCGAGCCGGACACCAGGGCGCTGGTGCAATTCGTCAGCCTGCGTCGGCTGATCTCGGGCGACCCCGAGGCCAGCGTCCTGTCCGTCGCCTATCCGCGCCCGCCCGTCACGGTGCGTCCGACGACCGACCGCGAGGATGTGAGCAAGCTCATTTCGAAATACGACCTTCTCGCCGTTCCGGTCGTGGACGAGCAGAACCGCGTCGTCGGCATCGTCACCGTCGACGACGTGATCGACGCCATCGTCGCCGAAAGCACCGAGGACGTGCAGAAGTTCGGCGGCGTCGAGGCCCTGAACGCGCCTTACATGACCATCGGCTTTCGCCAGATGCTCTACAAGCGCGCAGGCTGGCTGTGCGCGCTGTTCCTGAGCGAAATGCTGACCGCCAGCGCCATGCAGCATTTCGAAGGCGAACTCGAAAAGGCGGTCGTCCTCACCCTGTTCATTCCTCTGATCATGAGTTCGGGCGGCAACTCCGGCTCGCAGGCCACTTCGCTGCTGATCCGCGCCATCGCTCTGGGCGAGGTCCAACTGCGCGACTGGTGGCGGGTGGCGTTGCGCGAGATTCCGACTGGTCTCGCTCTTGGCTCCATTCTCGGCGCGATCGGCGTCGTGCGCATCGCCACCTGGCAGGGCCTGAAAATCTACGACTACGGCGAGCACTGGATTCTCGTCGCCCTGACGGTCGGCGCGACGCTGATCGGCATCGTCACCTTCGGCTCGCTGGCCGGCTCCATGCTGCCCTTTGCCCTGAAGCGTCTGGGTTTCGACCCGGCGAGCGCCTCCGCGCCCTTCGTCGCGACCCTCGTCGACGTGACGGGCCTCGTGATTTACTTCAGCGTCGCGCTCATGATCCTGCGGGGCACGCTGCTGTGAGACGGCGCCCCATCCCTCAAAACGAAAATGTCGCCGCCACCGGCGCATGCAACGATCCGGCCACGAAGTCCGGCGCGAAAGCCTCGTCCGCCAGCCCCTCGTTGAAGATCTGCGCGCCGCTGCACGCCCGCCCGAGCGCCTGCGACACGAAGATGTGATCGATCAGGGTTCTGCGGCCGGCATGCACCACGCTGTAGCGCTGCGCCGCCGCGATGCGCTCCTCGATGGGCGTCAGCGCCCGCGGATCGGGCGGCCGGTCTTCCTCGCGGCCGCCGCGCAGGATTTTCGAAGGCGCCTCATGCGCATCGACGTTGAAATCGCCGCACACCGCGATCATCGCCTCGGGCTCGGCGTCGAAGATTTCGTCGACGAAAAGCCGCGCCTCCAGCGCCTGCGCCTCGCCCTTCTGCGCCGCCAGAAATTGCCCGAGCGCCCGCCCGCGGGCCGAGCCGAGACCGCGCGCCGTGGCCACCGGCGCCGGGCGCGGCGCACGCAGATGCAGATCGATCACATGCAGGGCGCCGAAAGGCGCATCGATCTTCGCGTAGAGCAGCGGCCGGTCGAAACGTATCTCCAGCGGCTCCGCCGCCCCGCCATTTTCGTCCGGCGGCGTCCAGCGCCATGCGCCGACGATGTCGTGATGGAGCTGGCGGCGGTCGAGGATCGGCCAGCGCGAGACGATCGCCAGATTATGCACGTCGGCCGGCTCGTCGCCGCCCGGCCTGTGGCTGAGCGCAAGGTGAAAATCCGCATAGGGGCCGCCCTCGAGCAACCGTTCGAGCGCGACAAAACGGCGCGGCCCGCCCGGCGTCTTCCGGGCGTGGATCTCTTGCAGGCACAGGATGTCCGCGCCGAGCCGCACCAGAATCGGCCGCAGCGCGGCAGCGCGAAGCTCGAATTCCTCCGCGCGGGCGGGCGAGAAATCGAGATTCTCGAGATTGAAGGTTGCGATGGTGAAGGCGCCGGCGTTCGTCACAACCGGATCATCTGCGCCAAGACAAATTTAGGCAACCATTGTCCTTTTCCGTGTCCGCGGACGGCGCAGGCTCGACGGGCGTCGCAAAATCTGATCATATCCGGCCTGTCACTCCAGCGGCGGAACGTCGAAACGTGAGCGTCTTTCACGGCATCCCCTTTTTCGAAGGTCTCGATCCAGCGCTGGACGAGGCCCATGCGCGGCATTGCCTGCGCAAGCGCTACAGCGAGGGTGAACTCGTCGTCGACTACGAGGACGACTCCACCGATGTCTATTTCATCGTCGGGGGTGACGTTCGGGTGCTGATCCGCACCGCCTCGGGCAAGGAAATGATCCTCGGCGATTTCGGTCCCGGGCGACTGTTCGGCGAGATGGCCGCGATCGACGGCATCAAGCGCTCGGCCAATGTCACCGCCCTCACCAACGCCGATCTGTGCGTCGTGCCGGCGGCAAGCTTCCGGGCCATCGTCTTCGCGCAGCCGCACGTCTGCGAGCGCCTGCTGCGCCTGTTCACCGCCCGCGTGCGCGATCTCAACATCCGCCTGTTCGAGCGCTCCGCGCTCGATCTCAAGCACCGGCTTTATTCGGAGCTGCTGCGCCTCTCGGCGCCGCGCAAGGGCGTCGCCGGACAGGCGATCGTCACCCCGCCGCCGCTGCAGCACGACCTCGCCGCCCGCATCGGCTGCCGGCGTGAGCAGGTCAGTCGCGAACTCACTCTGATGATCGAGGAAGGGCTCGCCGAAAAGAACCGCGGCGGGCTGGTGTTGCCGCATCCGGCGGAACTGGAAAAGCGCATCCACGCCGCGCTCGATCAGGCCAGCTGAGCCCGACCCCCACGCCCTGACGGCGCAATCGGAGAAGACACGGCATGTGGGTGTGGCGGCGGCGCGGGCAGATCGTCGCATTTCTCGCCGCCGCGCTGGTGTGCCTGCCGTGGGGCCGGGTGCAGCCGCGGCTGCTCGACGATGTGCGCAATTTCGTCTTCGACAGCTATCAGCGCCTGTCGCCGCGCCCCTACGATCCACAGACCCCGGCGCGCGTTGTCGGCATCGACGAGGAAAGCCTCCTTCTCTACGGCCAATGGCCATGGCCGCGCGGCCGACTGGCGGAACTCACCCGCAAGCTGAAGGATCTCGGAGCCGCCGCCATCGCCTTCGATTTCGTCTTCGCCGAGAAGGACCGCGCCAGCCTCGAAAACATCGTCTCGACCATCACCGACGCCCGCGCCCGCAAGGAGCTGGAGCGAATCATGGCGCGCCAGCCCGGCAATGACGGCCTCTTCGCCGCTGCTCTGACCGACGCGCCCACGGTGCTGGGCGCGACGCTGGCGCAGGCAGGCGCCGATCCCGAATGGAAAGCCGGCTTCGCCTTTGCCGGCGACGATCCGACGGCGTTCCTGCCCACTTTTCCCGCGGCGGCGCGGCCTCTGCCGGAACTGGCCGCGGCGGCGCATGGAATCGGCGCCACCAACTGGCTGCCGGACCGCGACCAGATCGTGCGGCAGACGCCGCTCGTCCTCGTCATCGACGGCAAGCTGGCGCCGTCGCTGGCGCTGGAGGCGCTGCGCGTCGCGCAGGCCGCCAGCACGATCGTCGTGCGCGCCTCCAATACGTCGGGAGAGACTGCCTTCGGCGCGAGAACCGGCGTCAACGCGGTGAAGGTGGGGGACATCGAGATCGCCGCAGGCCCGGACGGCGCCGTGCGGCCGCGCTACGCGTACATGAACGCCGCGCGCGACATTTCCGCCGCCGCCGTGCTGCAGGACAAGGTCGCGCGCGCCGAGATCGAGGGACGGATCATTTTCGTCGGGGCGCTGGCGACCGGGCTCGGCGACGTGCGCGCGACGCCGCTGGAGCCGTCCGTGCCCGGCGTCGAAGTGCATGCGCAAGTCGTCGAATCGCTCGCCGCCGGGGCGCTGCTGTCGCGGCCGGACTGGGCGCCGGGGCTCGAATTCATCGCCGCGATTCTCGCCTTCGCGATCATCGCGCTGCTGCTGCTCGTCGCGCCGCCGGCCGCCTCCGCGGCAACGGCGGTGATCGGCATCGTCGGCCTGTTCGTCGGCTCGCATCATCTGTTCTCGCGCGAGGGGCTGCTGCTCGATCCCGCCTATCCGAGCCTCACCATCGCCGTCACCTATCTCGTCGGCGCCTTCGCCCTGTGGCGACAGGAGCAGGCCTCGAAACGCCATGTGCGCGAGGCGTTCGGACGCTTCGTCTCGCCCGCCGTCGTCGAACGCCTGTCGGAACATCCCGAGAGGCTGACGCTCGGCGGCGAAGCCCGCGAGATCACCATCCTTTGTTCTGATCTGCGCGGCTTTTCGGCGTTGTCCGAAGGCATGACCGCGCGCGAGATCGGGGCGTTCATGAACGCCTATTTCACGCCGATGACCGACGCCATTCTCGAATGCGAGGGAACCATCGACAAATATATCGGCGACGCCATTCTCGCCTTCTGGAACGCGCCGCTCGATGTCGAGGAGCACGCCGCCAAGGCCGTGCGCGCCGCACTGAGGATGCGGGCCGAACTTTCCGTCTTCAACGCGGCGCGCGCCGCGCAGGCGCAGGCCGCGGGGCGCGCACACATGCCGGTGGCGGTGGGCCTTGGCCTGCATGTCGGCGAATGCAGCGTCGGCAACATGGGATCGATCCGCCGCTTCGATTATTCGGCGCTGGGCGATCCGGTGAATCTCGCCTCCCGGCTCGAAGGCGCAAGCAAGATGTTCAGGACCGACATCATCGTCTCGGGCGATGTGGCGGCGCGCGCCATTGGCGCCGCCTGGCTCGATCTCGGCGCGGTGATCGTCGTCGGACGCGCCGCGCCGACGCGCATCTTCGCGCTTGCCGGCGACCCGGAAACTGCTGCCTCACCAGCCTTCACGACCTGGCGCGACGCCCACGACGCAATGATGGCGCAAGGCGCAGCCGGCAATTTCGCCGCTGCGGCCGCAGCGGCCGATACGCTGGCGACCGGGGTGGCCGACGACTGGCGCCCGCTCTATCATGTGTTGTCGCAGCGTTTCGGCGCTCTGGCCGAAGGGGGCGCATCCGCGCAGGAGGGCGCCGCGTGGAAACTGGACAGCAAGTGACCACCGGCACTGTTTTGCGCCGCAATTGTTCGAGATGATCGCGGCGATGACGCAGACGATCGACCATTACTGGAGCCGGCTCGCCGACCGCCACGATGCGGCGGCGCTTCCTGCCTTGCGCGCGGCTTACGCGGAGCCGCACCGCGCCTATCACGCCCTCAGGCACATCGACGAGTTGCTGTCGAAACTCGCCGAACGCGAAGCGCTGGCGACACGGCCAGACCTCGTCGCCGCCGCTGTCTTCTGGCACGACAGCGTCTATCAGACACGCGCGTCCGATGGCCGGCCGCGCCCCGACGCGCTGAGCGTCTCCGACAGTCTCGCACTGTTCAGAAATCACGCAGCTTTTCCGCAACAGGATGCCGAGGCCGTCGCCGACATGATCATGGCGACCGCGGCGCACGGAAAGGCCGACGCCACGCGCGAGATTTATTCCGGATTTTCAAAGGATCTCGATCTTTTCCTCGACCTCGACCTGTCGCCTCTGGCGGCGCCGTGGCCGGAATTCTCGCAAAATCTCGACGATATCCGCTTCGAATATTCCTGGGTGCCGGAGGCGGATTTTTCCGCGGCCCGGCTGGAGATGTTGGCGGGTCTCGCCCGCGCCGATGGCTCGCTCTACCGCCGGCCGGAATGTGCGGCGGTGTGGGAGCAGCCGGCGCGCGCCAACATCGCGCGGGTCATCGCCGAATTGCAGACGCGCATGAAACGCGCGGCGCGCGGCTGAGACGGCATCCGCCCGGTTACGACAAAAACCCTGCCCGCCCCTTCTCCACAGGAGAGGGAACGGACAGGGCGCAATTCTGAAAAACGGCCGAATTATTCGTTCGTGCAGAAAAAGGTTGGCGCAGGTCAGGTGAACGGAGACCGCCCGGAACGACGGGCCGATCTTTCGTCCGTTCAGCCGCAGACCTTGCGCGATTCGGTTCCGCGCACGCCGTAACCGTCGTCGGTCTCGATCTGGCGAACGCGGCAGTCTCGCAGCGAATCGATCGGAACAATCACCGGCAGGACGCTCTGACCTGCGACGACACGCATCGCCGCAGGCGCAGCGCGCAGGGCGCTCACGGCGAAGAAGCCCGCATTGGCGGCGACCAGAAGAATGGCGATCCTGATCGCCAGCCCGGCGCAAACCGGACGAGAAGCAAGAGCGGAAATGCGGTTCATGGCGAGCCCCCGAAAGTCGCGGGATTTTGCCCCCGCTTGCTTCGCCCCTCGGCGAATGGGGATGTTTTAGAGAAGCCCGCGGGGCGCCGCCGTGCGCTGGCGCACGGGGCGAGGGCATGCTGATCGACACTGGCGACTCGGCGTGGTGTTCGGCGGTTCGCCGGCTTCCCGGCTCAACATGCAGAACGCCTTCGATCTGTGGGGCGCAACGCGCGATGTCGGCGCCACGACGCTACGCCACGTTGCCGGCTGACAGTAACGCTCCGAAGCAGCCTGTTGACTCCCCCTCCCCCTTGGCGTTTAAGCTGCACTTGGCGATGGAGTTCGCCGTGTAACCGCCCTCGGGGCTGATGACTCCTACTTGCGCCTCGCACGGTAGGACTCTGCGTGAACACGAATACTCGCCCCCTCGCAAACGACATACGATCCGCGCCATGACCGACGCCGCAACCGAACCCTTGCGCGGCTGGCGCTTTCTTCTGTTCGTCGCCGCTCTGGCGCTGGCCAATGTGGTCATGCTGTCCAACGTGCCGGGCTACACGATTCTCGTGCCTTATGCCGCCGGCAATCTGATGGGCGTGAACCCCAGTTTCGGCACCTGGGGCACGACCGACCACATGATCGGCATCGCGCTGGGCCTGCCCTTCGCCCGCTGGTTCGCGGCGCGCTGGGGCGAGCGGCGGGTCTATGCGGCGGCGCTGGTCGCCTACGCCCTGTTCGCCGCGGTCTGCGCCAGCGCCGAATCGATGTGGAGTTTCCTGCCCGGCCGAATCGCGCTGGGATTTGCCGGCGGGATCGCCATGCCGCTCGGGCAGGCGCTGACGCTCGGCGAATATGCCCCCGAACACCGCACCGTCGGCGTCGGCTTCTGGGGCTTGCTCAGCATGATGCCGTTCACCGTCGGCGTGTTCATGGGCGGCTTCTGGGCGGAATATTTCGGCTGGCGCTGGCTGTTCCTGTCCGACATCGTCGTCGCGCTGTGCGTCGCGGGCGTCGTTGCGGCGCTCCTTCATGGGCGCCCGCACAGGCGGCGCATCACCCGCTTCGATACTGTGGGCTTTGTCCTGCTCGCCGCCATATTGTTCGGCGCGCAGACCATATTCAACATGGGCAACGACTTCGACTGGTTGTCGTCGCCGATCCTGATGACCGCCTTCGTCGTAGTCGCCGCGGCGCTGCCGGCCTTTGTCGTGTGGGAGCTGGGCGAGCGCCATCCGGTGCTGGATTTGCGGCTGTTCCGCCACCGCAATTACGCCGTCGCGGTGACCTGTTCCGTGGTCGGCTTCCTGTTCATTCAGGGGCTGCTGTCGCTGCTCATCGGCCAATTGCAAACGCTCGTCGGCAATACGTCATCGCTCGCGGGCCTCGTCTACATGATGATGATCTTCTGCGCCGCGCCGCTCGCCGCCATCGTTCACGAGCTGAACAGGAACATCGATCTGCGCCTCGTCGCCTGCCTCAATTTTCTGGGCTTTGCGGTGACGCTGAGTTGGCTGGGGCTCTACGACAAGCTCGCCTCGTTCGACGAGATCAGGACGCCGATGGTGTTCTTCGGCTTTTCGCTGGCGATGTTCTTCGCGCCACTGGGTGCGCTCGCCGCGCACGGGCTCTCCGGCGCGCGCCTCACCCGCGCCGCCGAAGAGCTGGCGCTGCTGCGCACGGCCGCCGGCGCTTTCGGTATTGCGCTGATGGGCGTCGTGCAGTTCCGCCGCGCGCCGTTTCACCAACTGTCCCTCTCGGAACATTTCGGCGGCGCGCGTTCGGTTTCACTCGATCTGTTCGGGCAACTGTCCGGGCAATTGCAGGCTCTGGGCTTTTCCGCCGCCGCGGCGCAGAGCCAGATGGCGCGCATTCTGCGCCAGCAGGCGCTGGTGCTGGCGCTCGACGACGCCTTCTTCATGGGCGCGCTGACCTTCGTCTTTCTGGCGTTTTTCGTGTGGCTGGCGCATCCGGCGCCGCTGGCCTTGCGGCTGCGCGAGACGCTGGCGCGACTGCGCGCCGCCGAGCAGATGGAGCAGCCATGATCGAGCGTCTGGCGATCCTCCTTGCTTGCGGCGCACTCGCGGGCTGCGCCATGACCGGTGACCCGACGCCGCGCGCCGAATTTCTCGACGCTCCGGCGATCGGCCGCACCATTGCGGAGAGCGGCGCGGCAAGCGGCGAGTGGCCGCAGACGCACTGGTGGACGAAGCTCGGAAGCGCCGAACTCGATCGCATCGAGGACCGGGCTCTCGAGGGCAACGAGGGCCTGCGCGCCGCCGCCGACAAGCTCGAACAGGCGGAGGCCGTGTCGAAAGTGGAGGGCGCGCGCCTGCTGCCGTTCTTCGACGCCGATCTCGGCATGCGCTTCTCGCGCATTCCCGAGCACGGGGTGGTCTCTTCCTACAATTCGAGCCTCGCCGGGCAGCACAAGTCGATGGCCTTCATCAATCCGCTGGCGCTGCGCTGGGAGCTGGATTTCTGGGGCAAGAACCGCGCGGCCTTCGACGCCGCGCTGGGCGAGGCGGCGGCGCGCGAGGCCGAATATGCGCAGGCGCGTCTGGCGCTGTCCGCCTCCGTCGCGCGCGCCTATGTGCGCGGCGCCGCGGCGGCGCGCCAGCTCGCGCTCGCCAGGGCCATGAGCAAGGCGCGGCGCGACATCGAGGCGCTGGCGAAGACGCGCTTTCGCGCCGGACTCGATACGGAGGACGGTTCAGCGCAGGCGGCCGGCGAAGTGGAGGTCGCGATCAAGCGCGAAGCGGCGGCGCTGGGCTTCCTGACGCTGCAGAAGGATCTGCTGGCGCGACTGATGGGGGAAGGCCCCGACGCCGGCCGCGATCTGGCCTTCGGCAAGGGCGCCGGCGCGGCTCTGGCTCCGCCGGTTCCGCGTCAAGTGCCGATCGGCCTGCTGGCGCACCGGCCCGATCTCGCCGCCGCCATGCACCGCGCCGAAGCGGCGGCCGAGCGCATCCATGCGGCCAAAGCCGAGTTTCTGCCGTCGATCGATCTCTCCGCGACTCTCGGCTACGAGGCCTCGACGCAGGTCAAGAACATCGACCAGCTCGCCAATCTTCTGTTCCGCGGCTCGGCCTTCAATTATGTCGTCGCGCCGGGCCTGCATTTGCCGCTGTTCGAAGGCGGGCGGCTGCGCGGCAAGCTTGCCGGAAGGCGCGCCGAATATGACGAGGCGGTCGATCTCTACAACGACACGCTGCTCGCCGCTGCGCAGCAGGTCGCCGACGCCCTCGCGGCGCTGCGACAGGCGGACACGGCGCTGGCCGCGCAGGAACGGCTGGTGGCGGCGCGCCGCAAGGAGCTGGAGCTTGCCCGCTCGCGGTGGAACAGCGGATTGAAGGACAGGCGTGAACTCGTGTGGCTCGCCCACAATGTGCTGGAGCAGATGTTCGTGAAGGAAACGCTGGCCGCCGACCGGGCGGCGGCGATCGTCGATCTCTATCAGGCGCTCGGCGGCGGCTGGGCCGAGGGGCCGGCCGCCGGCAAGGGCCGCCTCGCACCCGAATCGGACCCGATCGGACCGATCGTCGACATGATTTCCGCGCTGGGGGGCGGGTAATGACCTTTCCCCGCAGAACCCTGCGCGCGCGGCGCGCCATCATGCTGTCCGTCGTCGGCCTCGTCATCGGCGTGGCGGCGCTGTATTTTTTCGGCAAATGGGCGCTGCACGATCGCCATTTCGTCGTCACCGACAACGCCTTCGTCGCCGGCAACCTTGCGCCGGTCCAGGCCGACGCCAATGGCGTCGTCGCCGAAATTCTGGCGGAAGACACCCAGAGCGTGAAGAAAGGCGACATCCTGATGCGCCTGGACGGCCAGCGCGCCGCGGCGGCGCTGGCGCTGGCGGAGGCGGACCTCGGCCGCGCCGCCCGCTCGATCTCCGGCCTCTACGCATCGCGTCGGCAGGTCTGCGAGAAGATCGCCTCGCGCGGCGCGGCGCGCGATCGCGCCCGGCACGATCTCGCGCGCTACCGGCAGGCGTCCGGCGCCGGCGCGGTTTCGCAGCAGCAGGTCCAGAACGCCACGGATCAACTCGCCGCGCTGGAGGCCGATCTGCGCGAGGCGCGGGCCGAGCGCGGAGTGGTGGAGGCGCGGGTCGGCGCCCTGCCGGCCAGCGCCCATCCCGACGTCGCCGCGGCGAAGGCGAAATATGTCGAAGCGGCGATCGATGTCGCGCGCCAAACCATCCGCGCGCCCCTCGCCGGCGTCGTGGCGAAGCGCAAGGCACAGGTCGGGCAACGCGTGAAACCCGGCGATCAGCTCCTGACTCTCGTGCCGCTCGACCATCTGTGGGTGGAGGCGAATGTGTGGGAGACTCGGCTGGAGCACATCCACCCCGGCCAGCCGGCGACCGTCGAGGCCGACATCTACGGCTCGCGCGTCGTTTATCACGGCGTCGTCGAGGGAATCGCGCCGGGCGCGGGGCAGGCTTTCGCGCTGCTGCCGCCCGACAACGCCACCGGCAATTTCATTCACATCGTGCAGCGCGTGCCCGTGCGCATCGCCCTGCGGCCCGATGAACTGGTGAAAGACCCGCTGCGACCGGGCCTTTCGACTGTTGCGACCATCGACGTTTCGAACTCCGGCGACGGCAAGGCTGCGGCGAAGGCCGAGGGCGGCGAATATCGGAGCGACATCTGGGAAAAGGATCTCACGGAGGCGCGCGCGCATGCAGAAGAGATCCTGCGGCGGGAGGCCGGCGTCTCCGGCGCCGGCTCCGAGATCGACTGCAGCGAAAAGTGACATATTGCCGCTTTCAACGGCGCAAAATTCTGTTCTTTCGCGAACTTGCAAAACCGGAAACAGGCGCATGACACTGTGGCGCAATTGCCACAGGTCATTGTCACATAAGCCAAACCCGGTATGGGGCGTGGATAGTGTCACGGCTCTGTCACAGACGAGCGGCTAATCCCTTACGCACCAACACGGGGGAGAGTTCCACGATGATATGCACTTTTCGCAATTACGCCCTGGCGGGTGTTGCGATCGGCGCCATGGCTGTCGCCACCGGCGCCGCAAAGGCCGATACGGCCTCGGAAATTCGCGCGCTGAAAGCCCGCCTGCAGCAGCTCGAGCATCAGGTCGCTGCGCAGAAGGCTGAAAGCCACCGCGCCGGCAATGTGATCAACGCCGCGCATGGCGGTCCGGTCGCCAAGGGCCCGCCCGGCCCGCCGCCACCGCCGCCGGTGTTCGTGTCCTTCAAGAACGGCCTCTATGTGGAGACCGAAGACAAGTCCTATTCGTTCAAGGTCGGCGGCCGCATCATGGTCGATGGCGGCGGCATTTCCCAGCCGCTGAACGGACTCTCCGGCACCGCCGGCTTCCGTCAGGTGCGCCTCGAAGTGGAAGGCCGCGCCGCGAAATACTGGTTCTACAAGTTCCAGTACGACTTCTCCGGCACCGGCCAGATCGCCGGCGTCGCGGGCGGCAACCAGATTCTGGGCGGCATGCGCGACATGTATTTCGGCATCCAGCACCCGGCTCTGTCGACGCCCTTCACCAAGGACCCGCTGTTCGTCGTGATCGGCAGCCAGTTCGAGCCCTTCAGCCTGGAATCCACGGCTTCGTCGAAATATCGCGAGTTCATCGAGCGCGCCATGGCGGTGGAAGGCATCGCGCCGAACCGTCACATCGGTCTCGCCATCGGCGGCTATGGCGACAACTGGACCGGCAAGGTCGGCCTGTTCACCACCTCGGCGGAAGACGCCTCGGCCAGCCCGGGCCAGAACAGCGCAGCCTTCGGCGTTCTCAAGGGCGCCAACTGGGTCTCGACGGGCGGTGGTCAGTATATGGACCTCGCCGGCCGCATGACCTATGCGCCGATCAAGGACGAGCACCAGTTGCTGCACTTCGGTGCGTCCGGCCGCTATCATCGTGAGAACGACGCCACCGCCAGCAACGACGATCGCGTCGCCCGCATCGGCAACCGCCTGCGGTCGGAAGCCACCGTGCTCGGCCAGGGCCTGCTCGGCGCGCCCGACCTGACCTGCGGCTCGTATACTGTCGCCGGCTTCGGCGCTTCGGGCTCCGCCGGCCACTGTCTGCGTGATGTCGTGTCCTACGGCGCGGAACTTGCCGCCGCCTACGGCCCCTTCGCGATGCAGGCCGAATATCTGGGTTCGGACTACAACCGCAACATGGACAAGATCATGCTGGCGCGCGCCTCCGGCGTCTTCGCGCCCGGCGGTTCGCGTCTGCACTTCGGCGGCTACTATGTCTGGGGTGAATACTGGATGACGGGGGAAGAACGCGCCTCCGCCTATGACCTCAAGGACAACAAGTCGGGCGCCAATTTCGGTCAGGTCAAGATCAAGAACCCGGTCAGCGCCGGCGGCTTCGGCGCGGTGGGCGTCGTCGCCCGCTACAGCTCGATCGATCTGAACAGCGGCCCCTATTCGGGCTCGGGCCTCGCCAACATGCTGGCGGTGTCCCCCAACGCCGTCACCACCCAGGCGATCGTCAATGCCGGCGTCGCCGGCGGCCGTCAGGAAAACCTCACGGCCGGCCTCAACTGGTATCCGGAAAACGGTTTCCATGTTCAGGCCAACTGGACCCGCGTGATGCACGTGTCGGCGCCGGTCAACGACTACATCGTCACGGCCCCGGCCTCCGGCCTGCTCCCGGGCCGTCAGGGCGCCTATATCAACGGCTCGCACTCGAACCTGTTCGAAGTTCGCGCCCAGGTTTACTGGTAAGCCTTCAGGTCCAGCGACAAGCCTGGGCCGAAATCACTCTGGAATATCAGAGACCTCGCCCGCATCGCGGGCGAGGTTTTTTCGTTTGCGGTCGGCGTCTGCCCGGCGACGTGATGGTTCTATGACATTTTTGCAACAGCGACGGCGAATCTCTGCTGCAATGCGAAATCGCCATTTCGGCCCGTCAATGATGACGCTAACATTACGCAAAGATCATAGAGGCGCCCATGAAACCAGCCGTTCCGCACTCCCTCTCGCTTGCCGTCGCCTGCGGCGCGGCCCTGATGTCCTCAGCCCCGGCTCGCGCCGACACGGCGTCGGAAATTCGCGCGCTCAAGAAGCGCCTGGGGCAACTCGAAGCCATGGTCGCACGCCAGCACAAGGAAGAGCGGGACGCAAAGAGCGTCGCGGCCCGCGGCAATGTCGCCAATGCCGCCCACGTGAAGGGCGACATCAAGGGCCCGCCGCAGCCGCAGCCGGTGTTCGTGTCCTTCCGGAACGGCCTGTTTGTCGAGACCGAGGACAAGGCCTGGAACTTCAAGGTCGGCGGCCGCATGCAGTTCGACGGCGGCTTTTCGTCTCAACCGCTCAATGGCTGGGGCAGTCAGGCCGGCGTCCGCCAGGTGCGGCTGGAGGTCGAGGGCACTGCGGCCAAATACTTCTTCTACAAGCTGCAATACGACTTTGCCGGCGCGCAATATGGCGGTCCGACCAATGCGCCTGTGCAAGGCGGCATTCGCGACTTCTACCTCGGCATCCAGCACCCGCTCCTGACGCTGCCCTTCGCGAAGGACCCGGCGATCATCCACGTGGGCAGTTACTTCGAGCCCTTCAGCCTGGAGTTCACCGCGTCCTCGCGCTTCCGCGACTTCATCGAACGCGCCATGCCGGTCGATGCGATCGCCCCCAACCGCCATCTCGGCGCCGCCATCGGCGCCTATGGCGCCGACTGGTCGGCGAAGGGCGGCATTTTCACCACGAGCTTCGAGGATCTCTCGACCAATCCGGGTGTGCACACCCCCGCGCCGCTGTGGGTTCCAGCCGCCGCCAACTGGGCGACGACCGGCGGCAGCCAGTATTTCGATCTGACCGGCCGCGTGACCTACGCGCCGATCAAGACCGAACACGATCTGCTGCATGTCGGCGTCTCGGGCCGGTATCACCGGCCCAACGACGCCACCGGCGCTTCCGACGATCGCGTTCTGCGTCTCGGCAACCGCGTGCGCTCGGAGGAATATATCCTCAATCAGGGCCTGCTCGGCACGCCGGACATGTCCTGCGGCACGGTGACCTTCGCCAACAAGAGCGCGGTCGCCGGCCATTGCGTCTCGGATGTCGAATCCTTCGGCGTAGAACTCTCCGCAGCCCATGGACCGTTCTCGCTGCAGGCCGAATATCTCGGCACGCAATACAACCGCAACATGGGCAATGTCCTGCAGGCGCGGGCGGCCGGCAATTTCGCGCCGGGCGGTTCCTCGCACTACTTCAGCGGCTTCTATGTCTACGGCCAGTGGTATGTGACTGGCGAAGAACGCGCCGCAGCCTACAATGTCAGCGACAGGCTGGGCGCCAATTTCACCCAGATCAAGATCAAAAATCCGGTGAGCGCCGGCGGCTTCGGCGCTCTTGGTCTGGCCGCGCGCTACAGCGAGGTCAATTTCAACAGTGGACCCTATTCCGGATCTGGCCTGTTCAACATGCTGGCCGCCTCGCCCAACGCCGCGACCACGGCGGCGATCGTCAACTCCGGCGTCTACGGCGGACGGCAGGAGAATGTGACGGCCGGTCTCAATTGGTATCCGGAGAACGGCTTCCACATCCAGGCCAACTGGACGCGGGCCATGCATGTCTCGGCGCCGCTCAACGATTACAACATCGTCGCGACCGGCGTTCCCGTCCGCCAGGGCGCCTATATGAACGGCGCGCATCCCAATCTGTTCGAGGTTCGCGCTCAAGTCTACTGGTGACCGTGACGCCGCGCATCCGAAGACGCCCCGACCGTGAACCGGTCGGGGCGTCTTCTCTTTCCCTCATGGGTTGCGACCGCCGACACACCGGCGACAAATGACGACAAATGTCATAAAATTACATTTAAAAACAAATAGATGATTTTTTACCTGTTTGCGCCATCTTACGTGAAACGAGGAGATTGGCATGTTCCGGACCATCGGCCTTTTCGCGGTTTTTCTAATGCTGATAGGCTTCAATCTGGGTCTGATGATCCAGAATACCGCAGTGCTGGTCCACCGGCGCGTCTCGAAGGACGGCTGGAGCGAAACCTGCCAATATTACAAACCGGTGTGGATCGTGACCATCTCCCGCCCGATCCAGACGCCCTGCGACAAGACGCTCCATATGTGACGCAATGCCGGGCGCTCGACTCCGGCGACCCGCAGACGCAAATTTCGCGACGACCGACGGCGCTTCTCCGAGCCCCGCGGGCGTCTGAAACGCTCGATAAAGTCCCGTAAGATAATTGTTTACAATTTCCGACATACAATCCAAAAAATTGCACGAAGGAGATACCACAATGAAGGGTGTCGTCTTGTTCGGGATCCTGATCGCCGTCATCGGGTTCAATCTGAGCCTGATGGTCCAGCACACCGGGCTGCTCGTGCAGCGCCGTGTGTCGAAAGACGGCTGGACAGAGGTTTGTCGATATTACAAGCCGTTCTGGATCGTGACCATCACTCGGCCGATACAGACTCCGTGCATGGCCAGCATGACCATGTAAGGACAGGGGCGAGATTTTCCGTAAAATCGACTATCGTCGCGCCGACAAGTTCGACGGAGCCGCGACATGGATGCCCACAAACGCAAGCCGATCCGCTATTTCTGGTTCGCGCTGGCCCTGCTGTTCCTGTTCGAAAGCTGGATCTGGGACCACGTCCGCGACTGGCTGCGGGCTCTCGGGCGCCGCCTCGGCGTCGAGCGGCTGGAGCCTGCGCTGGCGGATTTCGTCGCCCGGCATTCGCCTTACGCCGCTCTGGCGATCTTTGCCGTCCCTGCCATCTGCATCCTGCCGCTGAAGCTGATCGCCGTCGGCATGATCGCCCATGGCCATGTGCTGGCCGGCATCGCCGTGATCTTTCTGGCAAAGTCGCTGGCGCTGGGCGTTTCCGCCTTCCTGTTCGAACACACCCGCGACAAGCTGCTGCAGTTGCCGTGGTTCGCGCGGTTCTATGGCGTTGTCCTGGAGGTGCGCGCCTGGGCGCATCGGCTCGTCGACCCGGTGCGCAGGACCCTCCACGAGGCGACCGCAGCGATTCGCGCCAAGGTCCGCGCGGCCGTCGGCGAAGGGCGTTCGCTGTTCCTGCACAAGGTCGGGCTGCTGCGCAATCTGGTCGGGCGCGACCGCGCCTGATCACTGGCAGATGGCGTAGCCGGCGCAAAAATCGCCCTGTCGCGGCGCGGGCTGCGACTGGCTCCAGATCGAAAGGGCGAACCAGCCCGACACCAGAAAGGCGGTCAGAAGGCCGATTTCAAGAGACAATCTCATGCGACGCTCCTGCGCGAAATCTGACGCAATCGAAGACGCCGCTCCTCGTCCGCTCCAATTTTGAAAACGCCCGACAAGTCCATCTCGTTCCAGCACGGTCGATCCTTTTCGACAAAACCTCGCCGGGCGTTCCGGCGCGCTTCGTCACAATTCGCGCAAAAATCCTTCGACGCCTTCGAAATAATCCGTCCAATTCGATGCATCGTATCCCGCCGCCTGTTCGAGCCCGGCGGCGCGGCGCGGCGTGTCCGCCGCAAAATCCTGCACGGCGTCCCTCCAGGCCAGCCCGTCCAGCGGCGAGAGGAAGGCCGCCCGCCCCTGCGTGGCCTCGCGAAAGACCGGGATATCCGAACAGATCACCGGCAGCCCCACCGTGAGCGCTTCGGCGAGCGGAATGCCGTAGCCCTCGCAAAAGCTCGGCAGCAGCAGAGCGCGGGCGTTCTGCAACAGCCGCCGCAGCGTCGCGCTGGAGAGGCCGCCGACGCTGCGCACATGCGGCGCCAGCGCCGCCGAGCGATCGAGCAGCGCCAGAACTTCGGCGTTCTGCCAGCCCCGCTGGCCGACGCAGACCAGTTTGGGCGTCCTGTTCCCGAGAGTTTCCGCGAGCCGCCGCCACACATTCAGCAACAGCAGATGATTCTTGCGCGGCTCGACGGTCGCCACCACCACGAAATATCCGGCGCCCGCCAGCGCCGCGTCACGGGCGTCATCGCTGGCGCCCTGCTCCAGCGGCGACGGCGGCGCCCGCGCGAGGATCGGCGGCGCCGCGTGGCCCATGCGGGCGAACTCCGCGCCGATGCGCTGCGCCGTGCATTGCGTGGTGGTGACGATGGCCCCGGCGCGGCGGACGATCGTCTCGAAACGGGCGCGAAACACCTTCTCGTAACCGTCACGGAAATATTCCGGGTAATCGAGAGGCAGCACGTCGTGCAGGAAAAACACCGGCGAAACATCGGGCCGCGTGTCGAGCCAGCGGAACAGCCAGTCGTGCTCGAGCCCGTATTGCGCGACATTCACATAGACCGCGCCGTGCGGAATTTCGCCCGGCGGATCATGGGCGAGACGCGCGCGCAGCTTCAGCGTCGTCGCTTCGAGCCGCCAGCCGATCCCCCTGCCCCGGCGCGCCTGTGGTGGCGCATTCACGATCTCGCCGGTCAGCCAGGCGCGCAATGCCGGCCAACCGAGGTCGCGCCCGGCGGCGAAGGCCTCGAAGCCGCGTTCGTGAAAGCTGGAGATTTCCGCGACCCGCGCCGGCGCCAGAACATGCGGCCGGCTCAGCCCGTAATGCACGCCGCAGGCGATGCGCGCGGCAAAATGCCGGGCATAGGCGCGATCGATCCAGTCGATGCCGGCGGCGCCGGCGGCGCCGAGCCTTGTGGCAAGATGCGAGGCGTCATAGACGAGCGGGCGCGCCTCCATCGCCGCTCACGCCACGTGATCGCCGAGCAGAAACTCCATCGCCCGGTCGAGCCGGATATGCGGCAGGGGCAGCGGCTCGCCGTCGCGGCCGAGCTGGGCGATCGGCGGACGGAATTTCAGGAAGCGGAAATCGGCTTCGTCATGGTCGAGGGCCAGCGCCTCGCCGCGCAGCAGATCGCGTGGATCGGCCGGCAGTTCGCCGGGAAAGATCGCGCCCTCGACCACGCCGTCGAATTCCTCGTCGCCGATGCGTTCGCCCGCCGCCGGCGTGCCGACGATGGCGGAGAGCTTCTCGCCCTCGTGGCGCACCACCGCTTCGCGCGTCGCCCGTACGGCCGCCATTGCGATCACGTCGATCTTGGCGCCCACCCCTTCGGCGCGCTTGATGGCGCGTTTGGTGACGAGGCGCAGCGCCGCCTCGAGCCGGTCGTGGCTGGTGTGGTGGAGATGATCGGCCTTGGTCGCCGCAAACAGAATGCGGTCGATCTTGGGCTTGAAGATCTGCGACAGGAACGTCGAGCGTCCCGCGCGGAAGGCCATCAGCACTTCCGACAGCGCGGTCTCGAGATCGCGCACGGCCGCCGGCCCGGAATTGAGCGCCGCCAGCGTGTCGACCAGCACGATCTGACGATCGAGCCGAGCGAAATGATCGCGAAAGAACGGCCGCACCACATGCAGCTTGTAGGCCTCGTAGCGCCGCTCCATCTCGTGCGCCAGCGTGCGGGCCGGAAACTCCTGCCCCTCTGTCACCGGCAGCGGCGAGAAGGTGAGCGCGGGCGAGCCTTCCATGTCGCCGGGCATCAGGAAGCGGCCGGGCGGCAGCGTGGAGAGCGCGAAACGCTCGCTCTTGGCGGCGCGCAGATATTGCGTGAAGAGACGCGACAGTTTCTGCGCAATCTCTTCCTGATAGCGGGCGGACAGATCGACGCCGGCCATCATGCCGCGCCACTCGGCGGCGATGGGCGCGCGCGCCGCGGCCGAGGCCATCTCGATGGTCTCGCGCGACCATTGCGCATAGGTCTTTTCGAGCAAGGGCAGATCGAGCAGCCATTCGCCGGGATAATCGACGATGTCGATGTCGATATGCGGCGGCGAGGGGCGCAGCCCCTTGATCAGCTTCGTGTTCTTCTTGCGGGTGAACTCCAGCGACACGCGCAGTTCGGAAATGCGCCGGGTGGATTGCGGCCAGTGGCGGTCACGCCCGGTAAGCGATTCGAGATGCTCCTCATAGGCAAAGCGCGGCACGCTGTAATCGGGCTGCGGATCGAGATGCGCCGCCGTGAGTCGCCCTTCCGAGAGAAGCTTGAACACCGGCAGGGGCGTGCCGCGGCCCTGCCCCGCCGCCACGGCGCGGGTGAGCTGATTGACCAGCGCCGTGATGAACACGGTCTTGCCGGCGCGCGACAGGCCGGTGACGCCCAGCCGCAGCCGCCCGCCGGCGATGAAATCGGCGAGGCTCTCGGCCGCGACGCGGGTTTCGAAGATCAGGTCCGATATTTGCGACACGTTGCGATCCGGCTCCCTGAGGGGACGGGGTGACATGTAGCCGTTGCGGGCGGGGTTGAACAGGGCGTGAGGGACGTTCGGGGTCGGGCGCGCGCAGCGATTTCGACCGGTAGAGAGTTTGAGCGATCGTTTGATTGCGCACTGGATGGGGAGGCGCGCCAGGGTATTCCATTGACAGGATTATTCCGGATTAGTATTATTGATCAGCTTCGTTTCAGCCGACTAGACTTTGACAGGCGGACATCCCGCTGCGCTGAAACGCGCGTAACAAAAAATAAATTCTTTGCAGGAGACGCTGAGATGTCCGGAGCCCTCGAGAAACGCAAATTCTATATCATCGCACACAACCCCAATACCATAGAAGACGCAAAGGCTTTCTTGCTGGCCGGCGCCAATGCTCTCGAACCCGATATTTGCGTTTCGGACGACAAGGATTTTTTCGTCAGTCATGATCATACGGCTTTCTCGAATCCCTTCTCACACGAACACAATCTCGTTACCTATTTGACGGAACTCCGCGCCTTCATCGAGAAGGAGGGCGACAAGATCAATCTCTCGCTGATCATGTGGGACTACAAGGATCCCGACGCCAAGCTCGGAATCGACACATTTCTGAAAGTGGTGCACGACAATTTCAGCAAGTTTCCGTCCTGTGCCGACATTGCAATGGGTGTAACCAACGCCAGCCTTTCTCATGCCGGTTTTCTCACGAAATATGATGGCAAGACCACCAATGTGGCTGTCGGCGTCGATGAGGAGAAAGACCCCAATGACGTGGTCAAGAGAATGGAGACTGACGGTCAGAAGCACTATTCCTACGCCAATGGCATCATCAAGACCGGAATCAAGCTTGGCGTCTTCCACTCCATGCTCAATGCCAAGGCGCTGCAGCACAAGCACGAAGGCTTGAAGCTGATCTACACATGGGTCATGGAAAATCAGGACGCGATGCGGGACTTCCTGCATATCCATATCGACGGAATCATTGTCGATCTGGACCACGTCGGCCCGCTCAAATCGATCCTTCTCGAAAATGATTTTTCTCCAAACTACGAACTTGCGAGGAAGGGCTACAACCCTTGGGTGGCCGAGGCTTTGCCAAGCTACTACTGTATAATTCACACGGCGGATGTCACCTGGGCCGGCACCGACGCCGTGATAAAGTTCGAACTCTTCGGCGAGGCTGGTTCACTGACCACCGTGCTCAATTCCGACTACAAGGACATTCTGGAGCAAGGAACCATCGACGTCATAACCCTCGAAGGCAAGAATATCGGAAAAGTCACCAAATTGAAGATTACAGCGCTGACGAGCGACAGCAGTTCGGACTGGCTGCCGCTCAGGATCAGAGTCAGATCGAACATCGACAAGGATGAGGCCGTCTTCGACTTCGGCCCGGATGACTGGGTGAAGAAAGACATTCCCATGACCAAGACGGCGAACGCGCCATAAGCGCCGCCTGTCGCGATGGATGACGCGGGAGTGCGGTGGGACGCCCCGCTCCCTGTCCCCCGCTTGCGCGGGAGAGGGGACGCACGGCAAGGTTCCGCAAAGGCGGCAAGCTTTCGTGAAGCCCTGCGCCGCTGCCTCTCCCGCAAAGCGGGGGAGGGCCGGCGCGGGGGCGTTCCCCGATCTGTCGCGTCCCCCATTTGCCTCCCCGCCCCGATCGCGATAATTCCCCTCCTGTGCCGCGCGACCCGAACGCCGCGCGCGCTCCGGAGACGTCCGTGCCCCACACCATCACCGCCGCCATCGAAGCCTTCGCCAGAGGCGAGATCGTCGTCGTCACCGACGACGAAACCCGCGAGAACGAGGGCGATCTCGTCGTCGCCGCGCATCTGTGCACGCCCGAGAAGATGGCCTTCATCATCCGCCATTGCTGCGGCATCGTCTGCACGCCGATCACCTTCGAGGATGCGCGGCGTCTGCATCTTGCGCCCATGGTGGCGGAAAACGACGCACCGCTCGGCACCGCCTTCACCGTGAGCGTCGATGTCAAGCACGGCCTCACCACCGGCATATCCGCCGAGCAGCGCTGCAACACGGTGCGGGCGCTGGCCAACGGCAACATGGGCGCCGGCGATTTCGTGCGACCCGGCCATGTGTTTCCGCTGATCGCGCGGAGCGGCGGCGTGCTGATGCGCTCCGGCCACACTGAGGCGGCCGTCGATCTCTGCCGTCTCGCCGGCCTGCCGCAGGTCGGCGTCATCTGCGAACTCGCCAATGACGACGGCACGGTGATGGTCGGCCAGCAGATTGCCGATTTCGCCAAAACGCACGCGCTGCCGATGATCTCGGTCGCGGACCTGATCGCCTACCGTCAGGCGCGCGAAAAGCTGGTGGAGCGCGTCGCCACCTTCCCGGTGTCGACGACGGCCGGCGAGATGACCGGCCACGCCTATGTCACTTCCTTCGACAGCGTGCAGCATTTCGCCTTCGTCCACGGCTCCATCGGCGACGGGCGCGACGTGCCCGCCCGCCTGCACCGCGCCGACATTCTCGCCGATGTGTTCGGCGGTGCGCAGACCATCAACAAGACTCTCGCCCGTTTCGCTCGCGAGGGGCGCGGCGTGCTGATCTATCTGCGCGACGGCGCCGCCGGCGTGCCGGCCAATGTCGTCGGACGCGAAGCCGATCCCGCCGAGGAGAGCCGCAAGAAGCAGTGGCTCGACATCGGCCTCGGTGCGCAAATTCTGAAAGATCTCGGCGTCTCGTCGATTCGCCTGCGTTCGTCCTCGAAACCGCGCGCCTTCGTCGGTCTGTCCGGCTTCGGCATCGAAATCACCGCCGTCGAACCGGTGGACTGAAGGAGACGCCCATGTCCACTGATGCACCCGCGACGCTGCGCCGCGACTGCCCGGTTTGCGGCGCGCCCGCCTCGACCGCGACGGTGTTCATCGACCGCAATATCGACGACGCGCAGCTCACCTCCTCGAGCTTCGCCTCGCGCAAGAACCCCGAATTCATGAACCACCGGCTGATGCGCTGCCCCGGCTGCGATCTCGTCTATGTCGACGAGCCGCCCTCGCAGGCGACGCTGGGCGACGCCTATCATCAGGCCGATTACGACAGTTCCGAAGAGGCCGACGACGCGGCCTCCGCCTATATCGCAGCCATCGGGCCCCTGCTGAGGCGTCTGCGACGGCACGAGTCGGCGCTGGAGATCGGCGCCGGCACCGGCGTCTTCCTGCAAAAGCTGGCGGATGCGGGTTTTGCCAAAGTGCGCGGCGTCGAGCCTTCGCCCGCCGCCATCGCCGCCGCGCCGGAGCGCCGGCAGGCCTGGCTGAAGCAGGGGCTATTCGAGGAAAAGGACTTTGCGCCCGGCTCCTTCGATCTCATCTGCTGCTTCATGACCATGGAGCATGTGCGCGATCCACTGGTCACCGCGCGGGCGGCCTACAGGTTGCTGCGGCCGGGCGGCGGCTTCGCCGTCGTCGTGCACGACCATCGCGGCCCCGTGAACCGGCTGCTGGGCGCGCGCTCGCCGATCATCGACGTGCAGCACATGCAGCTGTTTTCCCGCCGCAGCGTCGGCCGGATGCTGCAGCTTGCCTGCTATGGCGACATCGCCATCAACAGTTTCGCCAACCGCTACCGGCTCGATTACTGGCTGCGGCTGACGCCCTTGCCGGCGCCGCTCAAGGCGCGTATCGGCGCTCTGCTGACCAGCGCCGGCCTCGACAGCCGGAAACTCTCCGCCAATGTCGGAAATCTGATGGCCTGGGGCGTGAAGCCCGGCCGTTGAGTGCGATGTCGAAGGAGGACGCGATGACGGCCGAAAATCATTCCGCGCTCGTCCTCTTCTCCGGCGGGCAGGATTCCGCCACCTGCCTCGCCTTCGCGCTCGATCGCTTTCAGCGCGTCGAGACCATCGGCTTCGATTACGGCCAGCGCCACAAGGTCGAACTCGACCAGCGCGCCGCCTTGCGCGCCGGCCTTGCCGAAATTTCTCCGCAGTGGCGCGAGCGGCTGGGCGAGGATCACACTCTGTCGATCGATGCGCTCGGCGCGATTTCCGACACCGCGCTGACGCGAGAGGCGGAAATCACCTTCGACGAGACGGGCCTGCCCAGCACCTTCGTGCCGGGGCGCAATCTGTTGTTCTTCACTTTCGCAGCGGCGCTCGCCTATCGGCGGGGCATCGCCGATCTCGTCGGCGGCATGTGCGAAACCGATTATTCCGGCTATCCCGACTGCCGCCACGCCACCATCCGCGCGCTGGAGGCGGCCATTTCGCTCGGCGTCGACCGGCCGTTCCGCCTGCACACGCCCTTGATGTGGATCGACAAGGCCGGCACCTGGCGGCTTGCGCGGCAACTCGGTGGCGCGCCGCTGGTCGAGCTGATCCGCGCCGAGAGCCACAGCTGCTACCTCGGCGACCGCAGCCAGCGTCACGACTGGGGATATGGCTGCGGCGAATGCCCGGCTTGCCAGTTGCGGGCGGCGGGTTGGGCGGCGTTTGCCGAGGACGATCGTCAGCGCTGACACTCTTGCCGCGAGGAACCCAGGCCTCCCACAGCTGCGCAGTTGACAGAATGTAATATTATAACATTACATGTCCTCCGATCGGATCACCCGGACGAGGGATCGCCATGACATCATCGACGCTCGAAACTGCGCTCGCCTGCGCCCTGGCGCTTCTGCTGGTCACACAGGCGCAGGCGCAGCAATCCCTGCCGGACATAAACGTCTCCGCAGCGCGCAAGCGGCGGATCGCTCCGCGGCCCCGCCCCGCCGAGACAGCGCGTCCAGCTGCGCCGCAGGCGGAGAGGGTGGTTTTCGCGCCAACGGGGCCGGCCGTGTCGCCGCCCGCGGCTCCGGTCCTCACGGCCAACGTCCTGACCTCGGACGCGCTGCGCCGCGCCAGCGGGGCGACTTTGGGCGAAATATTGTCGACAACCCCCGGAGTGACCAACTCCAGCTATGCGCCGGGCGCGGCCAGCCGGCCGATCGTGCGCGGCCTCGACAATTACCGGCTGCGCATCCAGGAAAACGGCCTCGCCGGCGGCGGCGTTTCGGAACTTGGCGAGGACCACGCCGTTCCGGTCGATCCGCTCGCGGCGAAAGAAGTCTCCATCCTGCGCGGCCCGGCGGCGCTGCGCTTCTCGGGAGCGGCGACCGGCGGCGTGATCGAAGCCGCGAACAACCGCATTCCCCGCGCCCTACCCTGCGCCGCGGGCGAAACCGCAGATGAAGGCTGCGTCCATGGCGAAACGCGCGGCGCCGTCTCCACGGTCGATGCGGGACTGGAAAGCGCGGCGACGCTCGACGCCGGCAAAGGCGCGCTCGCCTTGCATGCCGACACACACGGGAGACGCGCGTCGGATTACGCCATTCCCGGCTATCCCTATGTTGCGCCGCCGGCTCCGGCGCCGATCGTGGCCGGCCGCCAGCCGAACTCCGCGGCGCGCTCCGGCGGCGCCTCTCTGGGCGGCTCCTATCTGTTCGATCGCGGCTATGTCGGCGCGTCGGTGACACAGTTCGACAGCCTGTATCATATCCCCGGCGCGGATTCGGCGCAGGCGGACACCCGCATCGCGTTGCGGCAGACCAAATTCGCGGCGCGCGGCGAATTTCGCCCCGAATCGTCGCCGATCGCCGCGCTGCGCTTTTCCGCAGGCGCCAGCGACTACAAGCACAGCGAAATCGGCAATGAAGGCGGCTATGACGGCGTGCAGCAGATTTTCGCCGCTCGCGAACAGGAGGGGCGCGTCGAACTCGCCTTCGCGCCGCTCGTCCTGCCGGTCGGCGCCCTTGACGCAACGGCGGGCGTTCAGGCCGCTCATTCGGCGCTCTCCGCGCCCGGTGTCTCTGGCGGATTGTTCGACCCGAACCAGACGACCACCCTTTCCGGCTTTCTGCTGGAGGAGCTGAAAACGCCGGGCGGGCTCACGGCGCAGGGCGCGGCGCGGCTTGATCACGCCGATGTCGCGGGGGCCTTTGCCGGCGGACGGCGCGTCTTCAACGCCGTCAGCGGCGCCGGATCGCTCGCGCAGACCCTCGGCGGAGGGGTTGTCGGCCGGGTTTCGGCGATGTTTCAGCAACGCGCGCCCCGCGCTCCGGAACTGCTGTCGCGCGGCGCCCATGACGCCACCGGAACCCTCGACATCGGCAATCCGAACCTCGGCCTCGAGACGGCGAAAACGCTGGAACTCGGCCTGCGCCGGCAGGCCGGCGCGCTGCGCTTCGATCTCTCCGTCTACATGACCCGCTTCGACGGCTTCATCTTCCGCGACCTGACCGGCGAAAGCTGCGATGCGACGGCCGCCTCCTGCACGCCGGACGGCGTCGGCGGCGACCTGCGCCAGGCGATCTACCGGCAGCGCAATGCGCTGTTTCGCGGCGCGGAGGGGCAAGCGCAATGGGATGCCGCCGAAGTTTTCGGCGGCATCGCCGGCGTTTCCGGACAGTTCGACATTGTGCGGGCGACTTTTGCGTCGGGCGGGTCCGTCCCGCGCATTCCGCCGGCGCGGCTGGGCGGTGGGCTTTACTGGCGCGACGCGCAGTGGCAGGCGCGCATCGACCTCCTCCACGCTTTCGCGCAAAACGCCGTCGACAGGCCCTTCGAGACGACAACCCCCGGCTACGACCGGCTGAAAGCCGAACTCAGCTGGAAGACGAAGCTGTTTCCGGGCGCGCCCGATACGCTCCTGGGCCTCACCGGCGACAATCTGCTGGGCGAGCGCATGCGCAACCATGTGTCCTTCCGCAAGGACGAAACGTTGCTGCCCGGCCGCAGCCTGCGGATGTTTGCCAATATCGCGTTCTGAATGCGTCTCCCCGTCTTGATCCTCGCGCCGGAATCGGGCATAGGCTCATTCCGAACGAAGCGCTGGGCGTTCATCCCGGCCGCATACTTGTTGCCGAGGAACCGATGAAAGTCCGCAACTCTCTGAAATCCCTGCGTGGTCGCCATCGCGACAATCAGATCGTGCGCCGCAAGGGCCGCGTCTACGTGATCAACAAGGTCCAGAAGCGCTACAAGGCGCGTCAGGGCTGAGTTTTCCCTTTTCGGGGATCAGCGGGCCCCGTCCTGCGCAGCTTCCGTGAAGCGGCGCAGGACGGGGCCCGCGGCGTTTTGGGGGACGCGCGCCTCCGCCTCAGCCGAACCGTTCCCAGGCCGTCTGGCGCGACACGCCGAGCATTTCGCCGATCTTCGCCCAGCTCACCTCGCGGGCGCGCAGCGTGTCGACGATCTCGCCGAGATGCTTTCGATGCGCATCCGCCGTGGCGGCGAGCGGCGCCAGCGCTTGCAACAGGCGCTCCGTCGGCCAGCTGGCGGGTTCGAATTCCCGCGGCAGCGCGGCGTCTCCACTCATGAACAGCCGACAGGCTTCGACGCAGGCGTCGCAAATATGGACGCCACCCGGCCCGGCGGCCAGTTTCGCAACGTCATGCTCGGATTTTCCGCAGAAGGAACAGCACAGGGTCTTTTTCAGTCCCGACGCCATGGAAGCCCCCCTCGTCAGGAACACCCTGACTGTACGGGATTCCCTGACGCGATCAAGCCCCCATCAACGCCTCGATATGCGCGCCAGCCGAAAGGCCCAGCGCCGACAGATCGTAGCCGCCCTCGAGCAATGAGGCGATGCGGCCCTTGCAGAAGCGGTCGGCGATTTCCATCAGCCGTTTGGTGATCTCGGAAAAATCGCGCTCCACCAGCCGCAAGCCGCCGAGCGGATCATCGCGATGGGCGTCGAAGCCGGCTGAAATCAGAATGAAGTCCGGCTTGAAGGCGCGCAACCGCGGCAGGATCACATCGGCGAAGGCCTCGGCGAAAGCGTCGCCGGTCGCGCCCGCGAACAGCGGCGCATTGACGATCCCGCCATGTTCGCCGGTCTCGTTGCGCCCGCCGGTGCCGGGATAATAGGGAAACTGGTGGGTGGAGCAGAACAGCACGTCCTTCTCGCCCCAGAAGATTTCCTGCGTGCCATTGCCGTGGTGCACATCGAAATCGACGATCGCCACACGCTCGGCCTCATGGACAGCGCGGGCGTGGCGGGCGGCGATGGCGACATTGTTGAGGAAGCAGAAGCCCATCGGCGTCTCGACACCGGCGTGATGGCCCGGCGGGCGCGTCGCGACGAAGGCCGTGTCGGCCTCCCCGCTCATCACGCTGTCGACCGCCGCCACCGCGGCCCCGGCCGAGTGCAGCGCAGCATCGAGCGTCGCCGGACACATCACCGTGTCCGAATCGAGCGCGGCAAGGCCAGTTTTCGGCGAGGCCTGCTCGAGAGCGGTGAGGTAGGATTGCGGATGCGCCCGCAGCACGACCTCATGCGTGGCGGCAGTTGCCTCGCGCCGCTCGAGCTTGTTGAATTTCGGGTCTTCCAGCACGCTCTCGATGGCGCGCAACCGGCCGGGACATTCGGGATGACCGCCGCCCATGTCGTGCGCGAGGCCGCTGGGATGAGAGAAAAACAGTGTCTTCACCGCGCCGCCCGGTCGAGAGGACGCCCGGATGGGCCGGACGAGGGGAGTGTGTTGCAGCGCGACAAAAAAGTCCATGAAAAAAACGGCTACTCCGTGGCGCCGGCGCCACAGTGGCGTTTTAATTGCCCCGTCGCGGCCAAACGACGCGTTTTCGTGTTATCCCTTTCGCAATCATCTTGGCGGCGGGAAGGAGAATTCGATGATTTCGAGGCGTATGGCGATGTCAGTCCTGGCGGCGGCGGCTCTGGCCGGTTGCAACACCGCAGGAATCCGCCTTCCCGACCCCCGCCTCACCGGCCGCGACGCGGAGTTCATGGCTCTCGCCCCCAAGGCGACGATCGACTCGGCCTTCGATCGCTATCAGGTCGACTACAAGACCAGCGAACCGGTCGGCTCCATCATCGTCGATTCCAACAATCACTTCCTGTATTTCGTGCAGGCCGGCGGCAAGGCCATCCGCTACGGCGTCGCCACCGGACAGGACGCGATGGGCTGGACCGGCCGCGCCTATGTCGGCGGCATGCAGGAATGGCCGCGGTGGATGCCGCCCAAGGACATGCTGCAGCGCTGGCCGCATCTTCAGCCGACCGCCGACGCCGGCGGCCTGCCGGGCGGCCCCGACAATCCGCTGGGCTCGCGCGCACTCTATCTCTATCAGGACGGCAAGGACTCGATGTACCGCATCCACGGCACCAACGAGCCGGAGAAGATCGGTCAGGGCGTCTCGTCCGGCTGCATCCGCATGCGCGACATCGATGCGATCGACCTCTACAGCCGCGTCAAGATCGGCACCAAGGTCGTGGTGATCTGAGGGTCCGTGTCTACACCTTTCTCCCTCTCCCCGAAAACGGAGAGGGGGGCCACTTGATTGCCCAACCCGGTTCGGCGCCAACTGATCTCCTCTGCCGGCAGCGTTACCTGCACGCTTGAAAGCTCCTGCGCCGCCACGGTCTCCGATCCGCGCCCGTGGATCGTCGCCGGTGAAAGCGACCGCTTCACATGGCCGGAGTCGGGCTCGCGCGAGAATTGCAGACCGTAGATTTATCGAGCATTGTTTCGACTGACGACGCTGAAACTTTCAATGCTGGCGCGCTCGCGGGCTTGGGCCGGCGCCAAGAGTGCGGCTTGCACCGATTTACATGCCGCGCGCTGCGCCAAACCTCTCGCAACAGGAGCCGCCATGCCCCCGGAACGATTGACCGCGTTCAGCGACGGCGTCGTCGCCATCATCATCACCATCATGGTGCTCGAACTCAAGGCTCCGCACGGCGACGAGCTTGCGGCGCTGGTTCAGCTCGTGCCGATATTTCTCAGTTATGTCCTGAGCTTCGTCTATGTGGCGATCTACTGGAACAATCATCACCATCTCCTGCATGTCTGCAAGAAGGTGGATGGCGCGATCCTTTGGGCCAACATGCATCTTCTGTTCTGGATGTCGCTGATCCCCTTCGCGACGACATGGATGGGCGAGAACCATTTCTCGCGCATTCCAACCGCGCTTTACGGCGGCGCTCTCCTGATGCCCTCGATCGCCTATTACATCCTGCAACTGACAATTGTCCGCCGCCACGGCATCGATGGCGCTCTGGCGCAAGCGCTCGGAGCGGATTTCAAGGGAAAGGCTTCGCCGGTTTTATACGTTGTCGCAATTTCCTGCGCCTTCTTCGCCACCTGGATATCACACGCGATTTTTGTTCTTGTCGCATTGATTTGGCTCGTTCCCGATCGCCGCATCGAGAGGATATATTCCCTCGAGGAATGACCGAGATGCCGTTCACACCCACCAACAGAGTAGAGCCATGAACCCGACCGGAACCTACCTCGCAATTTTTCTCGGCGGCAAAGCAAGCACGAAAATGGCCGCATGGAACGCACTGCCCGAAGCGGAGCGCAAATCCCGCGAACAAGAAGGCATGGCGGCGTGGCATGCCTGGGCGCAAAAACATCAGGCAGCCATCGTCGCCATGGGTGGGCCGCTCGGCAAGACCAAGAAGGTCGCATCCGAGGGCGTCGAGGATATATCCAACGCCATGGGCGCCTTCACCGTCGTGCGCGCAGATTCGCACGAAGCCGCCGCGAAAATGTTCGAGAACCATCCGCACTTTGCGATTTTTCCCGGCGAAAGCGTCGAGATCATGCCCGTGCTGCAAATTCCCGGAGTCTGATTCTGCACCTTGCTGGCGAGGACATCCAACGAAGGCGACAGGCAATGAAAATTGTCGTCGAAACCATGGTCGCCGGGCCCGTCGAAAAAGGGTGGCGCGCGTACACGACGCCCGCCGACATCACTCAGTGGAACGCCGGACGGCGTCGCCGTGCGCGTGACATTCGATGCGGAGACACCCCATCCCGTCGAACAGCAGCGCGGCGGGTGGCAAACGATCCTGAACAATTTCGCGCACCACGTCGAGAAACTGCAATCCACGACGTGGCAAGACCTAGATGGTTGAATTGGTCCAGTTTGGGCCTTTCCACGGCGCCGGTCAGGCGTCGGACAGAGCGCCCCGATGGTTTGCATCAAGATCCTTGCGCAGCGCCCACCTCATCGTCCCCTTGACACATGCAAGAAAATATTCCTATTGTCTCCCCGCCTCCGCCGATGGCAAGGGGCGTCGCACCGGGTCGGGCGGCGCGGGCGGGGGGACGGCGGCGGACGTGGTCTGACCCACTGCGTCACTCAGCCGGTGTCGTGCCGCTGGCCGGGGTCCGAATGCGCAGGACAAAGCCCCGGTCGCAACAGTGCGAGGCGCGCGCAGGGAAGGTAGGGCCATAACCGGCGCTCTCCGCGCCCGCAGGCGGTTGGCGATGAAACTGTCGTCCGGGGCTTTGCGGCAGCCGAAGATTCTTTTCCTATAGCTGCGGCCGAAACGGAGGCTGCAGCGCCCCGGACCCCTTGTCCCGCTCGGCGCTGAGACGCGCGACGGCGGCTTTGGCGCGCCCCTACCCCGCCCGCAGCGTGACCCGTGCGCCCTTCCCCGGCGCGCTGGATATGTCCAGCGTCGCGCCGGCCGCCGCCGCGCGTTCGCGCATGCCGGCGACGCCGAAATGGCCGGGCGTCGGGGCGGCGGGATCGAAGCCCGCGCCGTCGTCGAGCACGTCGAGTTCCCACGTCTTGCCGCGGCGGCGCAGATCGACGCCGACCCGGCGCGCGCCCGAATGCAATTCGATGTTGCGCAGCGCCTCGCGCAGGATGCGCACGAAGAGTTCGCGGGTCTCGCGTGGCATGTCGGCGGCGGGGTCGATGTCGACCCGGATGTCGATAGCGCGGACATCGCGCAGGCGCGCGACAAAAGCCGCGACGATCTCGGAAAAATCCTCGTCCTCACGCCGCTGCGCGCGCATGGCCCCGAGGGCGTCGCGCACCTCCTGCAAGCCGCTGCGCGCCTGCGCCTCCATCGACAGCAGCTCCTCGCGCGCCGCGGGGTCGCTGGTGATCCGGGCGATCACCCGCGTCTGGGCGATCAGCGTCACCATCGAGCGGGCCAGCGTGTCGTGCAGATCATGGGCGATGCGCAGCCGCTCATTGGCGACGGCGGCGGCGCGCGCCTCTTCACGCGCCTTGTCGCGCTCGGCCCGCAGTAAGCGCGCAGCGGAAACATCGCGAGCCACCGCCTGAAATTCGCCGCTCGTGGCCGCGCGGGCGTCGAAGGCGAGCCAGAGCGTGTGGCCGCGAGGGTCACGCGCCGGCAGCTCGAACAGCGCCGGCCCGGCGGCGGCCATGTCCACGCGCCAGGGATTGTCCTCGGGGCGCGGGGCCGGAAAAAGACTGGCGACGTCGCGGCCGGGCAACTGGTCCTGCGCGACGCCGACAAGATCGGCGACCGTGCGATTGGCGAAGATCACCTTGAGATCGGGACCAAAGCGCAGCACGAAATAGCCCGACGATTCGACGATGTCGCGATAGAGCGCATCCGCCACCCGCAGCCGCGCAGTCGCTGCTTCCGCTTGCTGCTGCAACAGATCGCGCTCGCGCCGCTGCGAGGCCATCAGTCGGTTGATCTGTTCGGCGCCGTGATCGGGCGTGGTGACGACGACATGATGCGGCGCCGCCCAATGGATCGAAATGGTGACGCGCATGGCGTCGACGCCCGGCAGGCGCAGCGACGGCAGCACGATTTCGCCGCCGCCGTCGCGCAGGGCGGCGAGCGACGATTCGAAGCCGAGCAGCAGCGGCGAATCGCAGGCCGGCTCGCCTTCCTCCGGCAGCCAGTCGGACAGGCGTCCGGCGCGGCTGCGCACCCGCAGCGACGCATCGAGCGACGCGATCCCGACCTGTCCGAGCGTCAGCGCATCGGCGAGCGGATCGGCGTCGCGGCCGGCGGAAAGAGGAAACGGAAATGGCGGGCTTCGTGTCATCGCGGGCATCGCGTTGTCGTTGGCGTCGTTATGCGCGCGCGCGCCGGGCGGAGCAAGCGTCGATCAACGCGCGCCGTCGCGGGCGCAACAGCCGTGTGCGTCGGCGCCCGCGGCCCTTGCCGCCTGAACCGGCGGACAGGGCGTGTCTCCGTAAGAGCAGAAAACGCAGCAGTCGCCCGGCTTCGGCTTCAGCAGCGCGCCGCACCCGCGGCATTCGTGAAAGACCACGCAAGCGTCGGTCGGCATGGTCAGCGCCTCGGCATGACCGCAGTGCGGACAGACGATCGTGGACGGAAGTTTCATCGGCGCTGTGTCGTTCATTGTCGTCCGTCCGTGTTCGTCGCATCCCGCCCGTCGAGGCGCCTGCGGAACTGGCGCCAGTTACGAGAATTGCCTAGAGTCCGGGTTGCGCAAACGCTCAGTTCCCGAGGATCTCATGGCCATCGACTCGAAACATCCGGAAACCCTCGCCCTCCACGCCGGCTGGCGAGCCGACGGCTTCAACGGCGCCGTCGCCGTGCCGATCTACCAGACCACCTCCTATCAGTTCCGCGACACCGAACATGCGGCCAATCTGTTCGCGTTGAAGGAGATGGGACAGATCTACACCCGCATCGGCAATCCGACCACCGGCGTGCTGGAGGAGAGGCTGGCGGCGCTGGAAGGCGGCGCGGCTGCCCTGTGCCTTGCGTCCGGTCAGGCGGCTTCGGCCTTCTCGCTGCAAAATCTGGCCAAGGCCGGCGACAATGTGGTCTCCTCCACCGATCTTTACGGCGGCACCTGGAATCTCTTCGCGAATACGCTGAAGGACCAGGGCATCGAGGTGCGTTTCGTCGATCCGTCGGACCCGGAAAACTTCCGCCGCGCGATCGACGACCGCACCCGCGCCTTTTACGCCGAGACGCTGCCCAATCCGAAGCTGAAGGTGTTCCCCATCGCCGAAGTCGCCGCCATCGGGCGCGAATACGGCATTCCGCTGATCATGGACAACACTGCGGCGCCGCTGCTGGCGCGGCCCTTCGATCACGGCGCGGCGGTGGTCGTCTACTCCACCACCAAATATCTCGGCGGCCACGGCACCTCGATCGGCGGCGCGATCATCGACGGCGGCAATTTCGACTGGGAGAAACATCCCGCCCGCCAGCCGGCGCTCAACACGCCCGACGCCTCCTACCATGGCGCCATCTGGGTCGAGGCGGTAAGGGCGCTCGGACCGATCGCCTACATCATCAAGGCGCGGACGACGCTGCTGCGCGATCTGGGCTCGGCCATGTCGCCCTTCAACGCCTTCCTCACGCTGCAAGGCGTCGAAACCCTGTCCCTGCGCATGGAGCGGCATATGGCAAACGCCATGGCCGTGGCGGAGTTTCTGGCGAAGCGGCCGGAGGTCACGAAGGTGATCCATCCCTCGCAGATGAGCGGCGAGGCGCGCGCCCGCGCCGACAAATATCTGAAAGGCGGCTATGGCGCGCTGATCGGCTTCGAGCTGAAAGGCGGCTCGGACTCCGGCCGGCGCTTCATCGATGCGCTGAAGATGTTCTACCATGTCGCCAATATCGGCGACGCCCGCAGCCTCGCCATTCATCCGGCGTCGACGACGCACAGCCAGCTCGACGAGGCCGCGCAGGCCGCTGCCGGCGTCACGCCCGGCTATGTGCGCTTGTCCATCGGCCTCGAGCATATCGACGACATTCTGGCCGATCTCGACCGGGCGCTGACCGCGGCGGGTTGATCACGGGCAAAGGAAACGACGCGGGCGCGCTCAGCCCGCGTCCTTCTCTGCGACGCCCACCACCAACCCTTCCGAAAACCAGTTGGCGAGGAACTGCGCGAGACGTTCGGCGCTGGCGTTATCGCCCTGCTGGAAGGCGGCGAGCTGGCAGATGTCTCCGAACGCCTGTCCGGCCATGGCCTCGTTCAGCGCCACCCATTCGTCGGCGTCGAGCTCCCGCCATGCCGGCTCGTCGCCTGTGCGCCAGATGGCGGCGTGTTCGACGCCCTCGCTGGCTTCCGGAAGTTCGTCGCAGTCGTCGTCGGTCGCCGCGACATAGGTGTCGAGCGTGCCGGCGGCGAGTTCCAGAAGCTGCGCGCTGGCGTGGAACGCGAAGGTCAGCGAGGCCCAGCGTTCCGGCGCAAAAGCGGCGAGCGCGCCAATCTCCAGCGCCGGCGCGTCGGCGGCGTCGAAGGCGTCGACCAGCGCCCGCTCAAACTGCGCCAGCGACAGCGCTCGTCCCTCTTCACGCCAAGCTTCGCTCTCCTGCATGAACTGCGGCAAGCGTGTCGTGTAATAGCGGGCGTTGCGATGACGCGGCGGATCGCTGGCGATGAAATCCTCGATCAGCGCCGCGAACTCGTCCTCGCCGAGATAGCCGGCGAGGCCGGGATGATCTTCGGCGACGAATTCCGCGAGGCGGAGGCGGTACGCGTTCTGATAGACCCCGAACAATTCGTTCTTGCCGGCGCCGTGCGGCGACGGCTCGACGAGGCCGAGCATGTCGGCGCCCTCGCCGGTGAGGATCCCGGCCTGAAACCGCGCCTGAAGTTCGGCGAGCGTCATGCCGCCTCGCGACCTTTGACGCGCGCGTCGATCGCGCGCATCCGCGCGAGTTCGGCGAGGAGTTCGGAAAAAGGCGGGAAATTGTCGTCACGCTCGATCATCGCCGAGGCTTGCGGACAGCGCCGCCTCGCCGCCTCGTAGAGCGCCCACACCTCGTCGCAGACCGGCTGGTCGTGGGTGTCGATGCGATGCGTGCCATTGTCGGTATGGCCGGCCATGTGGAACTGCACGACGCGCTCGGCCGGAACGGCGTCGAGAAACGTCATGGGATCGTAGCCGTGATTGAATCCGGAAACGAAGATGTTGTTCACGTCGAGCAACAACAGGCAGTCGGCGCGCTGCACGAGTTCGCGCACGAACTCCCACTCGGTCATCTCGGAGCCGGTGAAGGCCACATAGGTCGAGGCGTTCTCGATCACCAGGCGGCGCTTGAGGAAATCCTGCACGCGCTGAATCCGCTCCACGACATGGTCGAGCGCCTCGCGGGTGAAGGGGATAGGCAGAAGATCGTGGAGCGTCGCGCCATGGACGCCGGTCCAGGCGATGTGATCCGACACCCAGGCAGGCTGCACCCGGTCGATCAGCGCGGCGAGATCGCGCAGATAGTTCATGTCGAGCGGATCGGTCGAGGCCAGCGACATGGCGACGCCGTGCATGACGATCGGCCAGTCGGCGCGGATGCGGTCGAGCATCGCGAGCGGACGCCCGCCGGGAACCATGTAATTTTCGGAGATGATCTCGAACCAGTCGACCGGAGGCCGGGTTTCGAGAATTTCGTCGTAATACACCGGCCGCAGGCCGAGGCCGTATCCGAGCGGCGCGGGCATGTTCATGTGTCGTCACCACGAGAAAGACGGGCGGCGCGAGGCCGCCCGCAAATGACAGAGCTTACTTGCTCTTGCAGTGATTCTTGGTGTGGCAGTTGCCCTTGTGATGACCCATCTTGTGCTTGCACACGCCCTTCTTGGTCATGCACTTGGCCTTGCCGCCGCAAGAGCCCTTGGCCATCGAGCAATGATGGCCCTTGGCGAAAGCCGGGGTCACCGAAGCGGTGGTGAGGGCGAGAGCGACGGCCGCAGCCGCGAGGGTGGCGCCGGAAACGATTCTGGTCTTCATCTGCAAAATTCTCCCATTTGCATGACATTGCCCGGATTCGGGGAGCGCTCCGGGCTCGGCGCAACTCGAATGCGATTACTTGGCGGGAGCTGCGGGCTCGGCAGCCGGAGCCGCGGCGCCGGCCTTCTGCGGGCAGTTGTTCTTGCCGCCGCAGGACATCTTGTGATGCCCCGCCTTGTGGTGATGGTGATGCTTGTGTTTTGCAGCAGCAGGCGCAGTGCCGGCCAACGCCAGCGCGACCGCTGCAATCGTGGCGCCCGAAGCGACCGAAATTTTCATTGAAGCCTCCCGCTTCCTTTCGCGCGATTGCGAAAGCCTTGCCGGCGAAGACTAGCAGCCGCACAAAAAAGCGCCAGCAATAATTCTCCAAAACACCCTCTCCGAAGAACCAGAGTCTTTCGCATGGCCGCATCGGAAAACAATTTTTCTGCTCATCGCTTTTGCGCCAGCGCGGCGATTGGCGGCGCAGGGCCATTGCGTCCGCCGGCCAAACGGCTAGAAACGGGGATGGACACGCTTTCCGTTCCCGCCATTGAACCCCCGCCCTGCCCCGCCTGCGGCAAGCCGCCGGCGCTATGCGTCTGCGAGGGGATCGAACCCCTCGACAGCAAGCTCGCGCTGCTGATTCTCCAGCATCCGCAGGAGCAGGACCGGCTGCTTGGCAGCGCCCGGCTCGCCGCCCTGCATCTGAAGAACGCCACGTTCCGGATCGGCCTGTCCTGGCCGAGCCTCTCCAAGGCGCTGGGGCGCGAGGTCGATCCCGCGCGCTGGGCGATCCTGCATCTGGGCGCAACTCGCGCGGCCGATCTGCCGAAGGATCGGGAAATTGTCGCGCTCGACAAGAAGGGCGCGCCTTTGCCCGATCAGGATCGTGCGCTCGCCGGGCTGCAGGGCGTCGTCATCTTCGACGGGACCTGGGCGCAGGCCAAGACCCTGTGGTGGCGCAACGGCTGGGTCCTCAAGGCCCGCCGCATCGCGTTGTCGCCCCGGCGCGGCTCGCTTTACGGCAAGCTGCGGCGCGAGGCCCGCCGCGAGGGGCTGTCGACGCTGGAAGCGGCGGCGTTGACACTGTCGCGGCTGGAGAACCGGCCCGAAATCGAGACGGCAATGCTCTCGAGCTTCTCGAAGATGCTCGAACGCTACAAGGCGTCCGACTACGCACAGGACGCCGCGCGCCCGGCGGCAAAGCGCGGCGGCGGACGCCGCGGCGGTTCGGGCGGGGGCGGAAATTCGCCCGGAAGGCCATAGGCGAAGCGGGGCGAAGCGTGTATTCAGCGCGCCTGCGCCGCTCCCCTGGGCGCCGCAAAGGAGCTTAACATGGCGGGATTTTTTCGCGCCGACGACGCCGCAGCGCCGGTTCCGGGCGCGCGTCTTCTCGTCGTCTGCGCGCGGTTCAATGCGCATGTCGTCTCGCTGCTGCGCGCCGGCGCGCTGGCGGCGCTCGACCGCCTCGGAGCGAGCGCCGATGTGATCGAAACTCCCGGCGCGCTGGAAATCGCCGCCGCAGCGGCGATCGCATTGGAGGCGGCGGAAGCGGCCGGCGCGCCCTATGACGGTGTGGTGGCGCTGGGCTGCGTGATCCGCGGCGAAACCTATCACTTCGAGATCGTCGCCAACGAGAGCGCGCGGGCGCTGACCGACCTGTCTGTGTCGCGGCGCCTCCCGCTCGGCAACGGTATCCTGACTGTGGAAAACGAAGAGCAGGCGCTGGTTCGCGCCGACCCGAAACAGGGTGACAAGGGCGCCGATGCGGCGCTGGCTGCCCTTTCACTGATCCGTCTGAAACGAGGACTGAAATGAGCGTCGAGAAGCGATCCGCCGCGCGGCTGGCCGTGGTGCAGGCGCTCTATCAGATGGAGGTCGCACAAAAAGGCCTCAACGAAATCTTCGCCGAATTCGAATCCCACTGGATCGGCCGGGAAATCGAGGGCGATCAGTACAAGCCCGCCGAAGTCGGCTTCTTCCGGGAAGTCCTGCAGGGCGTCCTCGACAATCAGGCTCCGATCGACCGGCAGATCGACGCCGCGCTTCAAGGCGGCTGGCCTCTGCACCGCATCGAAACCATCATGCGCGCGATCCTGCGCGCCGGCGCCTTCGAGCTGCGCGGCCGCAAGGATGTCCCGACCCGGGTGGTGATCAAGGAATATGTCGATGTCGCCGGCGCCTTCTTCGGCTCGACCGAAGTCGGCATGGTGAACGCCGTGCTCGACCGAATGGCCCGCGATCTGCGCCCCGGCGGCCTCGACACGAGCTCCTGATTCCCGCTGCGGCGGCGCTGTCCGTCGACGCGGCGGGATTTTGCGCCGCAGCAGGGAATCCCTGTTGCAGTCCGCGCAATCGCCTCTCACGGCCCGATTCGACAGCGGCTTCGGGCTGGACGTTAAAATTTTATGAAAAATCGTAAACCTGTGGAAACTTTTCGCTCCGATCGTCGTTATCGAAGCAGGCGGGACGAAAGAACCAAAAACCATCGCTCGCCAGAACGCTTCGAGGGAACGCAGGGAGGCGTCCTTCGGAGCGCGGGAGAAGAAGCAAGATTTCCAGGGGGAGAAAAAACAATGTCTCTCGTCGACAAATTCCACGATCCGATCGAACCGGCCTTCACCCGTGACTTCGATCCTGAAAGCGCCCGCCGTCAGTTCCGCGTTTCCCTGGTGCTCGTCGGCGCCATGGCCATCGCCGCCTTTGCGCTCGGCTTCGTGATGCCGGTGCATGGTTCGCGCGATCTTTCGCCGATCGCGACCGACAACGCGGGCTTTTCAGGACGTCTCGTGACGACCATCGATCGTTGACCAGTCATTTGATATTCGAGTTTGCGTGTTCCTCCTGAGCCTCATTGCAGGCGAAGGCCCGCAACGAGGCGGGGAGCTCGCGCTCCCCGCTTTTTTTATTTCTTGTCAGCGTCACCGTGCTGATGGTCATGATGGTCGTGGTCATGGTGGTCATGGTGATCATGATCGTGACCGCCGGTCTTCGGACCCGACGTGTCGGCTCCATGCGCCTTCTGCCAGCGCTCCATCGCCTCGGCGTCATGCGCGTGCGCAGCGTCCGGCGCATCGATCGCCGCGTCGATCGTCACTTCGCCGGCCTTCTCGAATACCAACACGATTTCGAGACCCCAGCCGACCTCGAGATGTTTCTTGAGGCCGAGCAGATCGACGTGAATGGCGCCGGGCGCCAGCGTCACATCGGATTTGGGCGGCACGATCACAGGCGCGACCAGCGTCAGATTCTTCGGATCGCCGTGGATTTCGGTCGCGCCGAATTTCTCGCATTTCACAGCGATCAGCCGGTCGGCCGTATCGCCGTGATTGTGGATGAAGGTGAAGAACTGTGCGTTCTTCTCACCGTCCTTGGGGGCGCGCAACCAGGGGTGCTCGACCACCAGCTTGCCGACCTCGTATTCATGCGCCGCCGCGCCGCCGGGGAGCAGCCCGAGCGCCGCGCCAAGGGCCAGCGCGCCGCTGGCGGTCAGAAGATCACGCCGCTTGATCGTCATTCTCGTTCTCCCTTTTCGCACGCCGGCTGTGATCGCCGGCTGTGTCGGCACAGAATGTCGCATCGCCAAAAGCAACGCCAGATGAACGACGCCGCCAAGCCGGCCCATGCGTCGAAATGGCGCAGACCGCGTCAGTGCGAATGCAGATTGATGACGACGAAAGGCTCCTTCTTCGTCAGCTCGATCTGGGTGGCAAGCTGCCCCTTGTTCGGATCGCCGTCGGCGAAGCCGCGGAAGCGGGCGCGCACATAGCCGGAGCGGTCGATCAGGAAATGCGCCTGAGAGATCTCGAGCGACGGCGCTTCGTTCGGATAGCGGTTGATCGCCGAAAAGGCGATTTCCGCCGCCTTGGGATGCTGCGCCTCGCGCCCGCGCGCGCCACCCGGACAATCCTTGTCGTAGACGGTCACATGATTGACGTCGCCGGCCAGAGCCGTCTCGTGGGCGATCGAAAGGCTCCGGGCCATCGCTGCCGCCGCCTCGCCGGAAAGCCCGTTGCAGCGCGCGAAGGACACCAGTGTCGGCTTGGCGCCGCGCAGCCCGTACAGCGTGGTGATCTGATCCTGCGGATCGATCAGCGCGAAATCCGGCGCGATGAGCCATTGAACCATGCCGAGCCCGTTCATGAAACGCGAGCGGTTGGTGTAGGACATCATCAGCAGGTAATTGATCAGATCCCAACGATCGTCCGCCTGCAGCGCATCCTTGAAACCCGGCATCACGCCGCTGGTGCCGCCATAACTGAGCCAGTGGAAAATATCGCCCTGGGTGTGGTTGCCGGCGTGCGGAGCAGTGAGGTCGGCAGGCAGCACGGGAAGCCCGGCTGCGTCCTTGAGGCCGGCGGCGAGCGCGCCATTGCCTTCGCCCTGTGCGCCATGGCAGCCGGTGCACGTCTCCGCGAAGATCTTCTGTCCGCGGGCGACGGATTCGGCAGTGTAATCGACCGCCGGGTCCGCGTAAGTGTCGGGATAGGCGATGGTGGTGAAGGACGACACCAGTCCCGCCGCCGTCAGCGCCAGCGCGGCGGGAGTCGCCCAGCGGCGATGCCGGCGCGCTGGCGGCGCGAACCACACGCCCGCCGCGACAGCCAGCGTCGCCAGAGCGACGATGCCCGACCAGGCCGGCGCCAGATACCATCCGGCGGTGTCGATCCACGGCAGCTTGGTTCCCACATAGCCCCAGGTCGCCGCAAAGGAGAGGCGGAATGGCAATGGCCAGTAGAGGTCCGTCTCGTGCGAAGCCGGGGTGATCACGGCGATCCAGCCGGCAAGAAACAGCAGACCGAGGCCGAAGGTCGATTCGACCGCGCCGATCTTCGCATACCAGCGCAGATCGAAGCTCTCTGCGGCGTGGGGCCGAAGGTTGTAGCGCACGAGGGCGAGCGCCAGCAGCAGCACGGCGCACAGGAACGACAGCTTGAGAGTCAGCAGGCGGCCATAGGGCGTCGCCAGCAGATTCGCAAAACTGCCGACATTCTCCCAAGCCATCACCAGGCCACTGAGCAGCACGATCAGCATCGCCGTCTTGGCAACCGTCGACCAGCGCTCCGCCAGCACATGCGCGACCAGCGGCGGCTTGTGGCGGGCCGTCGCCATCCACCAGACGAGACCGAGCAGTCCCCCGAGCCAGGTGAGGCCGGCCGCCGTATGCAGCAGGAAGGAAATCTGCTGCCAGATCGAGAAACTGTCGTCGATGGCGTGGCCGGTGACCGACACCACGGCGATGACGGCGATACCGAAGCCCAGGGTGACCTTGTCGAGCAGAACGGAATCGACAGCGAGACGCGCGAGGGTCAGGACGGCGAAGACGATCGCCAGAAGCTGCGTCGCCACCCACGCTTTACCAACCACCGTGCCGGTGATGAAGCCGGAGAGCGACTCCAGGGTGAGCGGGCGCTCTGCCGGGATGATGGCGCGGGCGATCATCGCCACCAGCGCGAAACCCAGCGCCGCGCGCAGAACGGCAAGCCCCGCGACGATCCGCTTGAACCGCCCGCTGTCCTCGCCGATCAGCAGCGGCAACAGCAGGAGACCCACCGCCAGCGCCGAGGGAACGCTCTCGAGGAAGCGAAGCAACACCATGCTCATGTGATGTCCGTCCGGTCTGTCGCGCGCGACGCGCCGGCCGTCCGGCGAAGCGCGCGAGAATGCGGAATGTCGAAGGCGGCGGCTCGGCGAGGCGACCCGCCACCGTCGCGCAGGTCAGGGCTTGTCGACGAAGAACTCGTAATTGCCTTCGACGATGTGACCGTCGGTCGAGAGCACGCGGTAGCGCACGACATAGCGGCCCGGATCGAGCGTCACGCCGACATCCATGGAGAGTTCGCGCGGCTTGTCGGGCTTGCCGATGGAGCCTTCAGCCAGCACCTTGCCGGCGTCGTTCTCGAGCGTGAGCTTGGAATAAGACGGTTCGACGCCGCCTCCAAAGCGCAGCTTGACCGTCTTGGGCGAGGCGTCGACGTGATCCTTCGAGGACGGATTGGCGTCGACGAGGAAGCTATGGGCGAAGGCCGAACCCGTCATCATCGCCGCCAGCACCACTGTTGCGGCAAGACGTGCGAACGGCGTGCGCTTCGAGACTTCGAACAGTCTGGACATGGCGTCCTCTCCTTGTGCGCGACTCTGCGGCCGCGTCTCTTTCAAAGACATGAGATCGGGTAACGCCGCGTTCAAGCGGCGTCGACGGGCGCCTTGACCTTGGGCCCGGTGTTGCTGTGCTTCCAGTAGGCGAACAGCAGTCCGCCGATGAACACGATGCCGGCATAGAGGGGAACCTGGCTCCACAGCGTTTCGCCAACCTGGAACTTCAGCACTTCCGTCTGCTTCTCGCCGTTCTCGCGAGTCAGGGTGACCATGGTGATGTAGTGGCCCTTTTCCTTGAAATCGTGCTGAAAAGCGAAAGTGCCCTTGGGATAGGGCTTGGCCGCGATGTGATACTCGGTCAGCGGTTCGAGATCCGTGTCCGACGACACCGGCACCAGCGGGTCGCGGATGATGCGCAGTTCCAGCGGATAGTCGCGGAATTTCGGATTGGCGAGGTCGAACACCATGACGACATTTCCGGTCGTGGGGATTTCGTCACAATATTCCGTGCGCGACTTTTCCGGCTGCGTCGCAGTGATGTGGATCATGTCGTAGCCGAACATCACCATGCACATGTTGCCCATGGTCATCGCTTCGGGGCCAGAACCGCCGTCGGCGCGGGCGAGCGTCGAGGCGCCGAAGGACACACACAGGGCTCCGGCCGCCGCCACGAGCAAATTCCGCCAGTTCATGATTTCTTCCCTTCGTCTTTGTCCTGCCGGCGCACCATGCCCCGCTTTCGACCGGGCGATTTGTCTTCGTTGTTTACGCGCCGTCCGGAGCGCTTGTCCGGTTTTCCCGAAACACAAATACAGTTTCGAGTGAAAAGGCAAAAGCCTGTTTGCGTCGAAAGGCCGCAGCGCGCCGAGAGCAGACAGCCAACCGGCGAGCCACGAATGTGCACTCGCCGCCAAAGCCTGAAGATCGATCGAAACGCGTCCACGGCGTGGATGCGCTTTTCATAACATGAGGACCATCGCCGCGCGTCTGCGACATTGTCGCGGTGGACAAGAAAAAACCGGCCGGGATTTCTCCCGGCCGGCTTTTTTGTTTGTCAGCTTGCGCGATGCCGATCAGGGCATGTCGCCGGCGACGAACTTCGGAATCACCGGGCCGCCGATTTCAGCGGCGAAGCGCTTGCCGTCGGGGGTGAAGAAGAACAGCAGACCACCGACCTGCGAGTCCGTGTCGTA